>ENA-ORXR01001304-ORXR01001304.1-marine-metagenome-genome-assembly--contig:-NODE-1304-length-26798-cov-13.998990_pt1 | contig 26798 bp, 21 predicted proteins | sample MGYA00237866_ERZ511479 | MGnify/ENA metagenome assembly ERZ511479 | reverse complement strand
ACCCCTCATGCCGTTTAGTTGAAAACCTCGGTTTTCAACGACACAAACATGATAGCTCATGCGGTCAGGCTCTCGATCTGTAAGATAACGGGCTAGCGTATCATAACAGGCCCGTTTCACACACAGCCCCCCAAACCGGTAAGTCGATATCTTACTTGTCCCATGTTTGAGAGAACGAGTTTAATATGCGGCATAAATGGTAATGTGCGGATTATGTTTTTTGGATTTTTTATAAGGGTTTGAAAGGCTTGGGGATTTGGTCGGCGGAGGGTCATTTGAAACGAGGATGGGAACCCCGAACACTCTAAATTCGTCACACCGACGCAGCCCAACGGGCTGCCCGGTGCCCATTCCCTGAAGGTTAGATAAGAGCCGAAAAATATTATTTGGCAAAAAGCGAGCCCAAATGCCTAGCGAGTTTATCCCGAGATTTCACGGCATGGGCACCGGGCGTGTCGGGTGCCCCGACCCGCGACGGTGTGACATATTTTATAGGTCCGTTTAAATTACCGCCAGCCTATGGATTGAACAACAGACGAAACATTTGCAAAGTAAGGTTATGACACAACAAAATCCCATTGCTGACTTTCAATTTGAAAGATTTGCAAAATCTGAAAATCTGGAAGGTCTTTTAGACGAGTTGGAGAGGTTTTTAGTTTTCTGGCTCGGTGATGGTCAATCCGAATATGATATTCCCGAAGGTGAACCGAATTGGAACGCCCTACCCTTGGCTTTAAAACGTCTCTACACTTTTTCAGCGCGCTGGCCCGATACGGATGAACGTCGAACTTTAGGTCGGTTATGCTTAGATGCTTTTGGAGGGGAGACCAACTTAGTAAGCTGCAAATATCTTGAATTCGACGAACACGATCGGTTGATATTTGTCGAAGACAACCAAGGGCTTGGGTCACTTGCGATTGCTACAGATGAGAAGGATCCACAGGTCTGGGTGACATCAGACGGGTGGAATGGAAAATGGCACAAAGGAAATCCGTCTCTTACAAAATATATTATTACATTTTGCCTAGAGACGCTAACCCTTGGGGCCAAAACTGGATATTCGGATAGATATTTGACAGATATTCTTCGGACAAATACCGAAATTGTAACGCCTTTGTGGATAGATAAGGATACTTGGACGGCTGGGCTAAGGACCAGTTTTTATCTTATCAATGAAAATGTTCTTGTATTAGATGGAGGTGGAGAAAATTGCTATTTTGCCGCCAATAGCGATGCCGGAGTGCGGTGGATTCTGGAAAATCAAGCTCCCATAACGAGTCTGAGTCTGAGCACGAAAACAATAAATGATAAACATTGGAGTTTTTCGGTGAGCGCTGACGGTTCAGGGAAATTAGGGGCCATTTTTAATGGGTGCGGTTATAGTAAAAATAGCTGGGATTTTGAGCAAAATACATTTGAGTTTGAGTCACTCTTTAAGGCCTTATATGCCGCTCGAACTAAATATGATGATAAATGCCGGAGTCTAACCTTTTTTAGGGAAGGACGAGGATACGCAAGTGGAGAGGGGATCAAAGACGAAAAACTTGTGGGGGATATATTCTCTGAAGTATTTTCGAAAGTTGATGATCGCAAAGATCAATTCAAAAATTTGAGATCGGAAATTGAAGTGTCTGAAATTTAGTTAGGGTTCTGGTCATTTCTGATATCCCGATTCTGATTGAACTAAACACAAAGTTCATACAAATAAATCTTTACTTGGGCTCGTAATATCAACTTAGGTAGAGCGGCCACCCATCTCATAAGCTCACTTTGGCGGTTTTAGGACACTCATCAAACCAATAAAAAACCGCGCTCTTTCGAACGCGGTTTCGGTATCTAGTTTCGAGAAATCCGAAGCCGGTGGGCTTCGGCGTAGCGCTCAATCGACCCACCCGGGTCGATTGCAAGACGCGTTACGCGTCCTCTTTCGGCTTTGGCGCTTTAGACCCCTTGCCGGAGGCTTTACCCTTCGCAGGCGGGACAATCTTGAAGGTTAAGTTTTCCTTCTTCCGGTCCACGCCGACTTTGACGAGGCCGCCTGTTTTCAGCTTCCCGAATAATATCTCATCCGCGAGCGGCTTTTTGATATATTCTTGGATGGCCCGGCCGAGCGGACGCGCGCCGTAGCGTTTGTCATAGCCTTTATTGGCGAGCCACAGGTTCGCACCTTTGGAGAGTTCAAATTCGATCTTCCGCTCGGAGAGTTGGGCTTCGAGTTGGATCACGAATTTGTCGACGACCTTGGCAATATCTTCCGGCGTCAATGCCGCGAAAGAGACAACGGCGTCGAGACGGTTTCTAAATTCCGGCGTGAAGCGGCGCTGGATCGCGGCCTCTTGCTCGTCATCCTTAAGGCCTCGGCCAAATCCGATTTCAGCCTTGGAGGCATCCGCCGCGCCCGCATTTGTTGTCATAATCAGAATGACATTGCGGAAGTCGACCTTGCGGCCATTGGCGTCCGTCAGGAAGCCGTTGTCCATGACTTGCAGGAGAATATTGTAAATATCCGGATGGGCTTTCTCGATCTCGTCGAGGAGCAGAATCGAATGCGGGTTTTGATTGACCGCATCCGTGAGGAGGCCGCCCTGATCATATCCGACATATCCGGGAGGCGCACCGATCAGGCGCGACACCGTATGGCGTTCCATATATTCGGACATATCAAAGCGCAGCAGCTCCAGACCTTGCGTCATGGCGAGCTGTTTCGCGACTTCGGTTTTACCGACGCCCGTTGGACCCGCGAAGAGATAGGAGCCAATCGGCTTATTCGGCTCGCGCAGACCCGCGCGGGCGAGTTTAACCGCAGAGGCGACTTTTTCAATCGCGTCGTCTTGGCCAAAGACCATACGTTTCAGATCCATTGGCAGGGATTTGAGCGCTTTCTCATCATCGCGCGAAATAGATTTCGGCGGGATGCGCGCGATTTTGGCAATCACGGACTCGATCTCTTTGATACCGATTTTCGTTTTGCGCTCTTCCTTGGCCACGAGCTTTGTCCGCGCACCGGCCTCGTCAATGATGTCGATGGCTTTGTCGGGGAGCTTGCGGTCCGTGATATGGCGGACAGACAGATCCACTGCGCCTTGGATGGCGGCAGGCGAATAGGTGACGCCGTGGAATTCCTCGAAATAGGTCTTGAGGCCTTGCAGGATTTTCACCGCATCTTCGGCTGTGGGTTCGGACACGTCGATTTTGAGGAAGCGGCGGGAGAGCGCGCGGTCTTTCTCGAAATGCTGACGATATTCCTTATAGGTCGTCGAGCCCATGCAGCGGAGTTTGCCGGACTGCAATGCGGGTTTCAGCAGGTTAGAGGCGTCCATCGCCCCGCCGGACGTCGCGCCCGCACCGATGATGGTGTGAATCTCGTCAATGAACAGCACAGCGCCGTCCGTGTCCTGCAGCTGCGTGACAACCGCTTTGAGGCGTTCTTCAAAATCCCCGCGATAGCGCGTGCCCGCGAGGAGCGCGCCCATGTCGAGCGAGTAAATTGTGGCATCCGCCAAAACATCCGGCACTTCGCCGTTGACGATACGGCGCGCGATACCTTCCGCGATAGCGGTTTTACCCACGCCCGGGTCGCCCACGAGCAGCGGGTTGTTCTTGCGGCGGCGCGAGAGCACCATGATGCAGCGCTCAACTTCATTGTCGCGGCCAATCAGCGGATCAATATCGCCGTCTTTGGCTTTTTGATTGAGATCGACCGTATATTCCTTGAGCGGATCTTTTTTCTTCGCGTCTTCACCCTCGGGCATATCGGCGCCCATCGGGGACTTAGAGGCGGAGGCCTCACCGGTCTTGCTGATGCCGTGCGAGATGTAGTTTACCGCATCATAGCGCGTCATATCCCGCTCTTGCAGGAAATAAACCGCGTGGGACTCGCGTTCGGCAAAGAGCGCGACCAGGGCATTTGCGCCCGTGACTTCTTCGCGGCCTGAGCTCTGAACATGGATAACGGCGCGCTGAATCACGCGGTGGAACCCGGCCGTTGGGCGGGCTTCTTCAAAATCTTCTACGAAGAGCGACGCGAGGTCCTCATCGAGATAGCGCATGACATCCGTGCGCAGCGGTTCAATGTCGACATCGCATGCCGTAATCACAGCAGCAGCGTCTTTGTCATCCAAAAGCGCGAGCAACAAATGCTCCAACGTCGCCAGCTCGTGCTTGCGATCACTCGCCAGCGTCAGGGCGCGGTGGATGGTTTCTTCCAAAACTGGGGAAAAAGAGGCCATATGAATTAATCCTTTCGACTAAGGAATGTGGGGACATCCCGCCGTTATTCAAGTCGCAAACTGTCACACCGTGATAAGATAAAAGTGATGAACAAACTATGGGCGAGATTCGCAGCAGAGGAGAAGAGGCTGGACGACATAATTTTGACCGACTTGTTAATAATTCATCGCAAGTTATTTGTTCCAAAAACACTACATTCGAGACCAAAGAATATTTCTTAACTTTAAGCCGTCAAAAAGCGTCTAAAGTTTCGGAGAGCCAAATGATTATCAGGACAGCAATAAAAACTCTATCTTTTGTGGCTGGATGTTGCGTTTTGACCGCCTGCGGCGAAGGCGTTTCGAAATCCAAAGCCCGCTCCCAAGCCGTCATCGACGCGTATAATCTCTCTCCAGTGGAGGCAAGTGCGTTTCGAACCTGCCAATCTCAAATGCGCCGCGCTGATTTTAAACCCCGATCCGGCGTCAGAATGACAAGAGTCCCCGCAGAAATTTGCGCCTGCCACGCGCCCATGATGGTCAAGCACTTTAAACCGGGTAAAGGCTCTGAACATGCCCTTGTCCTTGCATTTGTATCAGGGGTGAGCACTGAAACAACATTAGATCCCGAAAGCTTGTTGGATCCAAATGAACCGCGCAAGCAATTTACGGCTCTGGCTCGCAATTTGAATGAATGCGCGGAAACTGCGGCGCAGGAAAATACCTTAGCTACCAGAAATAGACTTGCGGAATTATGTGAAAACGGAACATTGTCCGAAAAAAAATGCGAAGAAACGCTGGCTAAGTTGAAATAATCAACGGCTCAAATTCGAGCACGGTTACTCTTTCTCACTCACGCTTTCTCACCTACTCTTTCTCACTCACTCTTTCTCTAGCGTGCATTGCAGCGGATGTTGGGCGCGTTTTGCGCTGTCCATAACCTGCGCGACTTTGGTTTCCGCGACTTCGAAGGTATAAACGCCGCAAGTGCCGATGCCCGATTGATGGACATTAAGCATGATTTGTGTGGCCTCTTCGGACGTCTTGTTGAAAATTCCCATCAGGATGGAGACAACAAATTCCATCGGCGTGTAATCATCATTCATCAAAATCACGCGCCACATAGACGGCTTCTTCGTCTTTGGGCGAACTTTGGTCGCAACGCCGCGCTCTTCCCCGCCTTCGGAGTCTTCATCCTTGTCAGGGCCCGCATATGGCTGTGTGAATCGGTCAATCATAAGGCCACTATATAAGATGTTCTTTGGGCGCGCCAAGGCAGCAAGACTGGAAAACTGAATAAAGCTGATAACAGTAAATTTAACATCCGATTAACCATATCATAACTCTTCCCCGCGACTTAAGTTAAGATGTTTCGTTTCCTCTTTATAATCAGCTGCTGTCTACTCTTTGCTGCGCCTGTTTTCGCGCAGAATAAAGTCGAGCAGCGTTATGCCTCCATCATTCTGGACGCCGACACATTGAACATAGAGCATGCGCGCAATATCGACTCGACCCGCTATCCGGCTTCGCTGACCAAGGTTATGACGCTGCACATTGTTTTTGACGCGCTGGACACGGGAGAGCTGACGTTGAGCGAACGTGTCAAAGTCTCGCGCAACGCCGCGCGCACGCCGCCAGTTGAACTCGGCTTGAGAACCGGGCAGACCATTACCGTCAGTGATTTGATCCAATCAGTTGCCGTGCGAAGCCATAATGATTCCGCCGTGGTCCTTGCGGAAAGATTGAGCGGAACGGAAGCGCGTTTTGCGGATAGGATGACTGCCAAAGCGCGAAGCCTGGGCATGACGCGGACGACATTCAAAACGGCCAATGGCCTGCCCCACCCCGAACAAGTCACCACCGCCCGGGATATGGCGAAACTCGCAAACTCTATCCTCACGACACATTATGACCGCTATCACTATTTCGGGCAGAAAACCTTTCGAGGAAAAAAGAACACGAACGCCCTGCTCCATGACATGCCGGAAGTCGATGGTTTCAAAACAGGCTATATTAATGCGTCGGGCTATAATTTGATGGTCAGCGCCGTCAGAAATAACCGACGCTTAGTCGCCATTATCTTCGGCGGGGCGAGCGGAAAAAGCCGGAATGCCCATATGCGAGACTTAATAGACCGCGGCTTTGACGTGATGGGCGTTCTGCCCGCGCCGCAGCAGCACAGGCAGAGCGCGCCAAAACTGTTTCTCGCCTCGAGCGACACACCGACAGCCATTTTGCGGGGCGCCGCAATGCGTAAAGCGCCAAAGCCTTGGGCTGTTCAAATTCAAAATCTACCGGATGAGCCATCTGCACGCGCCGCCGCCGCAAAGGTTGCGCCGCAAAGTTTACCTCTCATTTCCAGCGGATTTCTCCAGGGCCGTCCTGTCTTCCACGCGCGACTATCAGGGTTATCCTCGCATAAAGCTAAAAAAGCCTGCGCCGAAATAAACACAGCGCACCCTCAAACCAAATGTTTGCTTATTTCGCCCTAAGGCCTAAACGCATTTTATGGAACTCGTCCGAACAGAGCGCGACCTGCGAAAGGTCATTTGGGGTTGGCGGGGATCAGGCGATCGTATCGTCTTTGTGCCGACAATGGGCGCCCTCCATGAAGGCCACCTCACCCTCGTTCGGTTAGCCAAAAAATATGGCGACCGCGTCGTCGTGTCTATCTTCGTCAACCCAACGCAATTCGCACCGGGCGAAGACCTCGACGCCTATCCCAGAACGGAAACTGAAGATGCGCGTCTTCTCAAAGCGGAGGGCGTGGACATGATTTATGTTCCCAACCCGGACACCATGTATGATGTGCATCATGCAACGACCGTGCGGGTTGGCGGCGTTGCGAAAGGGCTGGAGACGGATTACCGCCCGACATTTTTTGACGGCGTCGCGCTTGTCGTAGCCAAACTCTTTAACCGCGTGCAGCCCGATACAGCCATTTTTGGCGAGAAAGACTATCAACAGCTCGCCACTATTCGGCGGCTTGTTGAGGATTTAGATATGCCTATCAAAATCATTGGCGCCGCGATCGCGCGCGATGAACACGGCCTCGCGCTGTCTTCACGAAATGCCTATTTCGACGAGGACGGCCTGACCTTGGCGCGCAAGTTAAATGTGATCATGAGGAAATGTGCGGCAGATATGCGGGACGGTCAGCATGTTGATACAGCCACATCCGAAGCGAAATCTGCCCTCCTGAAGGCCGGGTTCTCATCCGTTGATTACGTCGAGGTCCGCAGCCCGAATTCTCTAACCGTATTAGAAGGCGGATATTTAAACGGTCCGGCCCGCGTGCTTGTTGCTGCCCATTGCCCCAACCAAGGACAAAGCGTTCGCCTTATTGATAATTTCCCGGTTTAGGCAAAGTCCAAGCAAATTTTGACGTCAGCTAGGTTTCTTCCCAGATAGATTTCTGCTCAGATAGATTTCTGCATTGTGATTAGCGGGAAACTGACCGGACCGCTTTCATCTTCCCAGCGGCGAATGACCTTATAACCGCAACGTAAATAAAATGGCTCTCCGGCTAACGTCGCCGCCATTTCAACCATTGAAAACCCTGCGGATTTGGCCGCCTTTTCAGATTGCTCAAGGATAAGGCGTCCCACGCCGCGCCGCGTAAAATCCGGATGCGTGTACATGGCCCGGATACGAGCGTTGTCGACCGCCGGGTCCAACCGCGCCGCGTTGCGTCCGGCCGTATGGTTTCCGCCGTAGAGCGTAGACCGAAAGGACCAACCGCCGCACCCCGCAAGCACGCCGCCCGACCAGACGCAAAAATAAGTGCCGTCTTCGATAAGTTGAGTATCAAGCCCCATCCCCGCACGGGACGCATCAATTTGTTCGGGATTTAGGTAATCACGCTGAAGCTCGGCAATCGCGCGAGACATCAACCGCTGTATCTGCGGAATATCTGATGGCTTGGCCGTCTTAAGGCTCATGTCGCGCAAGCTCCTAAGTCTAAATATTCACCGAACAATCAATTGATAAGCATTGAATAGTCGAATTTTTGGTGAGAACCAGAAATTATGTGCCAAAAAAGTCACAGATTTAGTAAATAAATTGTAATTGGTCGAAAGCACGTTGTTTAGCGGCCCCCAGTCGATAACAAAGCTGTGGCGTAAATAGGAGCTCTCAAAATGAGATCTCTATTTATAGAGAGAAACAAAAAGAGGTACCCCTACATGCAAAAAATTGCTCAGAAATCATGGCTCGCGCTATCCGCGTCGACGCTGATTCTCGCAGCTGTTCCTGTCTCCGCGCAGGCTCAAGTTAGCGACACAACCATAAATGCTGCAGAAGACGTTGTTATCACAACGGGTACGCGCCGGGCTCAACGCTCTGCTGCGGACACACCGGCGCCAGTTGACGTTATTTCTGCTGTCGAATTCACGACAAATGCAGCTGATGATGTGCAGGATCTTCTTCGCACAGCCGTTCCGTCTTATAACGTGAACACACAACCAATTTCTGATGCGGCATCGATTGTTCGCCCGGCTAACCTACGTGGGTTGTCACCTGACAATACTTTGGTTCTCGTAAATGGTAAGCGCCGTCACCGCGGCGCCGTTATCGCCTTCCTCGGCGGCGGTATCGCTGATGGCTCCCAAGGTGTCGACGTTTCCTCCATTCCTTCTTTAGCGCTAAAGCAAGTTGAAGTCCTCCGCGATGGTGCGTCTTCGCAGTATGGTTCAGATGCGATTGCAGGTGTTATCAACTTCGTTCTGAAAGACGACACAACGGGCGGAACTATCGAAGCCAAATATGGCTCTACTTATGACGGCGACGGCGACAATTATCGTATCGGCGCAAATTACGGTTTCGCTCTCGGTGATGATGGCTACTTCAACGTTACGGCTGAATATGGCGAAACTGACGGAACTGTCCGCTCAGTCGTTCGTGATGACGTTCTGGGTCTTATTGCTGCCGGTAATATCGGCGCTGCTAACTTCCGGACTATCAACACATATACAGACGAAGTTCCGCAATATTGGGGTCAACCCGATGTAGAGGATGACCTCAAATTGCTAGTCAACACAGGTTTCGCACTAAGCGACAATGTAGAAATATACGCGACGGGTACTTACGCTGAGCGTACAACGACCGGTGGTTTCTTCTATCGTAATCCAACAAACCGCGGCGGCGTTTATGCCGGCCCAACGGTTGATCCGGACGGAAATGCGGTCACGCAAACAGCCGGCGCCGGCACTGAAGACCCCGCTGATGACGTTTTCTCCAACGGAATGGGCGGCATATTTACCGCAGCAAACGTTTTCGATTCAGTTCGTGTTGGCGACCTCGACGGCGGAACAAGCTGTATTGACGGTATCCCACTTTCAGGAACAGATGGCGTCATTCAGGATGCCAATATTTTCAACAATATTTTAGCCGATGATAATTGTTTTGCGTTTACCGAAACAATTCCGGGCGGCTTCGTCCCACGTTTTGGTGGCGATTTGCGTGACTTCGGTATCACAGGCGGCCTGCGCGGCGAAATTGATCTCGGAACCGGGCTTACATATGATATCTCAGCCACACATGGCGCGTCTCGCGTAGATTTCTTCATCAATAATACGGTGAATGCGTCTTTCGGTCCGGACACACCGCGTAACTTTACGCCGGGTGGCCAAGAGCAAATCGAAACCACTCTAAACGCTGATTTCGGCTACCTCGTCGACGTTGGCTTGGCTTCCGAGCTGTCTGTTGCCTTTGGTGCAGAATATCGCAAAGAGCAATTTGACCTCTTCGCAGGTGACTTGGCGTCTTACTCACTCGGCCCTCTCGCCGATCAGGGTTTCTCTTCAAGCTCTAACGGTTTTGGTGGTTTCCCGAACAGTTCTTCCAACACACAGGACTCAATCGGTACATATATCGATCTTGAAGCCGATGTTTCAGATCAACTGACGCTACAAGGTGCCGTCCGCTTCGAAGACTTCTCCGAGTTTGGTAACACTGTAGACTACAAAATTGCGGGTCTTTACAAGCTGAACGACAATGTTTCCCTGCGGGCAACACATTCAACAGGCTTCCATGCTCCAACGGCGGGTCAGGCCAACATCACTAACGTGACAACGCAAAATGTGAACGGTGTTCTGATCGACCAAGGTACTTTGCCGCTAAGCACAGCTGCAGGTCAATTGGCTGCGGACTTCATCGAGTCGACTGAGGGCGGACGCCCGACATTAGGACCTGAGGATGCATTGAATTTCTCAGCTGGTGTTGCGTTCAACTACGAAGGCGTAAGCGTCACAATCGACGCATTCCAGATCGACGTGGATGACCGGATTGCACTCGGCGCGAATGTTGAATTCCTGTCTGCCCTGCGTTTCGCAGGCGGCCAAAATACGGATACTGACGTCGCTGTTGCCGGCTATAATTCTGTTAGTGAAGCTCTGGATACTTTATCCGGAAACGGCACGATCAATCGTTCAGACTTCTTGAGCCTTGATGATTTGTCTCAGTTCCGTTTCTTCTCGAACAGCTTTGATACGCGTTCAAGAGGTGTCGACGTCGTCGCCCGTTATCCATTCGACCTTGCCGGTGGTAGCTCTGCTATTTCTGTGGCAGCGAACTACACGGACACGAAAGTGACCAATACCGGTGACATCAATCCAATCTCTCCCGGACGGGTTCAGTCATTGGAAGACCTTCTGCCTAACGTGAAAGGCAACGCAACTTTCACACATAGACAAGGCATGTTCCGCGGTCTCCTGCGTGCAAACTACTATGGTGGTTGGGACGATACAGGAAACGGTGTTGATGGCATTAGTCCTGAGATCCTCGTCGACGCCGAAGTTGCAGCAGAATTCGCCGAAGGCGTTGAGCTCGCAATTGGCGCTAGCAATATCTTTGACAACTATCCGGATGAAAACCCGGGTGCAGGTGGATTGGGTCAACTCTATCCGGAAGCCGCACCAACGGGCTTCAATGGCGGTCAGTACTATGCGAAACTTCGCATCGACTTCTAAATTGAGTTCATCTTGAAATACGAAAGCCCCGGATTTTCATCCGGGGCTTTTTTTATGCCTACCAAGCGCCGAGTTCTATGAGTTTCAGGCGCAGATTTTCCGGCAAATCGACACCGGCCTCAGAGCCTGTCAGATCCGGCGGCGCATCACTCGCCTGCAAATACCGCCACCCCTGAAAGGCACGCCTGGGTTTCGGCAATACCGGAATTAACAGGGGGTCCATCATAATTGCGCAAGCGCGATGACCATTCTTCGTAGTCTCTTCGAGATCAACGATAGTGTTTCTACAGATTATATTTCCTTTGATGACCCAGTAAATTGAACCGCCGTCCAAGATTTCGTCGCGGCGCTTGGGAAACATCCGGGTGACGTGCACATGATGCGCAGACAGCCCGCGTTGGCGGCGCCGCGCAACAACATGGGCCTGCCAATCCGCAAGCGTCTGGATAGACTCTGATCCGACTGAGAGTTTCTGTAGGTGAACGGTCATAACCGTTCATTTAGTGCATTTCGGCCTTAATGACACCCGTAAGCGCCGCGTAAAACGGCCTAATAAGGTCAAGCCAAAATTTACGGCAAACCGGACTTAGGCCGAGATGGCCGAGCTTCAGAGACTAAAAGTTTCGCTGAAAAGGCTCCACATCGACGAGGAAATTTTCCGCAGTGCCGTCAATTTTGAACGTCACCATATCAGGTTTTGCGATATCCGGCACTAACGAGGTTTTACCAATTACGCGGCCCAACAAAGACTTAATCTGACGGGTCATACCACTGTCATTTGTATAAGAGGGGTTCATACCCAATCGAGACCGCAGCGCTGCGTTGGTTAACATGGCGGCATTCTTCATACCGGACTCGCGCGTTGAATATTCGGTCGTTACAGAGACACAGAAGCTCTGATTATCGACACGGTGCGGCGAATTTAATGGCCATAACAAGGCCGTACCTTCTGCTAAATCTATAACTTCAGCCGACTCGTCGAAAGATGAGTCATAAGGCAGATCATCATTTAGCTCGTCTAAAATGACTTTTTCATAGTCACTGTCCGAAATAAATTTCTGCTCGAGTGGATAAATGTAAATGCGCTTCTTCCCGCGGACATGCCACAAGATCGTCTCTGTTTTGTCAAAATGATAAGGCACGCGGGCAACGGGGGAGGAGATTAAAATGCCCCCGCGAGGATTGAAGGTTTGATTTCCCGTCTGTTCCGCAAGTTCGCCATACATAGCGTCCAAAGCTCGTTTGTAATCGTCATGTACATTCATCGCCTGGCGGAGGTTTATCCACACGCGACCTGCTTTTACCGCATCTAATAACACCTTGCCTGATACTCCGCGTGAGTCGCCTGTACGGAATTTATTTGGGTATTTAGGGTGATCAGACGCGCCCATTGTGCAGACATCCAATTTCTCGAGGGGATGGCGTTCAAGAAGGTCAATGAGAGCTTCATCCGTAAACAACCCTGTTGCGCCGAGATTATGCTCAAAGCTCATGACTTCTTTTTGGAAGGCGGATGTTTTGGCGTCCGTCCAGTTGGTCAGCATCTTAGAAGACTCCTGTTCGGAGGCGGCCTCAATTTCCGGAATTACGATCTCGTTTGTAGTTTCGTTCAACATGGTTAGATTTCTACATCCAAACTATTGAAATTTTCTTTCCAAATTTAGCCGCGGTGATTCATCCTTAATTTTGCGTAAATTCCTGCCAGAATGAGGCCTATCCCAATAACAAAACCGGTAAAGGCAATGATGGGTCCCCAGTCACCCAACAATGCTTTCGATCCGCTCATCATCGCGCCGCCGGCCAACCCAACGAGCAAAAAACCCAGTATGACGAGAACCCAAACACCGAAGTTATTTTGTTCGGCTCTAAGCACGTCCGTTTGAGCAGGCGTGGTCGTCTCAATATATTTCGCCGCAGAATCCGTTCTCATTCTATAGGCATCGTCTCGCGCCAGCTCATCAATAACCCCGACAGGTTTGGTGTCTTTCTTTGGAGCGGTTTCCTTTATGACAGTCTTAGTCTCTGTCTTGATCTCTGGCTCAGTCCGAGACTTCTCTAATTCCTCAGGTTCTGGAGAAGACTTTGTTTTCCAATCGATGACATTTTTGGGCGCAGGTTCAACCGTCTCGGCAGGATCACGAACAAAATAATCGTCATTAATATCAGTATCATCCGTTGTTATGAGGCTTTCCGGCCAGTCTTCGTCTGCGCCGCGCGTATTATTATTTCCGGAGACGGCATCATCGATCAAGGCATCCAGGCGTGCCACAATATCTAACGCAGCCGCAGCGATGGGCGAGGGAGTTTTATCTTGCGACTCGTAAGGTTCGACCGCCGTAGGCTCGTCTTTCAAACCAAGATCCAAATCCAGATTGAGGTCCAAGCCCAAATCCAGAGGCTCGACGGCTTCATCAGATAGGGTTTCATTCGGCGTGGGCGTTCGGAACCCAACGACCCTAGACTCATCAACGCCTACCCCATCCTCATGCAAGACATTTGGCAAATCATCTGGCAAATCATCTGGCGAATCATCCGGGACACGCTCGCCATCCTCAATTATGTCGCGTTCGGAAAGTTGAAGCGCACCTGCGGGGCCGTCCTCTTGGCGGCGCGAAGGTGCAATTTCAGCATCAAAGGGCGCTGTTGCGACAATGCCGTTGGCGTCACTTTTTGTAAAAATGGGAAGCGCATCATCGGTCGTCAGTCCGGATAGAGCCTCATCCGCGACAGGCGGGAGATCTTCTCGGCCCGCCGGAAGGTCGCGTTTCGTGCGAAGAAAGAGCGCTTTTTCCGCCGTCCGCCGACGCATAAGGGCGTCAACGACATAGGTCTTGCCATCAATTTCTGACTTCCGCCAAATATCAAATCCGTTGGCTGCATCCAGCGGACGTCCGTTATTCAGGGCTCTTAACGTGTCGCTTTGTAAAAAGGCCTTTGGGCCAATATTAAACGCAAAGGAGCACAAAGCATCAAACTGGCTCTGGGACATCGGCGCATGAACTTGCGTATTTATCATCTCTTCAAAAGGCTCAAGATCCGCGCGCAAGGTAGCCTCGGCCGTCGATTTATTCATCACCACGGCGTCTTCAGAATACAGGCGATGGCCATATCCGACCATGCGTTGCCCGGAAATCAATTCGCGATCAACAGGACGGTAGCCCTCAAATGCCTTGATGAGCTTCAATCCCGTCTCTGAAATTGTAAGGTTCTGGCTCATAGTCGTCCCAAATCAATACATCACGAGCGAAGGCTCGATTGAGTTGGTAGCCACGTTGCAAATATCAGGCCGTATTCACCTCAAAGGGGAACTTCCGCGAGCCATTGAGACCGGCTGGCGCGGCGCCACAGAAATCAAAGGAGAATTAGAGGAGAATCAGAACAGCCGTTCCTAAGAAGGCGAAAAATCCGACGACATCCGTCACGGTCGTGACGAAAACGGACGAGCTGACAGCCGGATCAGCTCCGGCGCGTTTTAACCACAGCGGCACAGCAATTCCGGCCAAACCCGCAAAAACATGATTTACGATCATGGCGATGAACGCGACGCCCGCAAGTTGGGCATCTCCAAACCAAAGATAGACGATCAACGCGAGAACAACGGCAAAAATCACGCCTATAATGAGCGCGGCCACCCCTTCCCGGCGTATCGCCCGCCACGCGGATTGAGAGGTGAGTTCCCGTTCTGCCAAAGCGCGAACAGCCACCGTCAGGGCCTGCGTCCCGGCATTGCCGCCCATACTGGCAACGATCGGCATCAATACCGCCAGCGCCACAATCTCGGTAATGGCATAGTCGAATTGCGCTATGACGAGGCTGGCAAGCACAGCTGTGATCAAATTTATAAACAGCCACGGCGCGCGCGCTCTCACAGTTTCAAACGCCGTATCGGCGAGGCCCGCATCGGAAACGCCGGCGAGCGCGAGAATGTCTTCCTTGTTTTCGTCTTGGATAATTTCGATGATGTCATCGACGGTCATCATCCCGACTAGCCGCCCCTGTTCATTCACAACAGGCGCTGAAATCAGATTATATTTCTCAAAGAGATAGGCCGCGTCTTCTTGGTCGTCTCCTTGGTTTATCGTGATGATAGTCGCGTTCATCAATTCCGATAATCTCTTACCGCGGTCGCCGCGCATGAGCTGACTGACGGGGACATAGCCAATTGGCTTGAAGGCCGTGTCGATTACATAAACGTTAAAGAATATCTCGGGCAGATCTTCTCCGGTCTCCCGCATATGGTCAATCGCATTGCCGACCGTCCAAAACTCCGGCGCAGCGACAAATTCGCGCTGCATAAGACGGCCGATGGTTTCATCATCAAAGGCGAGGCTTTCCTCATAGGCGACGCGCTCTTGCGGCGTAACGGCATCCAAGACGTCTTCGCGCTGCGCATCTTCCATCTCTTCGAGAATTTGCGTTGCGTCATCATTATCCATGTCGGATAGCGCCGTCGCAATGACATCCGCATCCAGGAACGGGAGAATATCCTCAACGACATCATCCTCAAGCTCAGCCAAAACATCGCCGGAAATAATATTGGGCGCGCGGGCAATAATGTCTTCGCGCTGTTCGGACGAAAGCTGCTCAAGCTCATCAGACACATCCGCCGGATGAAGGCGGTCAATAGTATCCAGCAAGGCGGCATCATCATCCAGTGCGAGTGCATCTTGGATCGGTGTTTCGTCTTCAATCTGAATTTCAGTCTGGCTCATAATGTCGCCCTGATGAATCACTCTATCTATCGACTCCCACCGCCTAGACCCTGTTGGTGCAGGCGTAAATCCATTTTACGCCGCGCTTGCGAAAGGCTAGTGGGGCCTCATGAGCGTTGCGGTCATAAATTGGGTAGGAACCCTTGCCCTATTGGGGATTTTGGCCCGTCTGTCCTATGTCGATTGGAAAACCTATCGGCTGCCCAATCTTTACACCAAAGGTTTGATCGCCCTCGGCTTACTCTATAATTTTTACGTGTCGCTGGATGCCTATCCTTTCCTCCTCGGAGCCGTCTTGGGCTACGCGCTATTCTGGTGCGTTGAGACCGCCTATCGCCTTATCCGAAAACGTGATGGATTGGGGCGCGGGGATGCGAAACTTCTCGCGGCAGGCGGGGCTTGGTGCGGGGCAATGGCCCTGCCCTTTATTATTCTACTCGCCAGTAGCGCCGGCCTCATTTATGTTTTGTCGCGTCCGCCCGAGCAGCGCAGCCAAATCGTTCTGGCATTCGGGCCGTTCTTAGCGGCAGGTATCGCGATCACCTTTATAGCGCTGAAATTTATCCAGCCCTATTCGGCCTGACAGCCTTGGATTAAGGCGACAGGCTGCAACCGTTCCCAGCCTTCAGCCGAGACGGTGACAATTCTGGCTCCGGGATAGCGGCTACCGCCGTTCATGATCTCGCCTTGGCCCAGCCTTAGCGTGACTGGATTCCCGTCTGCATCAAGATAGTCCAGCGCCGGAAATGCTGATTGCGCGACTAAATCCACCGGCCCGCTCGCGCCATTATAACGCGCGGTTTTCGCGTCTGCGAAAAATATAAATTCTCTTTTCTCGTCGGTAGACCACCCGTACAGGCCGCAATCCCCCGGCTTCACGCTTGATTGACGCAGATCCGTCGGTGTCTTCGTTGCCGCCGGCGTTGTTGTTGCGCAGGCCGTCATAGCTACGGCGCAAAGAGTGAGAGTTAAGAAACGCATGCGCCCTTCTAGCGCCAACGCCCTTGCTCTGTCAGCAGGAAACTACTGCCGCGCCGCGTAAAGCCGAAAAGCGGTAAAATGGCATCGGCCTCCGCGCGGCTGGTGCGCACTGAAATATCGGCGCGATAAAGCCCGTCCGGCGCAAAACGGATATTCGCATCAATCGTCTGCTCTGCATCTCGTCCGGTCATGGCCGCGAGCAAAGCGCCGTCTTCGCAGGTGATAGGGCCGCTCAGCCCCGGGCCGACCCATTGAATAGAGCCGCCATTCCGTTGCAGCACATCTGTTTGAAGCGTTCCGGTTGCGGAGACACAATTCTGGCCCTCAAAGTTAAGCTCTGAAATTTTCGCGATTAACTCACCGCTCAAACCTTGCAGCCGTCCGTCGTTCAAGGGCAGATCGTTTAAATTAACGCGAAGGTCGACGTCGGTCGCCGTATTGGGCGTTACCTCCGCCGCAAGGTAATTTCCTCCCTTACCCGCTTGGACGGAAGCGCGCCGGGATAGAAGTTTTGTTTTCAAATTTGCGGTTCCGAACACAGGCAGTCCGGAGGCTGTTCCGTTCCAAACCGTGCCGTTGAATTTCAAATCAGGGGCAACGACTTTCACCTCATCAGAGACAAAATATCCGGCAACCCAGCTCAAAGGAAGAAAAGCAAATAGAGCGATGAGACCGCTCAAAAGAGCCGGTAAAATCCAGCGAAACATAGGGCGTTTAGCGCTGCTGATTCAGGAATGTATCAACCTTGGATACAGTCCGTCCGCTTTGATTTAAGTCTTCTATTCGAATCTCATTCATATATTCGTCGGTCAGTCTCCGCGCATCGCCAACATTTCGGATGATAGTAGGGCGGATAAAGACCATGAGGTTCGTTTTATTCCGCGAGGTGCCTTTAGATTGAAAGAGCTTACCGGCAATAGGAATGTCGCCCAGGATAGGCACTTTCGCGATCGTGATCTGCTCATCATCTTGCACGAGACCGCCGAGCACGATTATTTCTCCGTCATTGGCCAAAACGGTTGTCGTGATTTCACGCTTATTCAAAATAAAATCGCCTGTCGCATCTGTTAAGACGCCCGCGATTGACGAGACGATCTGTTGGATTTCTAAACGGATGACATCTCCGTCCGAAATCTGCGGCAGAACATCGAGCTGAATACCAACCTCTTGGCGCTCGGTCGTCGTGAATACGTTGAGCGTATCTTGCGACACGCTGGACCCGGTCGTGATCGGAATTTCTTGCCCGACGAGGAATGTTGCGGGCACATTATCTAGCGTCGTCACGAAAGGCGTGGAGAGAATATTGCTGTCATCATCCGTTTGGAGCGCATTAATAATCAACCCAAAAAGGGCATCATTACTGGTGCCGCCCACGCCAAAGGCGCCGCCGTCTATTCCGGCAATAGAGTCAATCGCCGCGCTTTGAAACGCGGTTTGGTTATTGGCAGATAGCCCAACATCATCAGCCCCTATCGCGCCAATCACGCTTAAGAGGTTACCGGCATTCCTAGAAAAATTAGACGACAAAAGCGGTATGGTCGATCCATTGAGGCCGCCTAACGCGAATTGGACGCCTAGCTCTTTCGCGGCATTATCAGAAATCTCGACAATAATGGCCTCAACAAGAACCTGCGGGCGGCGTTGATCGAGCCGGCGAATAATTTGCTCCAAATCTGATTGCACTTCGGATGACGCGCTTATGACGAGCGTATTAGATCCGTCCTCATAGGCAACCGTTGGCGCGGGCTGTCCCTCGATCAAATAACTCGGCAACAAATTTTGGATCAGCTTGTTAAGGCCTTCTCCATCTGCAAATCTTAAAGGCACGATAGATACTGCGCCGCGCGGAACGGAACTGCCGACATCCATACTCTCCAGCAGGCGGCGAAGCTCAGCGACTTCCTGCGCAGAACCTTCCAAGATCAAGCTATTTGTCGCTTCAAGCGCGACAACCTTATATGTCGATTTCGTTCCGCCGAGCTGTTTCAACGCGTCTTCTGCATCAAGGACAGAAAGCTGCGTGAGCTGAACGGTTTCGCGAACATTTCCGCCCGACCCCATCGCCGAAACAATCGCCCGGGCCTTGCGCAGATTTTCAGCAAAATCGGTGACGACGATGATATCGCCATCGGGATTGGCAGACACTTGCCCTTGGCTGTGCATGACAGGCTTAATCAGCCGCGCTGCTTCCGCAGCTTTTCCGTCAGGCGTGCGCAAAATGACGGTTGAGAACTGGCCATAAATGCCGTTACCTGACTCTGAAAACGGCGCATCTTGCGCGGCTCCCTGCAAGAGTGTGACGCGATATTCGCCATTTGGCGCGCGCACAACGGTATAGCCATGAACCCGCAGCACCTCTTTGAAAACCGCAAAAACCTCAACATCATTGAGAGGCTTCTCGGAGACGATATTCACCTTCCCGTTCACCCGCGGATCAATGACGAATGTGCGTCCGGTGACAATACCGACATTTTCAATGAAGGCTTTGATATCGACATCTTGCATATTGATGATGTGATCATCTGCGGCGAATGCGGGAGACATAGCCCCGCCCACAAGGGTGAGTGCCAGGGCAGCTGAAGTGAAGAGTCTTCTGAGCGACATAATCATTGGCCTATACGGATGGTTGTGGGTGTACCGTTACGAATAACTTCGAAATCCTGCGCCGCACCGGACGTCACAAGATCGCGTAATTCTCTGATGTTCGGACTCGTCGAATCCAGCATCATCGGACCGACGCGGGTTAGGATATCACCTGACTTGAGTTTAAACTGCTCAAGGTCCGCGCCCGGTCTTGCTGTGATTCTAAACCCCTGCATTGTATTTCCGGGGCCGCGGCTTGGCTTCAAAATGAGTTTCGAAAAGAAGTCTTCCACGGCTTCTCGGTTGGGCGTGGACGCGGCGGGCGCGGCTCTCGCGATTGGCTGCGTATTGTTATTTTCGCCTGATTTGACGCTTTCCCGCGTGAGTTTTTGCGAGTCGCCATTGACGTCTAGCATAACAAAATCCTTCTTTGTCTGCTGAAGCACCACATTATTCATAACCTCTTCGCCTACCCCAACGGCCTTGTCTTTCCCATCCGCCATACGAAATGTCGCACTGCTTTCTGAAACAATACCAATGAGTTTCAGGTCGAGCGTTGTCTCGGGAACGTCTTCCAAAAAATCCAACGGATCGATCGTAATCTCGCCAAATGAGAAAGGGTCTGAGGAAAAATCATAGCTGGCGACGCGGCCAGATGAGGCCGCAGCCGCCGCCGGAACCACCACAGGGTCCGGTGCATAAAGGCTTTCAGGCGTCGTTAGGCCTAGAAAAATGCGCACAACCAACCAGCCTATAATGGCGATGAGGGCAATGCTGCCGACATTCAGGGCTATGCGGATAGCGCTCATATTTACCTTTTAAACTGCCTTTCGGCTCTATGTGTTTAAACACAGCATGCCCCGTCTGCCAAGCTGACAGGACAGGGTGTTACCAATTATTCAAACTTCAAAAACTCGGTGCAATCTGTGCCTAAACTGTTAAATGTTTATCAAAATTAACCATAATATCGCGAAAGAGCCGCAAGTGGATAATAAGATGGATAACAGGATTGATGGTAAAGCCGTTGCGGCGGAAACCCGGGCAAATGTCGCGGAGGCTGTCGCCTCGCTCAGCATGACGCCAAGCTTGGCTGTTGTTTTGGTCGGTGATGACCCGGCCAGCCATGTCTATGTGCGCAATAAGATCAAATTTACCGAAGAAGCCGGGATGCGCTCCTTGGAGCATCGCTTGCCCGAAACCGCCGCGCAGGCTGATGTTGTGAAGGTCGTTCGCGCGCTTAACGCTGACCCGGAAGTTGACGGTATTTTGGTGCAGCTCCCCCTGCCCGGTCATATCGACAGCAACGCCGTGATTGCGGAAATTGATCCTGCCAAAGACGTCGACGGCCTGACCGATGTGTCTGCCGGACGGCTCGTTCTCGGGCAATCCGGACTGCGGCCTTGTACGCCAACAGGCTCCGTTATTCTGGCGAAAGCCGCGCTCGGTGATTTGACGGGCAAACATTGCGTGATTTTGGGGCGGTCAATTCTCGTTGGAAAACCGGCTGCGCTGATGTTTCTGGAGCAAAATTGCACCGTCACAATCGCCCATTCCCGAACGGAAAACCTGCCCGTTATCTGCCGGAGTGCCGATATTCTCGTGGCCGCCGTTGGCCGTCCGCAAATGGTGCAGCCTGATTGGATTAAGGCCGGAGCCTGCGTGATTGACGTGGGTATCAACCGCATCCCGAGTGTAAAACGCCCCGGAAAATTCAGGCTCGTCGGAGATGTAGATTATAAACCTGCGAGAGCGGTGGCGGGCGCTATTACGCCTGTTCCCGGCGGCGTTGGACCGATGACGATTGCCTGCTTGCTGCGCAACACGGTTTTAGCCGCCTGCGACCGCAGAGGCGTTGAAAGACCGGCAGTTTTGGAAATCTAAGCCGCTTCATGCGGGCTTAGACAAGCATTGCAGTCGCTAAGTCGGCGGCGCAATCGCGATCCCGGCAGAGCTCGTCGTCCGTCTCTCGCGCCAGCTCGGGCGATAGAATTTGTGGAAACCGATGGTCGCTTTATATTCCAGCGTCTCGGCCCAATTCGGATTGATTTCTGTCGTATGGTAATGCGTAGAATTCTTCGTCAGATCCGGCACGAACCCTGTCAAAGACAGCTGCGCGATATCCTTAGACCGTTGCCATGCCGGGTTTATAGGCGCTTTTTCCATGGATCCATCACACGCAAATGAAAATTGGCAAGCAAATGGACGATGCGCGCCTTGGTAGACAACCTCGCATATCGTGTTGGGGTAATGTTTCGATTTAACGCGGTTTTTCACAACGTCTGCGACGGCGAGTTGTCCGGAACGTGATTCCGATCTGGCTTCGTAATATACGGCTTCTGCCAAGCATTGATGTTCAGCGGCGCGGTTATCGGCCCAGCGGCGGTGCTCGGCACGCAGCGGGGAAAGGCCGCGGATATCTGCAGCATCACGCAGGCGCGGCGTCGCAACGGTTGTGAAAGCAGGCGCCTCATACTCGGCTGCACGGAATTCTGCTGCGGCGTCTGACCATTTTGCCTGATCGCGCAGATTTGACGCCTGCGCGCCAATCGCGGGGATCACAGAGCAAACTGTCGCGATGACAGCAAAGGCGGTCATCCAGCCTTTTATGTTTTGCATGTTGCGCATAGCGTGCGCTCCCTAACCGAAATCCATGAACAGACAACGTAAATTACAACTTTTAGTCCCAACAGACTGAGCTTTTCCTGTGAGTGTGGCTCATTTGCCACCGCATGGGATATATAGATTAAAGCATCATTAACTGTGTTGAGGCGCTAAATAGGGTTCAAAATTAGGTATTCAACCCTAATACTAGGGAAATATCGGGATTTCCGAGGGCGGACCTCCCCAAAGTAACCGTAGATTCAGCCTTTTATATGAAAACGCGCCGTATGAATACGACCACGGCATTGCTGGTAATGGTACCGACTATTTTTCTGATTCATTTTTCAATGCGAAGATCAATTATATTTGCCGGAGAAAAAATGGACTCGGGCTGGGCAGGTTTTGTACTCTGCCTCATTGTCTTCGGTCACGGCTTCATAATGATAGGGGCAATAGGCTTTCTGGCATTGAACTCATCATGACCCTCATTGCCTTCGCTTCGTTTCGCTATCTCATGTCGTTTGTTTCCGTTTTAAAATTAAATGGGATGTTCGCGAGGGTGACGACAACAATTCGATTAGCAATCGAATTTTGAGGAACCGAACCGCTGGCGGTTCGGCGCTCCACTGCAATTGACTCACGGGGTCATTTGCGGTCGTTTCGCGTGCACGTGGCCGCCCGTTGAAAGAAGACAGCTTAAAGATGACCCAGTTTTCCGACTCGTGGACGCATCTTATTTTACCGTTGATCTTGTTAGGGAAATTGGGAGGCGTTTGTAGGAAAGAAAATTAGAATTGCGATGCGCGTATCGGCTGTGAGCTTAATAGCGTATCTACTGTCAAGCGTGTAGAACGCCTGCCCGTAGCCGATTCAATAAATGACGTGGCGGATGGACCATACATATCAACCGTAGACTTCGTCGAATTCACAATCGAGTCGTCAAACCAATAACGTCGAACCTTTCGCTTTAGACGGACTGTATCTACAGCCAGAGCTCTCCACTTTAGCTCGACCTCTGTACGCGTTGAAGGCCGCTTTTCACGCGGGTTTACATAGGAAGAGTAACTCATCGTGCCCTCCGCCCGCATTTTACCTGTAGGCAGATTGGGAATTCGCTCATGATTGATAGGTGCCGGCACCGAAATCTCTGAACCCGTAGATTTAAAAAAATGCACATTTGTTAAATCAGTTGGTTGCAGCAAAGACCAAGCGTTCTCTGCGAGATGTTGGGATATGATTGCCGAGCGCCCCACACCTCCGACACCACTGCACATATGATTATTATCCAAGTCGAACTGATCTACAAAATTTGGACCTAGGACTAGCGCGCTTGGCAAAGGAACATAGTTTTCAGCAACAGGGTGACACCGAAACGGAATATTGGAATTGATGATTTGAAGAATACCGCCCGGATTCAAACTCTCATTCAAAAGTGATATGATATCGCTCCACAAATTTGGATCAATTCCACGCTTTCCAACGCCTTCCACAGAGGTGGTTGGACTCAGCAAGACGGAGTTACAAACGATAATATCATAGGGCCCGTGATGCGAGATCCCCTGATCACTGGAATTAAAAATCACAGCCTCTTTGCCCAAAAGCGCACGCGCTGCCTGAAGATTGTGCCAATCTACATCACAGCCAAACAAATCAGCAGATGGAAAAAGCGTTCTTAAAGAAATGAGCTCCTCACCCGTTGAACATCCAAATGAAAGAATGGAAATATTTTTTCCGTTAGACAGGTAGCGGCTCAATAAACTGTGTTCTGTCCAGTACCGCCCTAGAAATGTTTTATTGCTGGTTTGCAATTGCGGAAGGATTGCCATTCAAATCTCGCTTCTTTTTGACTTTGATCTTAATACCCTCAAAGGCCGAGCAAAGATAGATCTATAGCGAGAATCTGGGCGATTACCGGCGCTCTTCCTCCTTGCAGAATGCGCACGTCTTACGAGCCCCATTACTCAAAGGCGCTACGCTGTCCTTGCCGCAATCGCCGCCTGCGCCGCCGCGAGCTTCGCAATCGGCACGCGATAGGGTGAACAGGAGACGTAGTCCAAGCCCGTCCGATGGCAGAAATCTATTGAGCTTGGATCGCCGCCATGCTCGCCGCAAATGCCGAGCTTGAGGCCGGGCTTTACAGCTTTGCCGCGTTCAACCGCGATTTGAATGAGATCACCCACACCGTCTTGATCGAGCGAGACGAAGGGGTCTTTTTCGACAATCCCCGCAGCAACATAATCCGGTAGGAACCGGCCCGCATCATCGCGCGAGAGACCAAATGTCGTCTGCGTCAAATCATTCGTGCCAAAGCTGAAAAATTCAGCATGCGGCGCAATATCCCCGGCCCGCAGCGCGGCGCGCGGCAGTTCGATCATTGTGCCGATGATATAGTCCGAGGTGCCGACCTCTTCCGCGACCGCGTCGATACGTGTTTTCAGCAGATCCAATTCTTTGGCAGAAGAGACCAGCGGTATCATAATTTCCGCGATGGGCGTGACGCCGTTCTCGTCTTTCACAATCTTCTGCGCTTCAAAAATAGCGCGGGCCTGCATCTCGTAAATTTCAGGATAGGAAATCCCGAGGCGGCAGCCCCGATGACCGAGCATGGGATTGCTTTCCTGCAGCTCATTGGCGCGGCGCATCAATTCACTGGCCTCGACGCCAAGGTCATCTGCGACCGATTGAATGTCGTTTTCCGTATGCGGCAGGAATTCATGCAGCGGCGGATCGAGCAAGCGAATGGTGCTCGGCAGGCTTTTCCCGTCTTTCGCCATAATGCGGAAAATCGCAGCAAAGTCATCTCGCTGAACAGGGAGGATTTTCGCCAGCGCCGATTCGCGGCCTTCTTTATCTTCGGCCAAAATCATCTCGCGGAAATTCGCGAGGCGGTCCGCTTCAAAGAACATATGTTCCGTGCGGCAGAGGCCAATACCTTCTGCGCCAAAATCAATCGCAGTTTGGACATCAAGCGGCGTTTCGGCATTTGTCCGGACGCCCAATGTGCGCGCCTCATCCGCCCAGTCCATGACCTTGGCAAAATCACCGGACAGCTCCGGCTGTATCATATCGACGGAGCCGGCAAAGACTTGTCCAGTTGCGCCGTCCACAGTGACAATATCACCGGCTTTGACGATGCGGCCCATGACAGAGAATTCCTGCGCTTTGTAATCAATCCGGATTTCGCCCGCACCCGAAACGCAAGGCGTGCCCATGCCGCGCGCGACCACCGCCGCGTGAGACGTCATGCCGCCGCGCGCGGTCACAATCGCTTCGGCGGCGTGCATGCCGTGAATATCTTCGGGCGAGGTTTCGATCCGGACGAGGATAACTTTGTGCCCGGCCTTAGCTTTAGCCTCGGCGTCATCGGAATTAAACACAACTTCGCCAATCGCCGCGCCCGGGGACGCCGGGAGGCCCATCGCGATAATATCGCGCGGCGCATCGGGAGAGAGGGTTGGATGGAGCAGTTGATCCAGCGCAAGCGGGTCAATCCGCGAGAGCGCTTCATCGCGGGTAATCTGCCCGGTTTCCGCCATATCAACAGCAATTTTAAGCGCCGCCCGCGCAGTGCGTTTGCCCGTCCGCGTTTGCAACATCCAAAGCTGACCTTGCTCAACCGTGAACTCAATATCCTGCATGTCGCGGTAATGGCCTTCGAGCGTGACAAAAGTTTCGGCGAGCTGCGCGTAAACTTCGGGCAGCGCTTCTTCCATAGAGGGCGCAGTTTCGCCCATATTCTCGCGGGCTTTCTTAGTCAGGGTTTGCGGCGTGCGGATACCCGCCACCACATCTTCGCCCTGCGCATTAATCAAGAACTCGCCGTAATATTCATTCTCGCCCGTCGACGGATCTCGGGTAAAGGCGACGCCCGTCGCAGAGGTGTCGCCCATATTGCCGAAGACCATCGCCTGAACATTCACCGCCGTGCCCCATGCGGCGGGAATATCGTTCAGGCGACGGTAGACAACCGCGCGGTCATTCATCCAACTTCCAAAAACAGCATCGACTGCGCCTTGGAGTTGATCTTGTGGATCTTGCGGAAACTCTCGGCCCAATGCGCGCTTGGTCGCTTCTTTGAACTGCCGAATAACGGCTTCCCAATCGCCCGCCGTCATTTCCGTATCGAGCATATAGCCCTGATCATCTTTGTGATTTTCGATGATATCTTCATAGGTGTGGTGATGCACGCCGAGCACAACGTCGGAATACATGGTGATAAAACGGCGGTAGCTGTCTAGCGCGAAGCGGCGGTCACCGGAGAGTTTGGCGAGACCCTCAACGGTTTTATCGTTGAGGCCCAAATTCAGGACCGTATCCATCATCCCCGGCATAGACGCCCGCGCGCCGGAGCGAACGGAGACCAGTAAAGGGTTCTTCGCATCACCAAATTTTTTACCCGTCAGTTTTTCGATATGGCCAATACCTGTTTGGATTTGGGCGTCCATATCTTCGGGATAGGTTTCATCATTCTCGTAATAGGTGGTGCAGACCTTGGTCGTCAGAGTGAAGCCCGGAGGGACCGGCAGGCCAAGGCTCGCCATTTCTGCCAAATTCGCGCCCTTCCCGCCCAGAAGGTTCTTCATAGACGTATCGCCCTCGGCATTTCCGCCGCCGAATGCGTAGACCCATTTGGTCATGATATCCCTCGTCAATAGTTCCCACAATATGCCAACCCAGCGGTGGGCACGACGCAAGTTTTACGAAACAGACCTTAAGATTTAGCCCTGAATAGCCTCAAAATCTGC
>ENA-ORXR01001303-ORXR01001303.1-marine-metagenome-genome-assembly--contig:-NODE-1303-length-26811-cov-11.631219_pt1 | contig 26811 bp, 21 predicted proteins | sample MGYA00237866_ERZ511479 | MGnify/ENA metagenome assembly ERZ511479 | reverse complement strand
ATCAGGTCGAGTTGATTGCCGAGAATAAAGACTTCCCAACCAAAACTTACGGTCCTGACCGTGTCGAGGTTCAGGGCATTTTGGTCGGACTGGTGCGCAGCTACCAATAAGCAAAGCGACCCACCTTAATTCCAAGCCCGTCGTCTCTCCTTTGGGGGACGAGCGGGCTTTGTTGTGAGGCGGTCCCCCAGATAAACATCCAGAGCGCCCGTTTCGCGCAGGCTCGTTTCATCCACCAACACAGCATCACACGCTCGCCGCGCCACTGGACCCGCGCTGCGAACGGCAAGAATGACCAAATCCGACGCCATACATTCTTCCGGCACCTCGGACGGGCTTTGTAGAATCGAAATTTGCCATGCCCCTATTTGGGCGCGGCACGCCAGAGAATCACATTGCGCGATACGGTCTTCATAAGGGGCCCAATCCGCATTGGTTTGCCCTGCCCTCTGCGCAAATTGTTCCCGGCCATATCGGTCTGAACGGCGTGACCCGACTAGCAGAACGGGATTAGCGCCCTCACTCTCAGGCGGCTGCCAAAACGCAACTTTACCGTCTTCAGAAATACGCAAGTCAGGTGTAGGCGCCTGTCCCCATCCCGCAAAGGCGATGAGCATCAGCGCGAGTCCCGGTATTTTCCACCAGCGTCGTCCCATGCACAGCGCAACAAATCCCAAACCAAAAACGGGTAGAACCCAATTCGGGGCCGCCCCAATATAGAGCATCGCGCCCGGCCAACCCGCAACCCAATCCGCCGCTTGCAATATGGGCTCCAAAGCCAGGCTCATCAGATATAACGGCCACGCCTCCAACCCGAACGGCATAGACAGGAGTGAGACAACCGCCAGCGGCATCACGAATAATGAGAATAACGGCATGGCGAGCAGATTTCCGGCAAAGCCATATTTTGCAAATCTGTTAAAATGGAACAATGCAAATGCCCCCGTGGCAAAACCCGCAACGAGGCTTGTCACGCTTAGCGATGAAATAAAATCAACGCCCCGTCGGACCAATCCGCGCCGGGAATAAGCCGGACGAATGCTCTGCCAGGCTTGATAGACGGCGACCAAAGCTGTCACTGCGGCGAAAGACATTTGAAACCCAACGGAGATCAAACTTTCGGGATGAAGCGCCAGCGTTATCAACGCTGCGACGGAAACGGAACGCATTGAAACCGCGCGGCGATCCAAGATGATTGCCAGAAAAAATATCGTAGACATGACCCACGCCCGCTGCGTGGCAACGGACGCGCCGGATAAAACCAGATAAAATGTCGCCGCACCAATCGCCGCTACGGCCGCGAATTTCCGCACGTCGTAACGTCGCGACAGCGGCAAAATACAGGCCAATATAAGAGACGCGCCAGAATAGGTTCCGCCCGCCAAAAGCGCCATATGCAAGCCTGAAATCGCGAGGATATGCGCCAGTCCGGCGATGCGTAGATTATCTGTTTGCTCGCTCGGGATGAACCGCCTGACCCCCGTCATCAACGCCGCTTGTAGTCCCGACGTTCCTACAGGCGCGGCTGCCACCACACGGTCTGCTAACCCATATCGCCAACGCACAACCGCGCGCCGTACAGTATCCCAGGCACTCAGATCAGCATCGTCTTGAGTTTCGGGCGCGCCATAGCCGAACCCAAATCCGCCAATGCCTTTAAAATAGGCCGCTTGCCCCGGATCATATCCGCCCGGAACGACCGCCCCCGGCGGCGCCTTGGCTGCGACAAGCCAGTTAATTGTTGCGCCGGCTTCAATGGGCGGGTCCGGCTTTTTCGTTATCCGAATGCGTAATCTATTGGGCATCTCTTCCGCCGCCATGCCCCGCACGGATAGGAGTTCCACAACAAAACGCTCGCTGTTTCCGGATTTCTCAATGGCGCTCACCCAGCCTTCAATGCGGTAAGTGCGCTCCTGTTGCGGGAGGCGCGGCGAGTCCGCTGCCGCCGTGTGCCAAACCGCGCGTCCCAAACCGAGGGTCAGCATGAAAACTAGCCAAACTGACCCCACGCCCGGCCAAAATTTGCGCTTAAAGACAAACCAGATAGTCCCTACAAAACAGCAGGCCGTGATGACTTGCCAAATTTCGGGTTCGGTTGGCCAACCAAAATAAATGGCCACACCAATCGCAAATGCGATGACAGCGGTATTGAAGCCCGGATAAAATGCGAGCGCTGCGGCACCGCGCTCACGCCACATAATTGCAGGGAGGGTTTGCAAAAACCCGTCCTGAAAATTCCTATTCACCTTCGCCATCACATGCCATAGAGCGCGCAATTCTAAGAATAAAGCAAGCCCGAAAGAACAACTATCAGATGAACAAACCCGTCGTCACACGTTTTGCGCCTTCCCCTACAGGGTATTTGCATATTGGCGGCGCGCGGACGGCTTTGTTCAATTGGTATTTTGCGAAGAAAACGGGCGGGCAATTTCGCCTCCGCATTGAAGATACGGACAAAGCCCGCAGCACGGATGACGCAACGGCAGCTATTCTCAAAGGCATGGACTGGTTAGGGATGAGCGCCGACGGCGACATCATCTATCAAAGTCGGAATGCGGACGCCCATGTGGCGGCCGCAAATGCGATGTTGGAGAGCGGCATGGCCTATCGTTGTTATGCCACCGCCGAAGAGGTCGACGCACTCAAAACCGAAGCCCGCGAGAAAAACCTGGCTTTCCGCAGCCCCTACCGCGACAGCGCTAAAACGAAAGACTTACCATTTGCCGTGCGCTTTCGTGTGCCTGATGGCGAAACAAAAATACATGATCATGTCCAAGGCGACATCACGTGGCAGAATGACAGCTTTGACGATCTCGTGCTCCTGCGGGCTGATGGTACGCCGACCTATATGCTGGCTGTCGTTGTCGATGATCATGACATGGGCGTCACCCACGTCATTCGCGGGGATGACCACCTTATCAATGCGGGCCGCCAGACGCAGCTTTATCAGGCTATGGGGTGGGACGTGCCGGATTGGGCACATGTCCCTCTCATCCACGGACCGGACGGGAAAAAGCTCTCCAAACGTCACGGCGCGCTGGGTGTCGACGCCTATGCCGACCTCGGCTATGTGCCGCCGGGCCTTCGCAACTATCTCGTGAAATTAGGCTGGAGCCATGGTGATACCGAAGTTTTCTTAGACGAAAACGATTTAGTGAAAGCGTTTTCCTTGGATGGCATCAACGCCTCCCCCGCCCGTCTCGATTTTGACAAGATGGACTTTATAAATGCGCAGCATATGTCGGCGTTGGATGACGCTGATTTACTAACGGCCGCAATGCCATTCTTAGAGAGCGTGAACGGGCGACCTTTGTCAAAAAACGTTGAAACCCGCATCCTAAATGGCATGGCGACGCTTAAGCCTCGGGCGAAAACCCTCATCGAGCTGGCCGACCAAGCTCGATATCTGATGGACATCCGCCCGCTGGAAATTACAGGTAAAACAGCGAAACCGCTCAAACGGGACGGCGCGATTGAGCTTCTGTCGGCTTTGACACAAGCGTTGAAATCGCGCAAAGACGCCGAATGGACAGCAGAGGCTTTACAGGCTTTGCTAACGGACTTTGCGGAGAAGCGCGAAATCGGCTTTGGCCGCGTCGGACAACCTGTTCGAGCGGCGCTGACCGGGGGTTCCCCCTCTCCTGACCTATCTATTGTTATGGCGCTTTTGGGCCATGACGAAGTATTGGGTCGGTTGGACGACGCGATTGCGGCTTTCTCCGCACAATAATTATAAAAGGCGATAAGATGGAAAATAAAATTAAGCAAACCGGCACCGCCCAATTGGCGATTGATGGAAAAACTTATGATCTGCCGATTTACAAGGGCAGTCTTGGCGCACCGGGCATCGACGTTCGGTCTCTTTATAAGCAAACCGGTCATTTCACATTTGATCCAGGCTATACCTCGACCTGCTCGACCGAGAGTCAGATCACTTTTATTGACGGCGGGGAAGGCCAGCTTCTCTATCGCGGCTATGATGTCGAAAAACTAGCAGAAGAATCCACATCCCTCGAAGTCGCCTATCTTCTCATCAATGGCGAACTGCCCAACGCAAAAGAATACAAAGCCTTTCAGAATACGATCACCAACCACACAATGTTGCACGATCAAATTGAAAGCTTTTTCCAAGGTTACCGACGTGACAGCCATCCTATGTCCATGCTTTGCGGGACAGTCGGCGCGCTCTCCGGTTTCTACCATGATGACCAACACACGACCGAGGACGAAGCCCGGAACCTCGCCATTCACCGTATCATCGCGAAAATCCCAACGCTCGCGGCGCGGTGCTACAAATATCGTATCGGTCAACCAAGCGTCTATCCACAAAATGATCTGTCCTATGCGGGCAACTTCCTCCGCATGTGTTTCGCGGTCCCGGCCGAGCCTTATGAGGTCAATCCGGTCATCGAACGCGCGATGGATAAGATTTTCATTCTGCATATGGACCATGAACAAAACGCCTCGACGTCAACGGTGCGCTTGGCAGGTTCATCCGGGGCCAACCCATATGCGTGTATCGCAGCGGGGACCGCCTGTTTATGGGGGCCGTCACATGGCGGGGCAAATGAAGCCGCTCTGAACATGCTAAAGGAAATTGGAACTGTTGACCGCATTCCTGAATATATCGCGCGCGCAAAAGACAAATCCGACCCGTTCCGCTTGATGGGCTTTGGTCACCGCGTCTATAAAGCGACGGACCCCCGCGCGCGCGTCATGCGCCGCACAACCCACGAAGTATTGGGTGAGCTCGGCATCACAAATCCTGTTCTTGAAGTTGCGATGGAGCTGGAAAAAATCGCAACCAACGAAGAATATTTTGTCAAGCGCGGTCTTTATCCGAATGTCGATTTCTACTCCGGCATCGTGCTGTCTGCGCTTGGTTTCCCAACTGACATGTTCACCGTTCTCTTTGCGCTCGCACGGACAACGGGTTGGATTTCGCAGTGGAATGAAATGCTCGAAGATCCCAGCCAGCGGATTGGTCGTCCTCGCCAGCTCTATTCAGGCAAAGAACTGCGGGACTTCACCCCTATGGATAAGCGGTAGAGGGATAAGCGCTAAGTTAGCAGATCCAAGATAGCCTGTGCCGCTTTGGCGCTGGCTGTCACACCTTTCGGGCCGCGCATTATGTCGGTCTGAGCGATCAACGCGTCACTCGCTGCGGCGCGTTTTTTTCTGTCCGTGAGGTAGGGCAATAGCGCTTGCGACAACGCCTCCCCCGTCACCTGCCCTTGCGCAAATTCCGGCATCAGGGCTTTGTCAGCCGCAATATTGACCATCGACATATAGTCCAAGGTCAGCATGGGTTTGACGATGGCATGGCTTACAGCACTGAGTTTGTAAGCGACCACTGAAGGCACCCCGGCACAAGCAAGCTGGGTCGTGACAGTGCCAGAGCACGCAAGCGCCGCTGCCGAACACGCCATGGCGTCTAATTTCGCGCCTTCCGGTAGAAAGATAATTTCATTTAGGCGCGGATCGGCTCCCGCCGCCGCGCCTACATCTTTTGCAACAGAATCTGAGACGGGGCTGATAAACGCCAAGTCTGGCACGTCACGTTTTAGCGCCACCACAGCATCTGCGAATGGGCGAGACAAACGGTTCACTTCTGAAACACGGCTACCAAAAAACACGGAAAGTATAGGGCGGTCACCCAGATCATACTGGGTTCGTATCGCTTGTGCATTCCCCGCCCTGTAATTTGTGTCAAAGACCGCGTTTCCAACGTAATGCGTGGTAAGACCCAATGGCGTGAAATAATCAGCTTCAAAAGGATGTAGCGTCAGCAGTCCGTCAAACAGGCGCGCCACACGTTTGGCCCGTTTCGGGCGCATCGCCCAGACCTGCGGCGCGACATATTTGATGAGTGTCTTCTCAGAGCCGTGCTTTCGCAAACGCTCCGCCAAGCGGATCATAAATCCGTAGCTGTCCAGAAAAATAACGGCATCAGCCTGCGCCGCCTCAACCCGCTCTGCTGCCTCGGCAATCTTGCGGTAGACGAGTGGGAGTTTTGTGAGAGCTTCCGTGATGCCCAGAATGGCGAGCCCTTCAATATCCATCTGACTGGGTATGCCTGCGGCCCTCATCTGCCGTCCGCCTATCCCTGCGAGCTTTACGTCGGTATAAGCCGCACGCAGTTCTTTTGCGAGGTCGGCCCCTAATTGATCCGCAGACGGCTCAACAGCGATCAGGTAAATCTTCATCAGGCTTTCGGAAGCCCGGCGATGAATAGGCCGGATTCATTCGCCAGGCGCACAGTCTCTTCGCGTTCAATAATAAACGCCCCGCCTGCTTCCGCTACAATTCCGGCCAATCCCGCCTCGGCTGCATGCCGAACGGTTTCAGGACCAAGGGTTGGAAGATCAACCCGGATATCCTGCTTGGGTTTGACGATCTTCGCCAAGACCCCGACACGCGCCTCCGGCTTTCCGCGTAATTCCGGTGGCAAGTTCAACAAACGCGTTAACATCGCGTCCGTGCCTTCCTGCGCCTCGACCGCCAATGTGACCCCGCGGGCCACGACAGCCGCTTGCCCCACGTCGAGCGCTCCGATGGCAGCCGCAATCTTGCAAGCCTCCAGCGCATCATCCCGGTGGTCGTCCGTAATCTGGACCGATCCGATCACGCCTTCGGTCAGCATCAAATCCGCACAGACGTCCTGAGGCGAAATAACGCCGAAACCTTCTTGTTCGAACAATCCCAAGACATGCCGCATCAGAGCGTCATCCCCCTGACCCGCCGCCCGAATGGTCCCGGGTAGATGGCGCATCGCTTTAAAATCGGGTTTCAGGCGTTTGAAATCCGGACGTTTTACAATCCCGGCAAAGCAGACATGGGTGCAGTCAGCCTGTCTCAATCGGCGGACCATTTTGCCAAATTGCCCAAGGCGCAACCGTTCTGCCTTTGGGAATTTTACCTCCGGCACAAAGGGATCAAGCGCAATGATAACACCCAGCGTGTCACTGTTTATCGCGGCCGCGCGCACATATTCCGGCAACCGCCCACCGCCAGCAATGAGACCAATACGCATGTTAGCCGCCATGCTTTGGCATACAGAGAGACCTGTTGTTCTCGCTACGGATGAACGCCACGATTTCTTGCACAAGTTCATAATCGCCATAAAGAGCGGCGGCATCCTCAAGGCGCTCTTTGAACGTCCCTTCCTGAGCGAATAATAGCCGGTAAGCGGCGCGAAGCTCTCGAATTTGCTCGCGTTTGAATCCGCGGCGCTTCAATCCCACAATATTCATGCCGGCCATATGCGCCGGATTACCCAGTACAAAGCCGTAGGGTATCACATCCTTCAAAACTGTCGCCATACCCCCGATAAAGGCATGCGCGCCGATACGCGTATGTTGGTGAATGGCACACAGGCCGCCCAGTATCGCATGATCGCCAATCGTCACATTCCCGCCAATCTGTGCCCCATTGGAGACAACAACATGATTTCCCATCTGGCCCTCATGCGCGAGATGTGTGCCGACCATGAAATAACAATCATGCCCAATTCGCGTGATTGGCTTCCCTATATCTGTGCCGGGATGAATATTGACATTCTCCCGAAATATGCAGCGCGGTCCGATTTCAATGCCCACGGGGCCACCGGTATGTTTGAAATCTTGCGGCTCATATCCCATCGACACAAAAGGAAAGAGACGGCAATCATCGCCAATGCTAGTGTTTCCATACAGGTTCACATGGCCAATCAATTCTACATTATCGCCAAGCTTAACCTCCGGGCCAATGACGCTATAGGGGCCAATTTTAACGCCTTTGCCTAACGTCGCTTTTGGATCGACAAGGGCTGTTTTATGAATGTCTACAGTCATGATGCTCGCTTACAGACTCATTTGCGCGGCGGCAAATTTCAACTCGGCGGCTAATTCGCCCTCGACCTCAATCTTACCTTCAAATTTAAAAAATCCGCGTCGTTCCCGCGTGAGTTCGACGTGAATATCCATGATATCATTAGGCTTTACGGCGCGGCGGAACTTCGCCAAGTCCACGCCTGTAAATCCGATGAATGAGCCTTCGGCAACTGCGCCTTTTAATCCCAAAATTAAAGCCCCCGCCTGAGCCATTGTTTCAATCAACAGGACGCCGGGCATGATGGGAAGCTCTGGGAAATGGCCTTTGAAAACCTCCCAATCCGGATCTACGCGAGTTTGGGCATGGATTGTCGTTGCGTCTGCATTTAATACGCTCTCAATGAAAAGCATGGGATCACGATGGGGCAGAATGTCCATAACGGCGTCGCGGTGAAGCGGGAATTTATGCGAGCTATCACCGCTCATTTTGGTTTTGACAATTTTTTCAGCGTCGCAACGTTGCGCATATGCTCGCGGATCGGCATGGCCGGAATACCGGAATACATCTGGCCCGCCGGGATGTCGGCCATAACACCAGCCGCAGCCGCGACAATAGCGCCGTCACCCACGACGATGTGATCTGCGAGAGACGCCCGTCCGCCAAATAGGCATTTCTTGCCGATGATGCAGCTGCCCGAAATCCCGGCATGACCGGCGATCATGGTGCCTTCGCCAATGCGAACATTATGCCCAATTTGCACCAAATTATCAATTTTTACGTCGTCGGAGAGTATCGTATCGCCCAATTGTCCCCGATCAATACAGCTATTAGATCCAACATGGACAGCGTTTTTAAGGATAACGCGTCCCAGATGCGGCACGCTGAAACTGCCTTTGTTATCCTCGGCCATACCGAACCCGGTCCCGCCAATGACCGCTCCGGATTTGATATGACACGCATCTCCGATCTCAGTAAATGAGACGCGGACCAAAGGCTCAATGATGCAATTCTCGCCGATGATGACACCATCGTCGATAACACAATTTGCCCCAATCCGGGTTCCCGCGCCGATCCTGACATTTGCACCGACTATTACTGATGGGTGAATATCAGCGGCTTCATCCACCGCTGCCCCTCGGGGTTTCGATGCGCCTATGCTAACCATTTTCCCGCTCAATCGCGCGAAGACAGCGCGGGGATTATCTGTGATGAGGCCGATCATTCCGGTTCTGGTGACGTGTGGCAGAAGTTTTTCAGTCGTGAGGCAAGCTGTCGCTTTTGCCGTCGTTAATTGCGCTTTTCGGCGCTTGTCGGAGAAGAAGGTAATGCTGCCGGGCAAGCTGTCATGCAGTGCTGACGGCACGTCGATGATTTCGTCGCTCGCGCCCTCAACAAGCAGCGACACGCCAAGCTCTATTGCCAAATCAGCCAGCGAGATGGGCGAACGCATTGTATAAAAGTGCGGATCAATCATAAGCTAGCTCTAGCGCAAAACCTGACAGGGCAAATAAAAAAAGAGCCGGATCAGAAGCAAACTCCCGCCCGGCGCTCAACATTATATTTCGGAGTGTTACGCTGACGCACACGCCGCAATGACTAGCCTTTGCGGGGCAAACGCTCGCGTGTGACTGGAACCGAAGTAACCTGACTGTTCAACCGGGAAATCACGATGTCAGTGACATCTGCCGGACCGCCGTAAATGACGAGAGATTTTTCGAGAACCACATCGGCGTTACGCTCTTTGGCAATTTGGTCGATGATGGTCTGGAGACGCTTTGACACGAGGCCCAAAGCCTTGGCTTCCGTAATTTTCAGCTCTTGGGTCGTGTAATACTCTTCGATCTGATATTTTTGCTGATCCGCCTGTAGCGATTTAGCTTGGGATAGCAGAGCTGTGTCTGCGCGAAGCGCTTCGCTGCTACCCTTGGCTTTGGCTTGCGCCTGCAGAGATTTAGCTTTGGTTTCGAGCGGCGAACGCTTGGCTTGCATCTCAGAACTGGCCGATGTGTAGATAGTTTCCAACTGACGCGTGACATGTTGCCCAACGATGGAATCCTTCAAGACCTTTTGTGTATCAACAACAAGGATAGTGGACTGGGCAAAAGATGCGCCCGCGAAAGCCGCTGCGATGGCAAAGCCTGCTGCGATTTTTGTAAAATTACGTAAAAACATATTAGAACCTTGTTCGTGTGGTGAACTGGAACGACTTCCTGTCGTCATAGGGCTGCTTTACCAGCGGCTGGGTGAAGTCGAACCGGATTGGTCCAAAGGGGCTCTCCCAAAAGATACTCACGCCTGCTGTGACACGCGGATCGAGTGAGTCCTCCGTGCGCTCGCAGAAAACGCCTGCCACTGTAATACCCTCACAGGATGAACCTACAGTGAAAAGACCGGTAGGGCCTGTCGGCGAGAAACCGGTAATAACATTATACTGATCAGATTCATCCAACAGACCAACCGTGCCGGCTTCAATGAAGAGACTGCCCAAGAGCGAGTCAATTCCCAGCGGGAAACTTATCTCGGCATTCGCAAGCGCGAAGGCGTTGCCGCCGAGGGACTCGTTCCGGAATTCAACGACTTCATCGCCTGGATTCTGTGTCTCATAGGACAGGCGTCTCGGACCGACGCCCGCATTGTCAAAGCCGCGGAATTCAAAGTTGCCTTTAAAATAGCGGTCATTGAGGGCCACAGTGTCATCCCCCCACCCGCGAATATAGCCGCCCGAGAGCGAAGCCGAGGCAATGACGTCTTTGAACAGACCTTTGTAAAAGTTGGCCCGTGCGTCAGTACGCAGATATTTTACATCGCCGCCGAGCCCCGCGAAATCTTGACTTAGCTGGAGGTCAAACCCGCCTGTTGGCGTGATCGAATCATTCCGGCGATCCCAGGTGAAAGAGTAACCCAGTATCGAAGATAAGCGTCCGCCAAGCTGATCGCAACGTGAGAGAAGGCTTCGGTTAGAAGACCCGCCCAGCGTGCCCTGCCCGGCTATAAGGCCCGCACACTGCTCCTGGCCGGGGAATTCAATATCTTCTTTACGCAAAGTATAGCGCCCATTGAAACGGGTATATTCCGTGAGCGGGAATGCAAGGCTCACCTGTCCGCCTGTTCGGCTCTGCCGAAATTGCGCTTCGTCGATCAGGTCAATCGTCACATCAAACAAATTGATGCTGGCCGCCAGATTTCGGCCGAGAAAACGCGGCTCTGTAAAGCGCAGATCGATTTCACGACGGTTTGACGACGCTCGAATAACAAAGCGTAAAAGTTGTCCACGGCCACGCAAGTTACGCTGGGTAATGGATAAATCGACGAGAAAGGCATCGGCCGACGAAAATCCGGCAGAGAAGGACAGCTCACCGGTGGGTTGTTCAGTGACGGCAACCTCAACAATGGCGCGATCAGGCGCGGAGCCTTGACGTTCTGTGATTTCAACGTTTTCAAAGAAACGCAATGATCGGACGCGGGATCGCGAACGTTCTAAGAGAATACGGTTAAAGGCATCGCCTTCGACCAGTTCCATCTCGCGGCGTATCACGGAATCCAATGTGGTCGTGTTCCCCACAATATCAATCCGTTCGATATAGGTTCTCTGACCCTCAACAACATTAAATACCATATCCACGGTTTTCGTGTCGCGGTTTCGATCGATTTGCGGTTGAATATCGACGAAGGCATAGCCGCCGATCCCGGCCGCAAAATTCAAGCTATCAATCGCATCTTCAACCCGGCTGGCATTGTAGATTTCACCCTTGCGAAACGGGATGAGGTTTTCGAGGAAGTCTTTATTTAGCGTGTCCAACTCAGTCTCAACTGAAATATCGCCCCAGCGATATTCGTCGCCCTCATCCACAGTGAATGTAATATAGAAGTCTTCTTGATCAGGGGTCAGTTCGGCAACGGCGGAAACAACACGGAAATCGGCAAAGCCGCGGTTCGTGTAGAAGGTCCGAAGTTGCTCTTGGTCATATTGCAGACGGCCCGGGTCATAATTGTCGTTGGAGCTGAAGAATTTGTACCAACTGGATTCGGTCGTTGCCATTTCCTTGCGAAGACGGCGATCAGGAAATTCCGCGTTACCAATGATGTTAATCCGCTTGACGCCCGTAACGGGGCCTTCTGTGATTTCAAAAATCAAATCGACGCGGTTTTGCGGTTGCTGAACAACTTTTGGTGCGACGGTTGCTGCAAAACGACCGGATTGGCGGTAGAGCTCAATAATACGTGTAACATCTTCCTGAACATTTGCGCGGGTAAAGATGGCACGCGGCTCAGCAGAAATTTCATCTGTGATTTTATCGGTCTTGAGAGATTTATTCCCTTCCAAAATCACACGGTTGATAATCGGGTTCTCGATAACGGAGACAAGAACATTGCCGTCACGCGGATCGATTGAAACATCCGCAAAAAGCCCCGTCGCATAGAGTGTCTTGATCGATGTATCTAGACGGGTCTCAGAATAAGGATCGCCCGGCGCGAAGAGCAAATAGGACGCGACCGTATTGGCCTCGACACGCTGGTTACCCTGGACCTGAATAGTTTTGATGATCGTGGGCGCGGCCTGCTGCGCAACGGCGACAGTGCTGACAGCGGCGAAACTTACGCTGAGAAAAACAGCGGTCAGAGCCAGACGCCAGATTGCTAATACTGTGAGGTGAAATTTCATAATCTGTCCAGCTTAGGAGCGCATGCTCATGACATAACCAAAATCATTGATTGTCAAAACAACAAATAGAGTTAGCAGAACTGCAAACCCGATTTTAAACCCAAACTCCTGTTTTTCTTGACTCAAAGGCCGTCCAACGACGGCTTCATAGCCGTAATAGACTAGATGTCCACCATCCAGCACTGGCAAAGGCATTAAATTCGCGACACCTAACGCAATTGAAATGGATGCTGCCAAAAAGGTCATGCGCAGGGCCCAAACCTTTAACCTCGCACCGAGCGGAGCGTCTGCCGTCGCGGTATCTATGGCCACCTTACCGGTTACTGTCGCAATTTTGACGACGCTCCCCAATTGCTTTCCATCTTCTTTGCGGGTGAAGATTCGGCCAAGATAAGTTCCGGTAGAACTCAACATGTCTCCGGTTTGGCTTACACCGTATCCCAGAGCACCAATAGGCCCCTCAATAGATTCCACATTTTTTTTCCCTTGGGTCAAAGTAAAGCCGGCCAATCCAACTTTGCTTAACCCGCCAATTTCGTCGCGAATCTCTGTGCGTTTTGGAGTCACAGTTAAAAGAATTTCTTCCGACCCGCGCTGAACGAGGGCTTCGATTTCTGTGCCGCTACGCAATCGGATATATTGCGAAACTTGACCGACTCCCCGCATCCGTTTTCCATCTAATTCGACGATGTTATCGCCGTCCAAGAACCCTGCCTCCGCAGCCGCTGTGTTCGGCTGAACTGTGACGACTTGTGGCGTCGAGAATTCAACGCCGACTGACATGCCAATTCCGGCAAATAAAATAATCGCGAGAATAAAGTTCGCAACGGGTCCGGCGAGGACGACAAGGGCGCGTTGCCAGACAGGCCTGAAATGAAACACATCGTCGATATTCGGTCCGGTCGGATCGGCCTCATACGCGGCGCGGATCTCTGCGAGTTTTTCAACATCAGGATTGCTGGCCGCGCCTGCGTCACCCGCGAATTTCACATAACCGCCCAAAGGTATGCGTGAAATAACCCATTCCACGCCCGCCTTGGAGGTTCGGCGCCATATCGGCTTGCCAAAACCAATCGAAAAGCGGTCCACGGCAATACCGAAAAACCGCGCAACCGAATAATGGCCAAGCTCATGAAAGAAAACGAGAAAAGACAGGACCAGAAGAAAGCTGAATGCTGCAATTAGCGTAAGCAATACTCCCGTCAGCATATCATCCCCTGATTAAATAAAGCGGCCAACCGGTCCGCATGAGTCTATGCAAAGGGGATGCCGTAAAGCGGATGATCTTACAAGTTTACAATATGCTCATCTACAGTGGCCCGCGCGTGCCGATCCAGAGCCATGACGGACTGCGCACAAGCGGGTGCGCTGACGAAACTAACGGCTTTCGCATGGGTTTCCAGCGCCTGCTCGACCAAATGCGCAATACCTAAGAACGGAATTTTGCCGTTTAGAAATGCCGCGACAGCCTGCTCATTCGCGGCATTAAGGACGCAAGGCGCTTGACCTCCCGCTTCCAGCGCTTCGCGCGCCAAGCGTAATGCCGGGAACTTAATCAAGTCGGGTTCAAAAAAGGTGAGCCCCGTAAGTTTTGCAAAGTCCAAACGCTCAACCGGGGCTTCGACACGTTTCGGCCAGCCCATCGCATAGGCGATTGGCGTGCGCATGTCGGGACTCCCCATCTGCGCCAAGACAGAGCCGTCGATATATTCAACCATAGAATGGATGATGGATTGCGGATGGACAATGACGTCAATTTCAGCGCTGGGACGGTCGAAGAGCCAACTGGCCTCAATTAACTCAAGGCCCTTATTCATGAGGGTCGCAGAATCGATGCTAATTTTAGCGCCCATCGACCAAACAGGATGATTTAACGCATCTTCCCGCGTCACGGATTTTAGCTTTTCCAGCGAGGCTTCGCGAAAGGGCCCACCCGAGGCCGTCAAAATCAATCGCCTGACCCCCGCTTTTTCATCCTCCAGCACTTGAAAGATGGCATTATGCTCGGAGTCTACCGGAAGCAGGGTTGCGCCTGACGCCCGGACGGCGGTCATGAAGGTCTCGCCCGCACAGACCAAACATTCTTTATTCGCGAGCCCGACGTGATTGCCCTGCTCTACTGCCGCCAGTGTCGGCTCCAGTCCCGCAGAGCCGATAATCGCCGACATGGTGAAGTCTGCTGACCTGCGCGCGGCTTCGATAACGGCGTCCGGTCCAAATCCGGTTTCTATGCCTGAACCCGCTAGCTTGGCCTTGAGCGCATCGGCGCAAGTCTTATCCGCCAAAGCCACAAATTCGGGCTTAAACTCCAACGCCTGTTCAGCGATGATATCGACGCTTTTGTTCGCGGTCAGTGCGACAATGTCATAAGTTCCGGGCGCAGCGCGGCGCACAATATCCAGCGTGTTTTTACCGATGGAGCCCGTCGAGCCCAAAACTGAAATGCGCTTCATCATTATCCCGGCCAGATAGCGGGGAAGATAGCCAGTATGATGGCTATCCCGATGATGGCGGCCATCAGACTATCTAATCGATCCAGCAAACCACCATGTCCCGGCATTAAACCGCCTGTATCTTTCACATTCAAATTCCGTTTCACACCGGATTCGAAAAGGTCGCCTAAGACAGACAAAATTGCGATTGGCAAGGCGAGCACAGCGCCCGATACCGATCCGATACCCACTAAGTGCCCGACAAAAGCGCCCAGAATAACCGCCAATACCTGCCCTGAGAAAAACCCGGACCAGGTCTTGTTTGGAGACAGTTTGGGCGCAAGCTTTGGCCCGCCCATCATAGAGCCGCCAAAGTAAGCCCCAACATCTGCCCCGATTACGCAAATAATGATAAATATCAGCCGCTGGAATCCGGTTGTATCAAATCCGACCTCATTACCACGCATGCCGACCATGAGGAGCGTCGGGATTATAATATATAAAACCCCCAAGAGCGCCCAAATAATCCGGTTTCGCTTGGACTCGCCTGTCCGAACGGATTGAATGCCCACAGCGGCAATTGCCGTCAGCACGAGTGCCACGACAGCATAGCCCACATTGTCTTGTACAACGTAGATAATGCTCGCGATCAATCCAATGATGGGCGTAAGATAAGCCGGAAGCGCAGGCGATGGGTCGCTCATGCGCACCCATTCGAATAACATGCGTCCGCCGAATACCCCGGCCAATGCTGCCCATAACCACCCGCCAAAATAAAACGGCGCAAGGCAGAGAAGGACTAATCCGATAGCGGATAATAACCGCACGCCTACACCGGAAAATTTTGGTTTTTGGACGGCGGCGTCAGTCATCTATGCGACTTCCGATGGTTCTAAATTACCAAAGCGGCGGTCGCGCAAATTATAATCTGAGATAGCGGCTTGCAAATCAGACAGATCAAAATCAGGCCACAGCACATCCGTGAAGACAAACTCCGCATAGGCGGCTTGCCAGAGAAGAAAATTGCTGATCCGCTTCTCACCGGACGTTCGGATAACCAGATCAACATCCGGGAGACCTGCCGTATCGAGAAATTGTGCGAATTCAGTTTCGCTAAGCTTATCCAGATCAAACCCGGCTGCAGAGGCTTTGGCCGCCGCCCGCAATAGCTCGTCCCGGCCCCCATAATTAAAGGCAATGTTTAGGCTGAAGGCCGTGTTTTTTTTCGTTGTCTCCTCAACGCGCGCGATGAGTTGCAGCAAATCAGCACTCAATCCTTGGCGGGAGCCCAGAATACGCACACGGACGTTCCGGCTGTGCAGAGTATCCAAATCACTCTCAACATATTCTCTTAACAGGTTGAAAAGCGCCGTAATTTCAGCCTTAGGCCGCGTCCAATTTTCGGTCGAGAAACTATAGAGCGTCAAGCATTTCACACCAATCTCAGACGCGTCTTCGACAACGCGCCGCACGGTTTTTACACCTTGCGTGTGGCCATAAACGCGGGGTCTGTGGCGCGCACGCGCCCACCGACCATTACCGTCCATAATGATCGCGATATGCGCCGGCATGCCGGGATATGTCGGCGTGCGGCCCATTTAGACTTGCATAATCTCTGCGGTCTTTTTCTCAAGATTGCTCTCGATTTCCGCGATGACAGCATCTGTCGCCTTCTGCGTGTCGCTTTCATGCGCTTTCCGCTCGTCTTCGCTCATGCCGTCTTTCTCGGCTTTTTTGAGCGTTTCCATCGCGTCGCGCCGCACATTCCGAACCGCAATTTTTGCGTTTTCTGAATATGTCCCCGCAACCTTTGTCAGGTCTCTGCGGCGTTCCTCAGTCAGGGGCGGCATCGGAATGCGGAGCGTCTGCCCGTCCACGACCGGGTTGATGCCCAGATTTGACTGGCGCAGGGCTTTTTCGACCGCTGCGACTTGGGTCTTATCCCAAACGCTGACAACAAGCATCCGTGCTTCGGGAACACTGACATTGGCCACCTGATTAAGCGGCATAGACGAGCCATATGCCTCAATCGTAATATTATCGAGCAAAGCCGTATTTGCACGTCCTGTTCGCAGACCCGAAAACTCGGTCTTTAGCGACGCAATGGCGCCGTCCATACGTTTGCGGTAATCCGCAATGTTAAATCCATCGGCCATGAGGCCCTCCTTTATTCCAACCAAATCTGACAGCCCAAAAGGGCGAAATCAGGACCCGATTATGGTACACACACCTTTTCCGGCCATAACGCGGTCGAAACCGCCCGGCTCGGCCAGCGAGAACACTATAATTGGGATTTTATTTTCCCGCATCAAGGTCACAGCCGAAGCATCCATAACGCGCAAGTCATCTGTGAGCACTTTATGATAGGTCAGCTTGTCATATCGGGTGGCGTCAGGGTTGGTTTTCGGGTCGCTATCATAAACCCCGTCAACCTGTGTGCCTTTCAAAAGGGCATCGCATTCCATCTCTGCCGCGCGCAGCGCCGCTGCCGTATCTGTCGTAAAATATGGATTACCGGTCCCGGCCGCAAAAATCACAACACGGCCCTTTTCCATATGCCGCGCAGCCTTGCGGCGAATATAGGGTTCGCACACGGTCTGCATAGGAATGGCGGATTGCACGCGTGTGTGAACGCCGATTTCTTCCAGCGCGCTTTGCATAGCCAGCGCGTTCATCACGGTCGCGAGCATCCCCATATAATCGGCTGTCGAGCGTTCAATTCCTGACGCTGCGGAAGACAGCCCACGAAAGATATTTCCAGCCCCAATGACAAGCGCAATTTCGAGACCTTTTTCATGGGCGGCTTTAATTTCACCGGCGAAGCGTTTTACGGTGTCGGTATCAATCCCATAGGCCTGAGACCCCATCAGGGCCTCACCGGAAATCTTTAGCAAAACGCGTTTATATTGATAGTCGCTCGCCATGAACCGTCCTGTGCCTAAAGATCGCGCAATGCGACTCTCTCATATCTCGCGTGAATATAGGCATGGGGAGCGCGAGGGCTAGGAAAACTTACGTTGAAATTTATTACACCTCCCCTTGGGGAGAGGCGTTAACGATATAAAAGAAAGGCCGCGCTCCTTTTGGAACGCGGCCTCATATTCATTTTTGGCTTAGAAACTCTTGATTTTTTAGGTTTCCTCAGAGCCCTTTACAGCCGCCGCGACTTCCGCCGCGAAGTTTTCTTCTTTTTTCTCAATGCCGTCGCCAACTTCCATGCGGATATAACCCGTCATTTTAATGTCAGCACCAAGAGCTTTGGCTTCATTCGCAATGATCGCCTCTACATTGTGATCCGGGTCCATGACGAACATCTGTGTCATGAGAACGGATTCTTTGAAGAACTTGACCATGCGGCCTTCAACCATCTTATCAACGATGGCTTCGGGTTTACCGGACTCAATCGCTTCGTCTTTCAGAGCTTTACGCTCTTTTTCGACGATGCCCTGGTCCAGATCAGCTGTTGTCAATGCCAGCGGTGATGTCGCCGCGATGTGCATAGCGATTTTCTTTGCCAGCGCATTTAACTTGGCTGTGTCGCCAGTCGACTCGAGTGCAACCAGCACGCCGATGCGGCCCATGCCGGGTGCAGCGGCATTATGGATATAGCCTTCAACAACGCCCGAAGACACGCTAAGCTTTTCCATGCGGCGCAAGGACATGTTCTCACCAATCTTGGCGACGAGGTCGGTCAGGAAAGTTGTGACGGTCTTGCCGTCAATATGAGCGTCGCGAAGCGCATCTGTATTGTCGACAGTCAAAGCCGTTGAGGCGATTTTCGCCACAGCAGTTTGGAAGCCTTCGTTACGAGACACGAAATCGGTCTCTGAGTTCACTTCAACAAGAACGCCTGTTGTGCCTTCGGTCGCAACAGCAACAAGGCCTTCAGCCGCCACACGGCCGGCCTTCTTGTCCGCTTTCGCAATACCTTTGGTCCGCAACCAATCAATGGCCGCTTCCATGTCTCCGCCCGTTTCATTGAGCGCTTTTTTACAATCCATCATGCCAGCGGATGTTTTATCGCGCAGCTCTTTAACGAGTTTAGCTGTGATAGCAGCCATAGTGGTCTCCTATTCGGAAAATGTGTTTTCGTGGTTTCCGCGTCCAGATAGCTATCAGGACGCGAAGATGTAAGTGGTGGGCGTTAGGCCTTGGCGGCTGCCGTTTTGTCCGATTTCGCGCGCGGCGGTTTGCCTGAGACGATCTCTTTCGCCTGCACAACCCACTCACCGGATGCGAATTTGCCAGTCATCTCAGTCGCAGCTTCGATCTCGGCGATTTTCTCGTCGGTGAGTTCGGCCATGACTTGTAATGACGTCACGCCAGCGCCTTCGAGAGCCGCTTTGAATTTCGGGCCAATGCCGTCGATCAACGCAATGTCTGACAATGTAGGTGCAACAGCCGGTGTCGGAATTGCAGGCTTAGCCGTTGTGGGCTCTGCCGCAGGTGACGGCGCATCAGGCGCAACTTCGGCCATTGGCGTTTGCAACATGACTTCTTCGACGTTTTCAGCTGCGCCGATGTCTTGGCCGAGAGAGGCTTGCGCTTCTGTCATACCGTCAAGAACAGCGTCGGCTATCAATTCACAGTAAAGCATGATGGCGCGCGCGGCATCGTCATTGCCGGGAATTGGCATGTCAGCCGCCGCAGGATCACAATTTGTGTCGAGGATCGCGATGACCGGAATGCCCAAACGGCGGGCTTCTTTAATGGCGATGTTTTCTTTATTTGTGTCGATAACAAACATCAGGTCGGGTTTGCCGCCCATATCTTTGATACCGCCAAGGGCTTTTTCAAGCTTTTGCATTTCGCGGTCGAGCTTCAAGTTCTCTTTCTTTGTGAGACCTGTTTCGGCATCCGCGCCTTGATCGCCCAAAAGCGCTTCGAGTTCTTTCAAACGCTTGATGGATTTCGTGACCGTCTGCCAGTTTGTCAGCATGCCGCCGAGCCAACGATGGTTGACGTAATATTGCGCGCAGCGCTTAGCTGAGTTTGCAACAGGGTCTGATGCGGCGCGTTTTGTGCCAACGAACAACACGCGGCCACCTTTAGCGGCCACATCGCGGACTTCTTTTAGCGCTTGGTGCAAAAGCGGAACTGTCTGAGACAGATCCATAATGTGAATGCCGGAGCGCGCACCAAAGATGTAGGGTGCCATTTTTGGGTTCCAGCGATGTGTCTGGTGACCAAAGTGAACGCCCGCTTCGAGGAGCTGACGCATAGAAAATTCAGGAAGAGCCATTGGATATCTCCGTACTTCCGGTTGACCTAAGCCTGCGGGTGACGATCATGTGATCGACCGGAATTGACGAGAGCCTATATGGCAAACACCAGACCGCAGACGCGAATTGATTGGCGCGACATAGCGGTATAGCGGCGGAATGCAAGCGGTTTATGCGGCGATTTCGGAAATCGTCTCCACGGCGCTATTGGCCTTTATGGCTTTACGGATGGACGGGTCTATCGCCCAGCTCCCGTGGAGGCGCCAAGCCGCTTCCCGCGTTTCGCTCAATGGCACAATTAGTTCGATAAAGCCGCTCATTTGATAAGGGGAGTTTCGCAAGGTTTCGAGTGTGGCTTTCAGGTCGTCCAAGGTTTCAATATCAGCTTGGCGCAAACGGATTTTAAGACCTGCGGGGGCGCTTGGCGTTTTCTCAGCTGACGGGCTATCGGACATGCCCGTCAACATCCGGACGCCATCCGCGAAAAGACGGGTTTCGCCTTCATTGCGCTCGGCTTTGACTTGGACGGTAATGATGTTTCCCGCGACGAGTTTGTCCCGGTGTGCGCTGAGAATGTTCTCACTAAACAGGATTTCATAATCGCCCGTCGGGTCGGATAGCTCAACAAAGGCAAAGCGTTTGCCGCGTTTGGAGACGCGCTCTTGTTTCTTCCGCACGACGCCCGCGACGCTGTAGTTGCCCGCGCCCGCCTCTTCCAATCGCTCGGCCAGCATAACCCCAGAGAGCTTATCCATATGCTCATCCAGCGGGTGACCACCGAGATAAAAGCCGACCGCGCCGAGTTCATGGCCGAGGCTGTCCATCTGAGACCAGCCTTCCGCCCATTCCAAATCCGGGTCTTTGACCTCCACAGTCGCGTCCCCGAACAAGCTGACCTGCGCACTATCGCGTTCTTTCGCCGCGAGGGTCCCTATGTTTTGAATGAGGCTGGCGTTTTTCAAGACCATCGCGCGGTTGGGTTCGACGCAATCAAACGCCCCTGCCCGTGCGAGGTTCTCAATCGCGCGCTTATTGACTTGCCGCATATCAATCCGCCGTGCGAAATCATTTACGGACTCAAAGGGTCCGCCAGCCTCGCGCACCTCCACCAGATGTTTCATGGCCTCCAAGCCGACATTTTTCAGCGCGCCGAGCGCATAGAGGACCGCGCCGTCCTCGACATCAAAATCAGCCTGCGAGCGGTTGATACAGGGCGGCACGATCTCAACATCCATGCGCTTGGCTTCTTGATAAAATTGGGCGAGTTTTTCGACATTCGCCAAATCCAGTGACATAATTGCGGCCAGAAATTCCGTTGTGTGCAGCGCTTTCAAATAAGCCGTGCGGAAGGTGATCATCGCATAGGCGGCGGCGTGAGATTTGTTGAAACCATAGCCCGCAAATTCATTGACGAGGTCGAAAATGCCGGACGCCTGATCGCCGTCCACCCCGCGTTCCACAGCCCCGTCGATAAACTTACCCTTTTGGCGGTTCATCTCGGCTTGGTCTTTCTTACCCATGGCGCGGCGCAGCAAATCCGCATCGCCGAGGCTAAATCCGGACAAGACTTTTGCGATTTCCATTACCTGTTCCTGATAGATGATGATGCCGTAGGTCTCTTCGAGGATCGTCTCCAACTTGGGGTGCGGATAGCTAATCTCCTGCCGTCCCCATTTCCGTTCCACATAGTCGGGAATATTGGCCATCGGCCCCGGTCGGTAGAGCGAGATAAGCGCGGTCAGTTCTTCGATACTGTCGGGTTTTAATTTGCGCAGGACATCCCGCATGCCCGAGCTTTCCAGCTGGAACACACCCGCCGACAGGCCTTCCTCCAAAGGTTTGTAAGCTTCCGGCACTTTGGTGGAGAGCGTTTCGGGGTCGACCTCGATGCCTTGCTTCTTGAGATAGCGGATACAGCGGTCAATGACCGTCAGCGTTTTCAGTCCCAGAAAGTCAAACTTCACTAGCCCCGCTTTTTCCGCCCATTTCATCGTGAATTGCGTCGCGCCGATATCTGAGCGCGAGTCGCGATAGAGCGGCACGATCTGCGTCAGCGGCCTGTCGCCGATCACGACGCCCGCCGCATGGGTCGACGCATTTCGGTAAAGGCCTTCCAATTTTAAAGCCGTATCAAGCAGCCGCGCGATTTTGGGTTCGGAATCCCGCGCCTCCTGCAAGCCTTTTTCCATGCGGATCGCTTGCGCCAAGCTGACAGGATTGGCCGGGTTAGACGGCACAAGTTTTGCCAATCTGTCCACCTGCCCAAGCGGAACCTGCATCGCGCGGCCCACGTCGCGAACAACCGCGCGGGCTTGCAGCGTCCCGAAGGTAATGATTTGCGCGACCTGCCCGTCGCCATATTTCTGGCGGACGTAATCGATAACTTCGCCGCGCCGCTCTTGGCAAAAGTCGATATCGAAATCGGGCATGGAGACCCGTTCGGGATTGAGAAAGCGCTCGAACAGCAAGCCATATCGTAGCGGGTCCAAATCGGTAATTGTTAGCGCCCAAGCCACGACAGATCCCGCGCCCGATCCCCGCCCCGGCCCGACAGGAATATTGTGCTCTTTGGCCCACCGGATGAAGTCCGCAACGATGAGAAAATATCCCGGAAAACCCATGTCCTTAATAATCTTGAGTTCGAAATCGAGGCGGTCAAAATAAGCCTCTCGCGTCTCCGCCAACTCAATCGTCTCAAGCCGTTTCTCCAAACCTTCTTTGGCCTGAAGCACAAGCAGCTCATCTTCGGAATATGACCCATCGCCAAAGTTCGGCAGGATGGGATCATGTTTCGGTACGCGGTAAGCGCAGCGCTCCGCAATATTAAGCGTGTTTTCAATCGCTTCCGGTAGATCTTTAAATAGAGCGATCATCTCTTCAGAGGATTTAAAATAATGCTGAAGCGAAAGCTGGCGGCGATCTTTCTCAAGCACATAGCTCCCCTCATTCATGGCGAGCAGAACGTCATGCGCCTTGTGCATATCGGGGTCTAGAAAGTAAGGCTCATTCGTCGCGACGAGCGGTAGGTTATGCTTATAGGCGAGCTCTAACAGCGCGCTCTCGGTCAACGCCGTTTCATCCGCCGTATGGCGTTGTAGCTCGACGTAAAGCCTGTCCGGGAACAGCTCTTTTAATTTCAAAAGCCAGCTCTCCGTCTCGCTCAAACGCCCGGCTTTAATGAGTGTATTCAACACACCATCCGCCCCGCCCGTCAGCGCAATCACGCCTTCGGTCCAGCCCTCTAAACGGGAGGCCTTTACATGCGGCACATCCGTCGGTTCAATCTCCAGAAAGGCCGCCGAAGACAGATCCATGAGGTTGCCGTAACCTGTCTCGCTCTGCGCCAATAACACCAGCGTGCCGTCGGGCTCTTTGTGGATTTGGCCGGGCTGTTTCGCCCCTTCCAGATCAAGGCTCAGCGTGACGCCAATAATGGGCTGCACACCCTCCTTCGAGACCTTCTCGCAGAACTCAAGCGCCCCGCAGAGGTTATTCGTATCCGTAATGGCGAGCGCAGGCTGGCGATAGCGCACCGCCCGCTTGGCCGTTTCATCAATTTTGAGCGCACCTTCCAACATGGAATAAGGCGAGCGCATACGCAGGTGAACAAAATCGCGAACCGGTCGGGACATCAAAACTCCATCTATATGAGCAGCCCTAGCCGCCAATCACCATCATCCACATCGTTACAACGGCAACGAAGCCTGCCAAAACAAGAGCGGAAGAAATGTCGTGGATGAGTTGGCGTGTCATGGGGATATCCTCAGTGTTAATCCATATGTTCTATGTTTGTTCTGCACGTATGAGAACAAAAGGTCAACATAGTGTGAATCACTTGCCTGTGGATATTAAGGTTTGGGGCTGCGGGACGCGGCGCGAGTCGGGGTTTGGGGGCAATGAGAGCTTCACAGTTCGCAAAATCAGCTATGGCGAAGGCGAAGAGCGCGTCTTCCCTCTATACCCCCATGACAGAAGAAATCGAAGTCATACGCCGCGGTAAAGTGCGCCGCGCGAAATTATACTACCTCCGTGACCGTCTTGGTAAATCTACGCGGATTGCAGAGCGCACGACTGGGCGCGGTATGTCAGGTGGACGCGCTAAAAAATAAGCGCTGCTTGCATTGAAGAATAAAAAAAACCGCCGCTCCGATGGAGTGGCGGTTTTTTGTGAAAACACGATGCCCATATCCGACTTTAGGGAAGCGCCCAAAAAAAATTCAAAATGCAACACCCATTTGATATCTTAAAATGGCAATCCGGCGGCGCTTCTGAACAGCAATCCCGTTGCCGTAGCCGCTATTGCCGCGTCAATTTCTCCCGCGGGGAAAACGCCTATACCGGAACAGGGCGTCGTGCCCGACCCGGCATTGTCGCACACACTGCCGAAAACGAGAAGATCGGCTTCAGGTAAAAAGACGGGCGTCGTGGCCGTGACGCTGGCATTCTCATTGAAGCGATCAAGTTCAATTTCAAAAATATCTTCGGCTGGCACTTGAAAAACGACATTGTTCGCTGCCGTTGAATTCAACGCATTCTCAATCGCCGTTCCCGAGATTAAATCGACGCTATCTCCTAACGGCCCTCTAAACACGAGGAGGTCCTCAATACCGTCACCTGTGCGATCTCCGATGACCAATAAGCCTTCTTGATAGGTTCCCGAGCCTGGCGACACACTTCGAAGAGCGTCCGCAAACGCATCCGCCGTTGGATTTGAGGCCAATGCCAAAAAGTCATCTGTGTCAATAACCGGCATGCTAATGCCGCCGCCACCGGCTTCATCTGTCACGAACGCCAAAGTGAGAAACCCGTCTCCGTCAAAATCGGTAGTCGTTACAACATCACCTAAAGGCCGAAAGCCGCCAATGCCTGAAATACTAAATCCCTGTTGCGGCGTTAAATTATCTAAATCGAGATTGGAAATACCTTGGTTAAAAGTCGTACCGCTTATGAAGGTGACCCGACTCGTCCGAACAATTATAAAGTCATCAATACCATCTGCGTTGACATCAGAAATATTCCGAAAATTGAGTTGCGGCAGATCATTGGTTCCAAAGTCGCTTGGCTGTTGGAAGCCGATATCAGGTCCTCTGGCAACCGTAGTGCCTAGATTGGAAGTATGTCCAAACATGATACCCTGCAAAGTTCCGGACCGAGGTTGAATGAAAATATCGGCAACTCCATCTCCGTTCAAATCATCAACCAAACGCGCTTGATTTTCGGTCGTGCCAAAGGCGTCAAAATCAATTACATATGAGGACGAAGTTGGAACCCCAAGCGTCAGATCACCTGTGAAACTTCCATCTCGTTGGGAGGGCTCCAAATGATAAACCGTTGCCTCATTTAGCGCACCTTGAGACACCATAATGTCAACACTACCATCGGCATTTTCCTGAGCGCTCAACAAATTATCTACGCTCTCGCTTTGGGGAACCTGATCCAAAAACCTGATGAGGTGATTGGCAGGATCATTCATGGCGATAACATCGGCGCTACCCTCTAAGGTCTCACTGCCAAAAATAAAACCGCGCTTAGTAGCATTAATTGAGAAACCACTCGCGAGCGCCCCTATCTCGGGCCGTCCGTCGCCGGTGATATCAGGAATTGAGGTAAAGGTTGTTCCAAAGCCTGACTCGCCGACCTCTCCGACAAGAAAGCGGCCCGCGACTTCTGCTTGATCTAAAACATCTGTGACTGAGATGCTGATATCTGAACTGATATTTCGCCCGTTATAGGTTGCTGAAAACGAGAACTCATAGACATTATTCCGGTCTTCATCTTGGGGAAATTCGAAATTTTGCTGGAATTGAACCGGCGCAGAGGCCGAGGGAAGCACAGTGACCGTAATGTCTCTATCTCCAATGCTGTCGGCCACTCCGGCTTCAATGAGGATTTCAAAGAAACTGGCGTCAGCTCCGGCCACCACAATGTTCGTCGGCGCTGCATCGCTTGGGGCATTAAACTTGAAAGTTTCGCTTAAGAAATTTTGCGGACCACTATTCTCTTCAAAGCTACTTGAAAAACTTGTCGGAAAGACCGTGTTTGACGACGTTCCGCCGCCCGTCGAACCGCCGGTTGTCCCGGCTGGACTGCTGCCGCCGCCGCCGCCGCCACCACACGCCATTAAAAGCGGAAAAACAGCAACAGTCATGGCCAATTTAAAACAGTTCACGTAAGTATCCTTGCAATCTTAAAAATCGAGTTTTGGTTAACGCACATCTAGATTGTTTTGACAAGGCCAATTCTAAGATGCCTCTTAGAACCATCAATCTATTGTATTTTATCCAGCCTTACCGAACTCAAACCCGTAATGAGTGGGACTGAGTAGCGCACCGAACCCCCCTCCATTTTCACCGAACCCATACGGGCAAAATTGTTTCTCTTTATGATTCTTGAAGAAACAATGAGGCGCTTCACTGCATTTGGTCCCCCGGACCAAATGCGGGCGTTGCGCGTCCCCATATTTTTACCCCGATTTTTTCGGTTTTATGGACTGTTTTTAGAGATGCGTCCTCCCTTTCAAAACCCATGATAAATTGATCAAGTTCTTTCAAACACGGGACAGGCGAGGCCTCGCTTGCCGTTTGGGAGACGATGGGTCTGAGCGCCTGAGTGTGAGAACTTGGAGTGTGCCGGGGCTTTAGGAGTGAGAGCCGATGCGTGGGGCCAGAGTTGCCCTAACTCG
>ENA-ORXR01001302-ORXR01001302.1-marine-metagenome-genome-assembly--contig:-NODE-1302-length-26840-cov-124.163584_pt1 | contig 26840 bp, 22 predicted proteins | sample MGYA00237866_ERZ511479 | MGnify/ENA metagenome assembly ERZ511479 | reverse complement strand
AAGGTCGAGAAGGTCCTCGAACTCACCTCCGAGATCACCAAATGGATCGGCACCGAAGACATGATTCGTCCGGTGGAGTAGTTCGGAGAATGACGAGAACGAAGAAGGGCGGTTTTTACCGCCCTTCTTTTTTCGGGGTAACATGATGACCGGTCTGACACGGGATAACTCTGGGCGCATCGGGTTCGTGGTGGCCGCGCTGGTGTCCGGCGCCGTGGATGTTGCCGAGGTTCGGAGCTGGGGAGAGCATGTTATCGGTGGCTGCGAAGGGGACTATCCTCTGTGGTTGATCGACCTCATCGAGTTTGATGACGCAACACGTTAGAAAGGCGCTGGACGTTCTTCAACGAGGCAGGCGACGCGGCTGGCCGCGTTATGGCGAGTTCTTGCCATAGAGTGGCAAGGATCTGCCACCTTATGGCAAGCTTCTGCCATCCTATGGCAAACGCTTGCCATAAGCCGCCCGGATACTTTCGACTGTAAAAAGACGAATTTTCGACTCAAACTTGGCTGCTTCGCGTCGAACACTATATACACAACCGGTAGACAACTGCCTTCAACCGATCTATCTCATGACCATGTCCAAATCGTTTCCGTTACCTCTCCTCCTCGCCGCACTCACCGCCCTGTTCCTTCTGCCCGCCGCCGCGCAGGACGAGGACAAAAAGCCGGAGGCGGACGCCGAGGCGGAACCCGTGACCATCTGGATCAGTTCGCAGCAGGACAAGGACTACTACGAGGCGATGGCCGAGGCGTACGCCAAGAAGAACGAGGGCTTCGACGCGCGGGTGGTCGCCTACGGCTTTCAAGAACTCCCAGAGAAACTCGGCGCGTCGCTGAAAACCCAAACCGGCCTGCCGGACATCGTGCAGATCGACGAAGCTTTCTTTGGCGCTTTTCTCAATGGCCCGTCGCCGTTCGTCGACCTCACCGAGCGGGTGAAGGAGTCCGGACTCGACAAAGACTTGGTCGAAAACCGACTCAAGTTGTTCACCCACGAAGGCAAAGTGCGCGGTCTGCCGCAGTCGCTCAGCGCTTACGTGATGTTCTACCGCAAGGACTTGTTTAAAGATTATGGTCTGACCCCGAAGATGTTCGCCACCTGGGACGATCTCGAACGCGTCGGTCGCACCGTCGCCGAGGACCATGGCATCGCCACCATGTCGATGGACCCGACGTACTTCGAAGTGCTGCTGCGCCAGCAGGGCTCGGATTTGTTCGGCAAAGACGGCAAGGCGTTGCCCGACATGGAGAAGGCCACCAAGCTGCTCGAGTGGATGGTTAAGATCACCAAGGAAGGCATCGCCGTCTTGCCCGAACGCGGTTCGATTTTCGATCCGCTGTTCTTCAGTTCGCAAGTCGCCAACGACGAAGTGCTGATGATCATGGGCGCCGATTGGTACGGACTCGACCTGATGCCGCAGTTCGCGCCCGAACTGGCTGGCAAGTGGGGCATCATGCCGATCCCGGTCTGGAAAAAAGGCGGTCCGCGCACCTCCTGTTTTGCCGGGCAGGCGCTGATGATTGTGAATGGTTCGGACAAGACCGACGAAGCCTGGGACTTCCTGCATTGGGTCATGACCGATACGGAAGCGAACGCCAAACGCTACCTGATGGGCAACAGCTTTCCCGCCTACAAACCCGCGTGGAAAGACAAGCGCCTGCAAGAAGGCACCGAATATTTCGATGGCGCGGCGATGGGCAAAGTGCTGATCAAACTCGCCAAGGACATCCCGCCAGTGGCGATGAGTCCGAACCGCCCCAAGGCCTTGTTCCTGATGCAGGAAAACTATTTTTCCTCCGCCATCTACGAAGTCGATACGCCGGCGAACATTCTCAAAGACTTCAAGAAGCAGATCGACGAGTAGGGCACCGTTGGAATTACCGCCTCAAGTTCAAAAGCTCGTTGATGCCATCGGCGGCCTGCCGGGGGTTGCCGCCTGCTTTTGCGGGCCCAAGCCGCTGATGGAAATCGAAGCCGAACATTTGTCGCTGCCCGGCGAGTTCGGCGACCTGCCGCAAGTGCCGATCCGTCGAACCAACGGTGGCTTGGAAGGCGAGGTAATGATCCAAACCGAGGTCATCTTCGATCGTAGTCCGGAAGCATGGCTCAGCTTGGAGTTCTTAGCCTGGTGGGTGCGCGACTGGGCCCGCAGTGGCCATCAGATTCAAATGCGGCCCACCGCCTTGCCGCCGAAAGGATTTGAGATCCAACTAGGACGGACCTTAAAGTTCCTCGTGGAGTATTTCGTCATCGAGCCAGAAGACTCGTATGAAACAACCCTCACGACAGCCTTGGAAATGGGGGAATCAATTGAACAAAACTTCGCGGATTACCGCGAATGTTTTGAGGCTCCAGCAGAGTTCGAGAATGACGTCGAAAGCATCTAATCCTGGGCGGATTCAACGAGTGGGAAGGCTTGCGTTTCTCCTGACCCCGCTTGTGTTCTCCTTCGTCTCCGCGGCCGAACCGCCCACCGCGCGGATGCCGGCCGCCCACTTGGCCGTCTTCGAACAACACTGCTTCGACTGCCACGACGCGGACACCGAAAAGGGCGGGGTGAACCTCGAAGATTTGTCGTTCGAGATGGATTCCTTGCAGACCGCCGAGCTGTGGCAGAAGGTGCTCAACACGGTAAACAGTGGTGAGATGCCACCGAAAAAGAAGGAGCAGATTCCTGACACGCGCAAGGCCGCGTTCTTGTCCGACCTGTCGCGTCAGCTGGTGGTCGCCCGCAAAGCGCTTGCCGATAGCGGTGGTAAGACCACCGTGCGGAGGCTCAACCGTCGCGAGTATGCCAACACGGTCCGCGAACTCACCGGCATCGAACCCGATGTGTCCGACCTGCCGGACGACGCGGGTTCGGGCGGCTACGACACCGCCGGTGCGTCGCTGTTTTTCTCCAGCGACCAGTTCGAACAATATCTGAAGATCGCGCGCCGAACCCTTCCTTCGCTCGTCATGCCGGGCGACAAACCCGAACGCCAGACGGTTCGCCACGAACCCGAAGATGCCGCCAATCGCTTGTTCAGTTCGCGCGTGCGCAGCCTTGATAAACGCAAAAAACAAATCGACGCCTACCGCGCCTCGTCCGGCGGATCGCCCAAAGACTTCGGCTTTATCGACGCGGCGCGAGTGGCATTTGAAGAACGCGGCTATCACAGCAATTATCCGTTCGCCGCAGCCTATCTGAAAAACCCCGCCACCAAAAGCGGCCTGATCTTGTTCCAATACAATGGCGGGAGTTACCTCGACAAAACCGTGTTGCCGAAATCCGCCGCGCCCGGGCACTACCGTCTGCGCCTTCGCGCCGGCCTGATGCCCGGAGCGCCAGCCGACCGCCGCTACGTGGAGTTCGGCGGGATCCCCGAAGGCACGCAGGCGGGTGAGATGGACGTGCATGCGGCACGAAAGATCACCGCGTCCAAACGCAAACCGCAGATCATTGAAATTCCCTTCGACGTTGGCCCCGACGGGGTGCGCTCGTTCGGCTTGCGCGAACGGGCGCACAACAATCGCGCCGCCGGTCAGTCCATGTTCCGAGCGGCTCAAAACAAAAATGGCGTCGGACCGACCCCGTCGATTTGGGTGGACTGGGTCGAGTGGGAAGGGCCGCTAGTTGAGAACTGGCCACCGGTTGCGCACAAGGCATTGTTCTTCCGCGGCGAAAAGGCGACTAAGGATTCGGGTTATGCGCGGGCGATTCTCAAACGATTTGCAACGCGCTGCTTTCGGGTTCGTCTGCCGTCCGAGTCCTATCTCGATGGGCTGGTTGCACTGTTCAAGTCTGAACGCAGCGCGGGTCGCTCGTTCGAGGAGGCCTTGATCGAACCAATGGCGGTGATTCTCTCATCGCCCAGTTTCCTTTACCAACTCGAACCCGGCGATCCCGAACCGCGCGCGCTCACCGACGCCGAACTCGCCGTTCGTCTCGCGTATTTTCTCTGGAGTGCTCCGCCCGACGCCGAACTGCTACGTGCGGCCCGTGCCGGCGAACTCGCCGAGCCGGCGGCGCTGCGCCAGCAGACCAACCGCCTGCTGGCCGATCCGCGCTGCCGATCTGAAGGCGGACTGATCAGCGGTTTCACGCATCAATGGCTGCACATGGAGCGGCTCGACTTTTTTCAGTTCAATCATCGGACCTATCCGGAGTTTGACGACAGTCTGCGCGAATCGGCTCGGCAGGAGGTGGTTCAAACCATCTGGCATCTGCTACGCGACAACCGTCCGTTGGGCGAGTTGTTGGATTCGAAGTCGGTTGTGGTCAACGACATGCTCGCTGATTTTTATGGCATCAAAGGTGTCCGCGGCGCTGAGTTTCGTTCGGTTGAAGTACCCGACGGTATCCCCCGTGGCGGCTTGCTCGGCACGGCCGCGGTCCTCGCGATGGGCTCGGACGGCGAACGGTCCTCGCCGGTCGAACGCGGGGCTTGGATTTTGCGCACCTTGCTTCACGATCCGCCGCCGCCCGCGCCGGCCAACGTGCCCCAGCTTAGCCATGCCGAAGGTGAGCCTCGGACCGCCCGGGACGCCTTGACCGCTCACACCGAACAACCGCAGTGCGCTCAGTGCCATCGAACGATTGATCCCCTTGGATTCGGTTTGGAAAATTTCGACGCGACCGGGCGCTGGCGCACCCACGAGACGGTTCTCAATGCGCGCAAGGAGCCCGTGAGGCTGCCCATTGAACCGAGCGGTCGCCTACCAGACGGCTCCGCGTTCGCCGGCTTCGACGGACTCCGCGAACAATTGGCTGCCCACGAGGACAAACTCGCGCGTAGCTTCGCCGAAGGCCTGATCGCCTACGGACTCGGTCGTCCCTTCGGCTTCACCGATCACGACCTCGCCGAGGCCCTGATGCAGAACGGCAGGGCCGCCGATTTTTCACCTCGGGCTTTCATCCACGCGCTTGTGCAATCCCCTGCTTTCCAGTCAAAATAAAACCCAATGACCTCCATGAATCGACCACGTACTCGACGCCGTTTTCTTCAGGGTGGCAGCACGCTGCTCGCGCTGCCGCTGCTGGAATCCTTCGGTTTGCCCGCCTTTGCCGCGAAGCCGGTCGCGCCGCCCAAGCGCATGATCTTTCTTGGGATGGGCTTCGGGGTGACCCGCGAGACCTGGTTCCCGCACCTCGCCGAAACCGGCACCGACTACACGCTGCCGCCCGGTCTGGCCGCGTTGCAGGCGCACAAAAACGACATCACCGTCATCCAGAATCTGTCCAACCAGTTCAGCAACGAAGCCCACTGGGGCAGCACGTTCTGGCTGACCGGCGCCAATCGCTACGCGGTCCCCGGCCAAAGTTTTTCCAACACCATTTCGGCGGACCAAGTCGCCGCCGAAGCCTTTGGCAAGGAAACGCGGTTCACCTCGATCCAGCTCAACAGCAAAGACGGGACGACCTCTGGTCACGGTCCCGGCCTGTCGCTCGCATGGAATCGCCAAGGGAAACCGGTCGCTGGGATGGACACGCCCGTCGCCGCGTTCCACCGCCTGTTCTCCGACGACAAAACCCCGCTCGCCGAACGCCAAGCCGCTCTACGCAAGCGCCAGAGCGTGCTCGACACGGTACTTGAGGACGCCAAGTCGGCGAAACGCGGATTGACCAAACGCGACAAGGACAAGGTCGACGAATACTTTCAATCGATCCGCGAGATCGAAGTCCGTCTTGGCAAAGAGGAACAGTGGCTGGATGTGCCGAAGCGGCGTCCGAGCAAACTCACCGCCCCGCCAGCAAACGCGTCTGGGCTGAACGAGATGAAGCTGATGTACGATTTGATGTTGGCCGCGTTCGAGGTGGATGCCACCCGCGTCTTCACCTACCGACAACCGGTGCAAGCCCTGATCCGCAGCCTTGGTGCGACCATCTCTGCGCACAACATGAGTCACTACAACATGGGCGAACGGATGGATGTTTCCCAGCAACGCGACCATGCCCAGGCCGAGCTGCTGTCCGGGTTCATCGACAAGCTCAAGGCCGTGGAGGAAGTCGATGGCAGCCGTCTGTTCGACAATGTCACGCTCGCCCTCGGCAGCAATATTTCATCGATCCACCATCTCAACAATTGTCCGACTTTGATCACCGGGGGCGGGGCCGGCGTGAAGCACGGTCGTCATGTGGTGCAGCCTGAGAAGACGCCGCTGTGCAATTTGTGGCTCAGTCTGCTGCGTGGTTCGGGAATCGAGGTCGAAGCGCACGGGGATAGTACCGGGATGATTGAGGAGTTGTTTTAGCCTACCCGCAGCTGATCTGACCCTTGACGCTTTTCTCTTCCTAGTAGGAACCCGCGCAGCTACATCGCTCGTATGCTGAAACCTTCTGTATGTATCGACGCAGTCTTTGAAGGCCTCGACAAGAAACAAGCCATTGCTGCGGTTGCGGCTGCCGGCATTGGCGCGTTCGAATTTTGGGGCTGGTGGGACAAGGACCTCGACGCGATCAAGTGCGCCCGCGACGAACACGGTCTGGCGATCTCCGCTTGCTGCACCCACTTTATCACCTTGGTCGATCCTGAAAAACGGGCCGAGTACCTAGAAGGACTCAAGGCGTCGATCGCTGCGGCTCAAGATCTCGGCGTGAACACGATCATTTCACAAGTGGGCGATTTCCGTCCGGGCGTGGCGCGGGCCGAACAACATCAATGCTTGGTCGACGGACTGCGCGCCGCCGCGCCGATGCTGGAAGACGCGGGCGTGACCCTGGTGATCGAACCGCTCAACGAATTGATCGACCACTTGGGCTATTATTTGGTTCGAAGTGATGAGGCGTTCGAGATTATCGACGAGGTCGGCAGTCCGGCGGTTAAAGTGGTGTTCGATATTTACCATCAGCAAATCAGCGAAGGCCAACTGATCGCGAACATCACCGCCAACATCGACAAGATCGCCCACTTTCACGCCGCCGGCAATCCGGGTCGGCACGAACTGACGCGCGGGGAGATCCATTATCCCGCCGTGTTCGAAGCGATTTCCGCCACCGACTACGATGGCTTTGTCGGCTTGGAATATTGGCCGCTCGACGATCCCTCGGCCGGGCTACGCGACGTCGCGTCGTGGTTCGTCTGACAAACGCCTTCAGAGCTTAGTCGCTCATCGTCGCGAAGCAAAAAGTGGGAGGCCGGCCCCGCCCGGGCGACGATCCGCAAGGATTCTAAGATGTATCAAACTTATGATGCGTCCCTTTAGACGTTCATCGACGGTTCTACTTTTTCAGGTCGATCCGAACCTTCACCTTTTCTGCGAATGTCTCACCGGTCTTGGTTTCGTACTTGAACGTGAAGGTGTAGTCGTCGGGCGGAAATTCGAAGGGCTCGCGGATGGTGATCGAACCAATCGCCAGTGGATTGGGCGTCGGCATCGAGATGTTGAAGAAGGATTTGTTGAACTTCTTAGAGGTCATCAGATTGGTGCCGGCCTTGATATTTTTATCGCCCAATTTGATGTTCTTGTCGACGGTGACGCTGTTCTTGCTCGTGTCGATAGCGTTGGTGATTTTGAAGCCCGCGCCGGGTTTGCGGTCGAAGGTGGTCTTCACATCAAAACGGATCCAGTGGGTGAGGGTGTCCGATTTCTTATCGTGGATTTTGCCATCGGGGGTGCGGGTTCGGTCGATCGGCGTGATGGTGAGATCGGTCAGGGTGAAGTGCCCGCCGGGGAGTGGTTCGTCGGCACCCAGGAATAGAGGCGAGCCGCAAAGCAGAACAAAGGAGCAAAGGGCGGTGAGGAGTTTCATGGATCGGTTCTCAGATTGTACATGTTAAATTTCAGACGTGATTAACGATTATAGTCAGCACCGGAGTGACTGTCCAACACGCTGTTTTGCCAAGTATTCAGTTGTTTCAGCAGCTTTGTGGTGCGCTTAGCCTCGTCTTCAGCCAGGTCCTTGGACTCCATCGGATCGTTTTCCAGATGGTAGAGTTCGATGACTTCTTTGTTCTTTTGGACGAAGCGGTGGATTTTCCATGGCCAGTCGGTGAGCGCCGCGTGACCGCGCTGCTTCGCCCGGAACGCGTCGTCGTACACCGGAAACTCCTCGACGTTTTTCAGCAGACGATTTGGTAGCGGCGTCGGCAGGCCGGCCTGCTGGGCAACCATCAGTTGTTTGATGAGGGCGTCATTCCAGGTGGAGTTGCCGCCGGCGAAGTTGTGCCAGAATCCGATCGGCGGGCGCTTGTTTTTTTTGCCTTCGATCACTGGCACCAGATCGATGCCATCCAGAGGTGGTTGGTGTTTTGCTTTGGCGCCGGCGATGCGCAGGAGGGTAGGGTACATGTCCGAACTGACGCAGGGCGTATCGATCTCGCGCCGCGACCACTTGGCTTGCCATTCGAGCAAGGCCGGAACGCGCAAGCCGCCTTCGTAGACGCTGCCTTTTTTCTTCCGCCCGCCCGAACTCTCCTCGACCAGTCCGCCGTTGTCGCTGCAATACCAGACGATGGTGTTGTCGGCGATACCGAGCTCGCGCAGGCTCTTGCGCAGGCGGCCGAGTTGTTGGTCGAGCAAGGTGATTTCGAGAAAGTAGGGGGCCATGGGCTTGCCCTTGTAGAGGTCGTCCGGGAGCCCGACTGGACGTTCGTCGAACGGGGCGTGTGGCGCGGGGAACCAGGTCACGGTGAACATCGGCTTTTTGCCGTCCTTGTGTTTCTTGAGAAACTTTAGGGTCTCGTCCATCGAGATTACCGAACCCTGTCCGTTGAACTGTTTGTAGGTGCCGTTGTCGCTGAGGTAAGGATCGACGTCGAAAAAGTTGAGCCCGCTGACCCATTCGTCGAACCCACTCTGGCCCGGACAAGTCGGGCTCTCGGCCTGCACCGAACCGATGTGCCACTTGCCGAAATGACCGGTGACGTAGCCGGCCGATTGCAGAACCTCGGCGACGGTGGTTTCATCCGGGCGCATGTATAAACCGTGCTGCGGCACGTTGACGCGGACCGGATTGCGTCCGGTCATGATGCTGGCGCGGGTCGGCGAACACACTGGGGCGCTGGCGTAAAAGCGGTTGAAGACGACGCTGTGCTTCGACATTTCATCCATGTTCGTGGTCTGCACGAAGGGGTGTCCGGTGTAGCCGGCGTCGCCATAGCCGTGGTCGTCGGCCATGACGAGCAGGATGTTTGGTCGTTTGTCGGCGGCGGCTTTTTTCTGCGGTGCTTTTTTGGGTTCTTTCTTTGGTTTCTTGGGCGCGGGTTGGGCCTTTGTTTTGACGCCCCATTCTTCCAGCCAAGGTTTGTAGCGGACGTCGTCGCGCCAGAAATGTGGCACTGGATTTTCGGACTTCACCTTGCCTTTGGGATAGTCTTTGCCGGCCACGCTGGCGTCGACGCTGGCTTCCCAGGCGGCCAGGGCGTCGCGCATGGTTGCGAGGCGTTCGGGTTTGGACTCGGCCAGGTTCTTGGACTCGGTTTTGTCTTCAACCAGGTTATACAGTTCAAGTTGCTCGTTCTTGGTTCGAACCAGCTTGTAGTCGTTGTCCACCCACGCGGCCTGTCCGTTGTAGCGAAACCCAAGCGGTCGCGAACGCGGTCCGATTTCCTCTTTGAATAGCGGCAGCAAACTCACGCCATCCACCGGCTCTAACAGGACGCTGTCCGGCAGGTCGAGAATGTCGGCAACGGTCGGAAAAATGTCGACGGTGCTTGCCGGGTACTCGGTCACCCGCGGTTTGATTTTTTTTGGCCACTCGATGATCCCGGGAACGCGCAAGCCGCCTTCGTAGATACTGCCTTTGTTGGCGCGCAGCCCGCCGGTGGAGTCCGGTTGGATTTTGGGCAGTCCGCCGTTGTCGCTGTTAAACCAAAACAACGTGTTGTCGGCGACCCCGAGATCGCGCAGCTTTTTGCGCAGGGTGCCGACCGCGCGGTCGACGGCGACGAGTTCGGCGTGATGGTGGGCGTCGCGTTCGTTGAGGTCGGCGAAGGCTTCGAGATCTTTGTCGATGCCGATGAACGGCGAGTGCGGCGAGCCGTCCCAGAGTACGACGAAGAACGGCTTTTTCGTCTTCACTTGCTTGGTCATAAACGGGATCGCCTGGGCGGCGATGACGTCGCTCGACGTGCCTTTGAACTGTTGCCACTCGCCGTTGTTTCGGCCCATCAGCGGATCCACTTCGAAGAAGTTCGAGACGGTAAGCCACACCTCAAACCCGAAGGCGCTGGGCGAGTGCGACTCGGTGCGGAACAGCGGTACACCCGGACCGCGCAGGCCGTTCAGGTGCCACTTGCCGAAATGTCCAGTCGCATAGCCGGCGGCCTGTAACGCCGCCGGCATGGGCCGTTCTTGCAGGCGCAGTGCATGGCCGTGACTCGGCACCCCTGATCGCTCCGGCGTGCGTCCGGTGAACACGCTCGCGCGCGTCGGCGAACATACGGCGGAGGCGGCGTAGAAGCGGTTGAAACGCAGCCCGTTCGCGGCCATCGCGTCGAGGTTCGGAGTCTTCAGGACGGGGTGGTTCATGTAACCGGTTTGGCCCCAGCCTTGGTCGTCGGTCATGAAGAGGACGATGTTGGGACGTTCGGCGAAGACACTCAGGGAGCAGACAAAGGAGACAGCGAACAAGGCGGGCAGGAGACGGGTTCGGATCATGGTTTTGTTCTACCGAGATCGGCTTGTTCTTGCAACAAGATCGGCAGCTCTGACCGTCTCAAACTCGTCGGCCAATCCTAGATGGGCTGAGCTCGATTCGCGGTTGTTCTTCCGCCGCTCTGCTGGCAAAGCATACCCTATGGAGTCCGAACAAGCGCCCCCATTGTTGACCGCTGAAGGCGTACAAAAACGCTTCGGCGGCGTTCGTGCTTTGGTGGACGGCTCGTTTGAACTGCGTTCAGGCGAGGTGCATGCGATCGTCGGAGAGAACGGCGCGGGCAAAAGCACACTCGGTAAAATTCTAGCTGGGGTGTTTGCCGAGGATGCAGGGACGATCATGTTGGACGGACAGCCCTTTGCGCCGGTCAACCCGCAGGCGGCGCAAGCGCTGGGCGTGGCGATGATTTTTCAAGAACTCGATTTGTTCCCAAACTTGAGCGTGGCCGAGAACATGGTCGCGGCGAATCTCGCCTTTGACGAGGGGGTGCTCGCGCGACGTTCGAAGATGGCGGAATTTGCGGTGCCGCATTTGGACGCGGTCGGGTTTCGTTCCAGTCTGAACGCGGCCGTGGGCGACTTGCCGATCGGCGAACAACAACGGGTGGCGATCGCCCGGGCGCTGAGCATGAACGCGCGGATTGTGGTGATGGACGAGTCGACCAGCGCGCTCACCGAAGACGCGGTGGAGACTTTGTTCGGGGTGGTGCGTCGGCTTAAGGCGATGGGGGTGGCGGTGATTTATGTCTCGCACAAGATGGACGAAATTTTCGCCATCTGCGACCGAGTCACTGTGCTGCGCGATGGCGTGACCGTGGGTTCGGGATTGACGGTGGCGGACATTAGTTTGGACGAGGTTATCCGCCTGATGGTTGGTCGGCAGGTGGATCGAAACCTTCGCGCCACTTCCCACGCATGCCGTACGAACCCGGAGCGGCTCCGCTTGGAGAACGTGGGCACGACGCGGGTTCGGGATGTCAGTTTAATTGTTGGCGCAGGCGAGGTGCTGGGCATCGCCGGACTCGTCGGATCGGGCCGCACCGAGGTGGGTCGTGCGTTGTTCGGACTCGACCCGCTCATCGCTGGCAACATGTGGCTGAACGGCGAACCCTATCGACCGCGTTCGGTGCGCGAGGCGACGCGACTCGGACTCGGCTTGGTTCCGGAGGATCGCAAAGACATGGGCTTGATGATGCAGATGGCCGTGCGCGAAAACGCCACGCTGTCGATTCTCGATCGGCTGAGTTCGGCCGTGTTTGGTTGGCTTAATCGGGATGGCGAACGGCAGAAATCCAGCGCGGTCGCAGAACAAACTCGGCTTAAATCCGCCGACCCGCGCGAGCCGGTCAGCAACCTCAGTGGCGGCAACCAGCAAAAGGTGTTGCTCGGCCGCTGGCTGTTGGTCGACCCCGACGTGCTGTTTCTCGACGACCCGACCCGCGGAGTCGACATCGGTGCCAAGGAGGATATCTACGCCTTGATCGAACAAGCTGCTGCGGCGGGCAAGGCAGTGTTGATGGTGAGTTCGGAGCTGCCCGAACTGCTGCGCTGCTGTGACCGCATTCTGGTGATGAATCAAGGTCGGCCCGTGGCCGAAGTCGATGCGCGTGATACCTCGCAGGAAGCGATCATGCATCTGGCGGCGGCGGGCTAGTAGGCGTCGGACTTCGGTTGCACCACTGGCCAACCGCGGTGGCTGGCTGGTGCCAAGCCCCAACGGGGCGAGACAACGTAGCCCGCGGGTGGAGTGAGGTACGAACGAAACCCCGGGGATTGTCCGGAGTTGACCGGAGGCGCCCCAAAGGGGTGCGACAAACGCTCGGTCAGAAAACCAATCCTATTGTTGTCCCCCTTTGGGGAACCTTATCACCCACCACAACCCGGGGTTGCGCTCATCCCGCTAGAGCGAGATTCACTCCACCCCGGGCTACATTGTCTCGCCCGCTTTGGGGCTCCCCCCCTAGTCGTCAAATTCCTCGTCGTCGTCCATCCACGGCCCAGGGCAATTTTCCTCGAGCCATGTTGAGAACGAATCAGAAACCACTTCCGGCGGGAAAGAGCCAATGGCCCCATGCCCACACCGATACACGGTGGATGAGCCGTTGAGTCGCATGAGCAATGCCTGTCCGCCACTGTCATCACCGATGGTGAACCAGCCTGGGAGGTAGGTCTGCACCTCGTATGTGGTATTCCGTTCGGGCAAATCGGATGTGCCGTACAGGAGGACATCATCCCCGACACTGATCGAAGCGGTGTGTGCTTCGAGAAACGGTGAATACTCCGACGAAGCGTTCGATTGAATGTCTTGCAGCAGGTTCATAACTGTTGGTTTTCACTGGAAACCGGTTTGAACAAGAACCACATTTTTGAAATTTGAGATTCGAGATTTGAGATCACCTGATAGTCTTACTGCGAACTCAATCGCATGCCCTTCGATTTCATCCAATCAAAACGCCCCACCGGACCACTGATCATGTTCGGGATGGTCCTGCTGACAGTCATCGTCGCCACCATAATCACCAAAGGCTTGTACATCACGCCCGGCAACCTGACGGATATACTGCGTATGATTGCGCCGGAAGCGATCATGGCGATGGGCATGACTTTTGTCATTCTCACCGCCGGGATCGACCTCAGTGTCGGCAGTATTCTGGCGCTCGCCTCGGTGGCTTGCGCGGCGGTTTTGACCAGTTCGATCCTGCCGGGTTCGCTGCTGATCGCCATTCCGCTGGCGATTCTCGTCGCGCTGATTGTCGGTGGTTTATGCGGGGCTCTGCAGGGGGTCTTGATTGCCTGGCTCGACATTCAAGCCTTCGTCGTCACCTTGGCGGGGCTGATTGGCTTTCGTGGGGTGGCCAAATTGTACACCGACAATCAGAAGATTCAGTTGGGTTCGGAGCACGCGGTTGCGAACCTGCTGTCCACCAAACCAGTGATGATCGGCACGCTGATGGCGGTGACCTTGTTCTCGATGGTGCTGCTGCGATCTACCGTGTTCGGTCGTAGTGTGCGCGCCGTCGGCGACAACGAACGCGCCGCCCACTATGCCGGTTTGCCCGTGCCCTGGCTCAAACTCGCGGTGTACACCTACTCGGGCATGCTGGCCGGTATTGCGGGATTGCTGCTCTGCGCCCGCAACACCGTCGGCGACGCCAACTTCGGCGTGATGGACGAACTCGAAGCCATCGCCATGGTGGTGATCGGCGGCACCAGCCTGATGGGTGGCAAGGGGTCGGTGATCGGCACGGTCTTCGGCGTGTTTATCATGGGCACCGTGATCAATGTGCTCGGCCTGAAAAATGTCGATTCGAACGTGCAACAGGTGCTGCTTCCGGTGATCATTCTGCTTGCGGTCGGGCTGCAATTGAACAGAAAACGGGTGTAGCGCTCGCCGCCACTTGTTTGTTTGCATCTAAACCTGAACCAGTTAGACCCGTCATGAAACCATTGATCTCTGCCCTCCTTTCCGTGTCATTTCTGTTCCTGCTCGGTTGTGGCAGTTCGGGACCGGCGACAAAATACACCGTGTTCTTCAGCCAGTGCAACAACGCCGAACCCTACCGGGCCGCGCAGAATGCCAAGCTGAAAGAGCTGTTCGCGGCGAACCCCGAGGTGAAACTGGTCGTCACCGACGGGCAAGCCGATGCCAACAAGCAGATCTCTCAGATTGAAACGGCTCTGCGTCAGAAGCCCGACCTGCTGATCGTCGCGCCGCTCGAACGCGAGCCGCTGAACGCAGTCATGGGCGATGCGATGAAAGCCGGCGTGCCGGTGATCTGTCTCGAACGCGACATCGTCGACCCAAACTACACCACCTACATCCGTTGCGACAACCGCGCGATCGGCGCCGCTGCCGGCGAATGGATTGTGAATTATCTCACAGAGAAAAACGGCGCGCCGAAAGGCAACGTGGTCGAGCTGCGCGGCAACCCCGGTGTCGAAGGTGCGATTAACCGCCACGAGGGCGCTCATGAAGTTCTATCCAAATATCCCGACATCAAGATTGTGCACGACGCGGTCGCCAACTGGTTCCAAGACGAGGCGATGAACCGCATGAGTGAAGCGCTCACCGCGAACAAAGCCGGCACGATCGACGTGGTCTACGGCCATAACGATCCAATGGCTTACGGCGCTTATCTGGCCGCCAAAGAGAAGGGGCGGGAAAACGAAATGGTCTTCGTCGGCGTCGACGGGCTGGCCACTGAAGGTGCGCAATACGTCAAAGACGGCGTGCTCGGTGTCACCTTCGAGTATCCGCTCTGCGTCGATAAAGCGCATGAGATCGGCATGAAGATTCTGACCGAAGAAGGTTTTGTTCCAGAGAAAATCTACCTGATGGAATCGAGCATCATCGACAAGTAGCTCAAGAGGTTCAAACATCTAGGCCTATCGGCTCGGGAGGCCCCTCGCCCTCCAAATTCTACGGTAATGAAACTACTTCCGCCAGAACAGCGGCGTGAAAATCACCAACAAAGTAAATAGTTCGAGGCGTCCGAGCAGCATTAGGAAACTGAGATAGAGTTTTCCTGGCGATTCGATGACGGCGAAGCTGCCTTCGGGGCCAATATGCGGTCCTACGCCCGGACCTACGTTGGTGATGGTGGCGCAGACCGCGGATATTGCGGTGACCGTGTCCGGAGAGAAGAAGGTCATGACCACGACGCTGACTGCGGCGATGACAACAAAGGCCACGAGGAAGGCGATGGTACGGGCGATGGTGGACTCAGGCACCACGGTACTGTTGATCTTCACCCGGTAGATGCCTTTGGTGATGACCATGAGTTTCAGTTCGCGTAGCACGACTTTCACCGCCACCAGCAAGCGGGCGATTTTCATGCCGCCACTGGTCGAGCCCGAACACGCGCCGAAGAAGGTTAGCAGCGCCACCATGGCGATCGCGAGCACGCCCCAGTTGAGAAAACTCTGGGTGCCATAGCCGCCGAACCCGGTCGTGGTGATGATCGCGATGCACTCGAAGGATGCGGCACGCAAGGCCTGCCAGATCGTCTCAAACTGATTCTCGACCAGCCAGAGATCAACGGTCATCAGCAGGATGAAGCCGAGCAAAAACATGCCGAACAAACGCGTTTCTTCGTCGCCTAGATAGACCATCGGACCCTTTTTGAGCATCCGGAAATGGAGGGCGAAATTGATGCCGCTGAGCAGCATGAACACCATGATGACCAGTTCGATCGGCAGACTGTTGAAGTAGGCGATGCTTTCGGTGTGGGTGGAAAAGCCGCCGGTGGCGATGGTGCAGAAGGCGTGGCAAATGCTATCGAACCAACTCATGCCACAGACTTTCAGGCAGATGGCGCAGAGCAAGGTGAGTCCGAGATACATGTACCAGAGAACGCGGGCGGTGCCGGCGATGCGTGGAGTGAGGCGTTCGGCGGTGACGCCTGGGATCTCTGCTTGATAGAGCGCCATCGCGCCGCCACCGAGGAACGGCACGACGGCGATTACCAGCACCAGCACGCCCATGCCGCCGAGCCACTGGGTGGTCGCTCGGAAGAACAGCAAGCCGTGGGAATGTCGTTGGATGTCGGTCATGATCGTCGCGCCGGTGGCGGTAATGCCGGAGGTGCTTTCGAAGAACGCCGAGGCCAAATTTGGAATGGCGCCGGTGAGTACGTAGGGCAGGGTGCAGAAGACCATGCCGCACAACCAACCAAAGGTAACGATGGCATAGCTCTCGCGACGCTTGAGCGCGCCTTTCCAGCCGCGCGTGGTTCCCCACATGATGGTCGCGCAGACGAAGGTGATGACCGCCGCAATCAGCAATCCGCGTTTTGCCTCCGCCGGGTCATCCATCAGGAAGGACACGCCTAACGCGACAAACATCCCCGTCGACAGACTGAACACCACGTGGGACATGATATTAAAAACGGCGCGAAAATTCATCGACGGAAGATGGGGCGACCGTCCAAACACGCGAGGTGCGGTTGGCGGTCAGCAGTGAGCGGAGCGGTTACAGTGATGGTTTATAGTTCGCGAATCTTGATGTTGCGAAACTGTACCTTGGCCCCGTGGTCCTGCAAGCCGATGTGCCCTTTTTCGAGTTTGGCGAAGCCAGCATGCTTGCCGAACTTGCTCTTGGCAACGCGTTCGTTCCAGTCGTCACTGCCGATCTCGTAAGAGTAGACTTCCTTGCCGTTGAACCAATGGGTGCCTTTGTTGTCCTTGATGCGGATACGGATGGTGTTCCAGCCATCAGGGTCGATGGTCTTTTCGCCGACATCAATAAGCGCGTAGAGGCCGCCGGCCGAGGTGCTCTTGCTGCCCTTGTCGCGTTCGACTTGTACTTCGGGGGCACTGTGCCAGATGGCCCCTTTGCCATCAGGATTCACGCGGATGAACAAGCCGCTGTTGCCGGCGGTCTTGTAGTCGACCGTGAAGTCGAAATTCTCGTAGGCCTTCTCGGTGTACAAGTCGCCGCCGCCTTTCTTGTCGAGCGTGAGCGCGTCGTCTTTCACCGTCCACGCGCCACCGGCTTCGACCGCCTTGCGGGTTTTCCACGACTGCCAGCCCTTGAGCGTTTGGCCGTCGAACAGCAGGGTCCAACCCTCGGCTTTTTCGTTATCGGAAATCTGGTTCGGTGCTTCTTCAGCGGCCGGGCTGCTGACAGCGAAAAGGAGGAGGAGGGTGGGGAGCAGGAGCAGTTGTTTCATGATAACATTTCGGGATGAGGGGTCGTGACTTTGGTTCAGGTTTTAGGACGACTCCATCGCAAGACCAGCCAAGGAATTAGAAAAAAGAAAAACGCGCTCATTTTGAACACACCGAGCAGGCAGTAGTTCAGGTAGTTGACCTGCTCCGTCGTTACACCGAACAAGGATTCATGCAGTTCGTAAACCCAAGGGAGTTTGGGCAGGACGAACACGCTGAGCAGCCCCCAGACCAGCAGGAATCCGAAGCTGAGCACCGTGCAACGCCACATGACCCGCATGACGAGATCGTACCGTTCCATCCCGCACCTCCCACTTAGCTTAAACGATTGCGCACGCGTTCGGCGAGTGCGGCGAGTTTGTCGTGGTCGGGAGCATTGTCCTTTACGGCAAAACTCAGATCGGTGATCTCGTTCATCGGCACCAAGTGGATGTGGGCGTGGGCCACTTCGAGTCCGGCGACCATCACGCCGATTTTTTTGCAGGGCACTTCGGCTTCGAGGGCTTTGGCGACCGGCTTGGCGAAGTTCATCAGGCCGGCCATGGTTTCGTCATCGAGGTCGAAGATGTAGTCGACTTCCTTTTTAGGAATCACGAGTGCGTGTCCGACGGCGATTGGGAACACGTCAAGAAAGGAGAGAAAGTGTTCGTCCTCCGCCAGTTTGTGGCAGGGGATCTCGCCGGCGATGATTTTGGTGAAGATGGTGGGCATGAGTTTTTATGTGCCGAGGCTCGGTTCGGGACAAGTTCTTTGCGGGCTGTCCTGCGGCCTTTTGAGTAGCCAGCCGTCGGTAGCTAGTAGCCAGTGACCTCGGGGACTCCACCTCTTGTTAATGTAGTCCTTTACCGCATCCCAATCAAGCATGGCAACTTCTCCGGAGCGAACCCGCTCTCTGCGTGCGTCAAGCAGCGCTGTTTGTTCGTTGGATAGATCTACCTGGTCGAAGCGATCGCGCATGTCTTGCCACAGGATCTCCATCAAACGCATTTTCTCCTCAATGGGGAGCTGCTTCACTTCTTCAGTTTCCATGGGATGACAATACGCCAGCTGTTCCTCTTTAGCGAAGAATTTCCTCGCCTACTCCCGCCCCACGAACGTCGCCATGCCGTTCAGCCGGTCCCAATGTTTGTACTTGTCGCTGCCATCCGGCAGCGCGGTGTCTCGACCGTAGGCTCGACCGAGTCCGGCCTTGAGTAGAGCCTCGGACAGCAGTTCGCCGTCGACCTCCACGAACGCATACGAGCGAGGCAAACCGCTCATGCCCGCTGCCCGTTGATGGCGCGTCGTGGCGGTGAATCCGCCGCGCAAAAAACGTCGGGTGAACGAACGCGCTTTCTCGCCGAGCGGTCTCACGTCTTTCACGCCGAACACCTTGGCCTGTTCGGCGTTGCGTTTAGGAAAGCGGTCGTCGGTCTCGGGCGCGTCGACGAAGTAGAGGCGGAACACCACGCGTTTGCCGTCGGCGGTCTCGGCCATGAAACTGTCGCCATCGTAGTATTCACCGGCGATGTGGCGGCAGTTCTCGAACCGGGTCCAGCCCGGCTTGAGCTGGTCCGCCGGAAAGCGCGCGACTGTAGTACCTGTTATAGCGCGCGGTTGTTCCTGTTGGCGATAAACGTTCCGCTTTTTGAGGTTCGGCGGATCGCTATAGCGAATATAGAGGAACGGAACGCCGACCAAGAGCAGCAGAAAAACTGCGGACCAAAAATAGAACGAACAACCGCGCCCGTGACGCGCCGCGATCTTCGATCTTCCACCTTCCATGTTCAAGCCGCAGGCTTATTTTCCGTAACCAAGGTCAACCGCCAGCTTGTCGTGTAGACGCTGGTTGTATTTCCGGGTGCGACTCGGCGCCGTCTTGTCTTCTTTGCCTAAGCCGCGAATCTCTTCGACGTGCGGCTTCATCACATCGTCGAGGTCGTCGATGATCATCAAGGCGAGCATGGTGACATAGTTGCCATCTTCCGGCGCGTCGGCGGAGTCGAGCAAGACGCGAACTGCCGCGTCGCGGTCGGCTTCTTCGCCGTGATGCGCCAACCCTTCGGCTGCGGCGAGACGGACGGTTGGCCACTCGTCTTCGAGCGCTTTGCGGAGCAGCTCCGCGTGTTCGCGAACGGCGAGTTGACCGCGCATATGGAAACCGAGGGCGGCCCAGTAGCGAACCACGGGTTCGGTGTGGGAGAGTCCTTCGACCAACGTCGGGGTCGCGTCGGAACGCATGCCGGAGGCGAGTCTGGCCATGTTCTGGATCTCGTCCAGGGGCAGTTTTTGAGCCATGTCCCAAGGCGTGCTGTCGGCGGCGCGGGCGTGTAGATCGTGTTCGGCCATCAGCAAATCGCCGGTTTCGGTTTGCCAATCGATTAAGGCTTCGCGCATCTTTTTTAGGGTCTCGGCATGCGCGGGATTGCCGGCGAGGTTGATCACCTCGTCGGGGTCGGCGTGCAGGTCGTAGAGTTCTTCGGCGGGTTTGGTCTGCCAGAAACGGTCGGTCTCCGGTGTGAGTTTTCCGGCTTCGTGCAAGGCGTGCCATTTGGCGGTGCTCGGTGTTTGAAACATGTATTGCACGTGTTGGCCGTATTCTCGGTGGGGCATGAAGTGGCGCATGTAGATGAATTGTTTGTCGCGCACCGAACGCACCAATTCGATGCGTTCGTCCATGCGGCCGCGGAAGCCGAAGATGTAGTCGGGTTCGGGGGTGGCGTGTGGTCCGAGGAAGGCTTTGCCATGCATGTGTTTGGGCGGCTCCGAACCGGCGAGGCTGATGAGCGTCGGCGCGAGATCGACGAAACCGACGACGCGTTCGGTGGTGCCGCCCGGGGCATAATCTGCGGGGCGGAGATCTTTCCACTTTTCCGGCACGTGCACGATCAGCGGCACGTGGAGTCCGGAGTTGAACGGCCAGCGTTTGTGCCGCGGCATGCCCGAACCGTGGTCGCCGTAATAGAAAATGATGGTGTCGTCGGCCTCGCCGCTCTTCTCAAGTTGGTCCAGTGCGTCGCCGACCATCTTGTCCATCTCGGTGAGTCGGTCGTAGTACTGTGCCCAGTCCTGGCGGAACTCGGGGGTGTCCGGATGGTGTTTGGGAATCCGAACACCGGCCGGATCATGCACCTGTTTGTGCGGACGGGTTCGAAGTTTGCTCTCGTGCGAGATGGTATAGTTGAAGATCTGGAAGAACGGTTTGTCTTGGTCGCGTTTCGAGTAATCGTTCTTGTCCCAGACTGGGGTGCCGGGAAATGTTGGGTCCTTTGGTTTATGCAGGTTGTAGTCTTCCTTGCCTTTATTGTGCACGTGGTAGCCAAGCTGACGAAGGTACTGGGGGTACATCAGTAGGCCTTCTGGTAGATGCGTGGTCGAACGCATGTGCTGCGCGCCCAGCGAAGTCGGGTACATGCCGGCGATGATGGTGGTCCGCGCGGCTGCGCACACGGGGGCGGTGGACCAGCAGGTTTTGTAGACGAGCGACTTGCTCGCAAGTTTGTCGAGGTTCGGGGTGGTGGCGTAGTCGTCGCCGTAGCAGCCGAGGTGCGGACCGTTGTCCTCGGAGGTGACCCAGAGGATGTTGGGACGTTCGGCGGCGAACAGGCCGAGAACCATCGTGAAAACTAAAAGACCAGGGAGCAGACGGAACCGGGCCAGAGGGCAGGAAGAGTGAGCGGAGTTCATTGTTTGTTTTTGTCGTGCAACTTTCCGGTGTCAATCTCGTTCCGGATTGCGTACTTGGGGCATGAGATTCCTACGCTGCTTCGCCGCCCTCGGCTGTTTGTTCAGCGGCGGCCTGAACGCCGCCGAACGCCCGAACATCCTGTTCATCTTTTCCGACGATCACGCGCCAACTGCAATCAGCGCGTATGGCAACAGCTTGATCAACACCCCGAACTTCGACCGACTCGCCAACTCCGGGATGAAGTTCACTCGCGCTCTTGTCACCAACTCGATTTGCGCGCCCAGCCGCGCGGTCGTGCTGACCGGAAAATACTCGCACCTCAACGGCCAGATAACCAACAAGGACACCTTCGATGGTTCACAGTCGACGGTTCCGAAGTGGATCCGCAAGGCTGGTTACGAGACGGCGATCGTCGGCAAGTGGCACCTGAAAAGCGAACCGACCGGCTTCGACTACTGGCACGTGCTGCCGGGGCAGGGCGACTACTACAATCCCAAGTTCCGAACCCCGACCGGCATCACCAAACCCGTGCCCGGATACGCCACCGATCTGATCACCGACCACGCGCTCGACTGGATCAAAACTAAACGCGATGCCGACAAACCCTTTTATCTGATGCTGCACCACAAAGCGACCCACGGAAAATGGGATCCGGCGCCGCGTCATTTGACCCTCTTCGACGACCGCACTTTTCCCGAACCCGACACGCTGTTCGACGACTACAAAGGCCGAACCAAAGCCGCCTCGGAACACGCCATGGGCATTGCCGGCCACATGGGTGACTCGCGGCTGCATCTCGTTCCGCCACGAAGCATCAATGCGCAACAGTTGAAGAAATGGAACAAGGCCTACGACCCGAAGAACGCCACCCGTCCGGCCGCGCCCAGTGCCGAACAAACGCGCTGGAACTACCAACGCTATATCCACGACTACCTGCGCGTGGTGAAATCACTCGACGAGAACATCGGCCGCACGCTCGATTTTCTGGACGCCAACGGTCTCGCCGACAACACCGTCGTCATCTATTCGTCCGATCAAGGCTTCTATCTCGGCGAACACGGTTGGTTCGACAAACGCTGGATGTACGAGCAGTCGCTGCGCACGCCGCTGCTGGTTCGTTGGCCGGGCGTGACCAAAGCCGGCAGCGTGAACGACGACATGGTGCTCAATCTCGATTTTGGTCCGACCATGGCGGAGATCGCGGGCGCGACCGTGCCGGACGACGTTCAAGGGCGTAGCTTCACCCGTCTGCTCAAAGGCGAGCCGGCGCCCGATTGGCGTTCGTCGATGTACTATCACTACTACGAGAGCACCGGTCATGGCGTCGCGAAACATGAAGGCGTCGCGACTAAAACGCACAAGCTGATCCACTTCTACGAACACGGTGACTGGGAGCTGTTCGATCTGCACGCCGATCCGAAGGAAATGAAAAGTGTCTTCGACGATCCGGATTATACTGGGGTTCGAAGCAGCTTGGAACGGGAGTTGAAGCGGTTGCGTGGCGAGTTGAAGTTGTAGATACTTCCCTTCCCAATTCGTGGCTAAATGAGTCAAACGTTCTTTGGCTCGGTGGTGCTCGGCTGTTTCACGGACGTTTGTGTGTATGTCTTTGGGCCGCTACGCGGAGGCAAAAGAATTTGTGGCAAAGGAATGAGCCCTCTCGGGGATCGCGTTCGTCGGCTCGGCAATGCCGAGCCTGAAAAGAGCCGCGTTAGCGGTGGAACCCTGAGTAGCCCCGGCTGCCGCCCGTAGGGCAAGGCCGGGGTGCATGAACGTCAGAAGAATAGCCGCGTAGCGGTGACACCTTGAGCACTCTGGAAATTAGTTCGGTATAAATTTTATAGCGAAATGAACTCACAAACCAATCGGCTCCAGATAATTTGCCGATGACTTTCGAAAACTAGTTTTTGAAGGCCTTTTTCAGGGCCGCAAGGCTGGAGATATCGAAGCATATTTTTTGCCACGCTTGGCGACCAAGGCCGAAGGCCGCGAACAACTGATCACTGATTACTGACCACTGATCACTCATTCCCCTCCGGCGGATCAATCCATTCCTCATCCAAAGCCCAAGCGTGAAATGCCGCCTTCAACTCGCCCCAGCCGACGCCGTAATCCGGCGGCGGCTCGTCGGCGAGTTCGGCCAGGATGTCGTCGATCATCTGCTGCGCCGGTTCGTAGGTGCCGATCAGGCGCAGCCAGTTTTTCGCCAGCCGGGTGAGATGCTGCTCGTAGTCGTCCGCGGCCTCGTGGTCATAGGTTGCCAGAAAACCGCGGGCGATTTTTCGATGTTCTTTGCGTGTCGCCATGTTCTTCCTGCATGCCCTGTTTCCTCTTGTGCCCAAAGGGATTTCTTTCAGAGTATGCGGTATGAGACCCTTGCTGCTATCCCTGTTCGTTCTCCCGTTTCTTTTGCTCACCGCCTCGGCCACTCCGAACCTCGTCATGATCTTCATCGACGACATGGGCTACGGCGACATCCAGCCGTTCAACAGCGAATCGCTGAACCGAACGCCGCACCTCAATCGGATGGCCAAGGAAGGGATGAAGCTGACCAGTTTTTACGCCGCTCCCGTGTGTTCGGCCTCGCGCGCGCAGCTCCTCACCGGCTGCTACGCTCCACGGGTCGGCGTGCCCGGTGTGTTCTTTCCGGCCGGTCCGAAAGGGCTCAACCCCGCCGAAATGACCGTTGCCGAATACCTGAAAAAACTCGGCTATGCGACCACTTGCGTCGGCAAATGGCATCTGGGTGATCAACCCGAATTCCTCCCGACCCGTCACGGCTTTGATCACTACTTTGGCATTCCCTACTCGAACGACATGGGGCGTGTCGCCACCGAAAATGGCAAGCGAGTGCACCCACTGATGCGCGACGAAAAGGTCGCCGAGCTGCTCGAGGACGAAGGCCAACGACGCGTAACTCGCGAGTATACGGAAGAGGCGGTTAAGTTCATCGAGACGAACAAAGACGATCCCTTCTTTCTCTATTTGCCGCATACCGCGATGCACATCCCGCTTTATCCGCACGAGGACTTTGCCGGCAAATCGAACAACGGCATCTACGGCGACTGGGTAGAAGAAGTCGATTGGAGTGTCGGCCAAGTGCTCGGCACCCTCAAACGCCTCGGCCTCGAGAAGAACACCCTCGTGCTGTTCACCAGCGACAACGGACCCTGGGCGAGCAAAGGTGATCGCGGCGGCATCTCGGGCGTTCTGCGTGGTAGCAAAGGCGGCACCCTCGAAGGTGGCGTGCGCGAACCAACCATCGTTTGGTGGCCGGGAACCGTGGCTGCCGGTTCGTCCTGTGACGCGGTCTGTGGCACCATCGATGTGCTGCCCACCTTCGTGTCGCTGGCCGGCGGCACGCCGAAGTCCGAGATCAAAATCGATGGCAAAGACATCAGCAAGATCCTCACGGGCGAGTCGACCGAGTCCCCGCACGAAGCCTGGTATTACTACAAAGGCTCGACGCTGACCGCGGTGCGTTCGGGGAAGTGGAAACTCGGGCTGAAACCGCAAAGTATCGGTATGGGATTTCGGGATCAGCCGGAGGACATCCGCAAACCATTGCGCCTCTATGATTTGGACGAAGACATTGGCGAGACCACGGATCTTGCTGCAGAAAACGCAGAGGTTGTCGCCCGCTTGCAAAAGCTTGCGGACCTGATGCTCGCCGACATCGGCGAAGGCGGCAACGGTCCGGGCGTTCGGCCGTGTGGCGAAGTCAGCAATCCAGTGACCTTGTACCCGACCCAGCCGCGTACGCCACGCGGGCCGCGCAAGACCGCTGGCAAAGCCAAGCCAGTCAAATGGTCGACCTTAAAGTCGGGTTCGGTCGTGAACGCCGCTTCAGCGCCGCAGATAGCCAAGCGCGGGTTCGAGGTGCGTTGCCTGGTGGATCCGGGCGCGGCCAAGGAGACGGCTATCGGCACGATTCTCGCGCAGGGTGGATCCGCCATCGGTTACAGTTTGTATGCCACAGACTCGCAGCTCGTGTTTGCGGTGCGTAACGGGATTCAGATCGACCGGGTTGCCGTAGCCAAACCTGCTGGACCCGCACGCGTTCGGGCGGGGCTCTCCGCCGATGCCGAACTACACCTGCAAGTCGACAAAGCCGCACCGGTAAAAGCGAAAGCCCTACAATTAATCGACCGCCACCCGATGGAGGACCTCAGCATTGGCCACGACAGCAAAAACCTGGTCGATGACAACAGCGGCGGTGCATACCAGGGTTCCGTTCAACACGTCATGGTGGAAGTTGAGGGCAAAAAAGCGGCCACCGTGCCAGTCAAACAGCCGACGAAACAAGCGGCGAAACAGAAAGCCAAGGCGAAGGACATCTCGTGGAAGAAAATCAAACTCACCGACAAGTTCTACACCGAAGGCGCGCACTACGCCGACTTCAACAAAGACGGTAAAACCGATGTCGTCGTCGGACCCCATTGGTACGAAGGTCCCGCCTTCACCAAGGCGCATGCCTACCGCCCGGTGAAAGCCTACGACCCGACCAAATACTCGGACAACTTCCTCACCTACGCAGACGATTTCGATCAGGACGGCTGGGACGACATTCTCATCGTCGGTTGGCCTGGTTTCAAAAAAGACTGGGGCCACCGCTGGTATCAAAACCCGCAAGGCGGCGACGGCGATTGGAAGGCCATGCCGGCGTTCAAAACAGTCGATGGCGAATCGCCGATGTTCCGCGATGTGACCGGCGATGGAAAACCCGAACTCCTGTTCCACACCCTCGGTCGCCTTGGCTACGCCGAACCGACTTGGGACGCGTCCGGCAAGGAGTGGGCCTTCACCCCCGTGTCCGAACCGCTCGGCTTGCAACGCTACACCCACGGCATCGGGTACGGCGATGTCAACGGCGACGGCAAACAGGACCTGCTGCTCGCCAAAGGTTGGTGGGAGAATACCGGTAAGCCCGGCCAGTGGAAACGCCACGATGTTCCGTTCGCGCCCGGCAAAGGCGGCGCGCAAATGTACGTCTACGACGTCGACGGCGACGGTGACGGCGATGTTATCACCAGCCTGAACGCCCACGGCTACGGCCTCGCCTGGCACGAACAAACCGGACCCGGAATATTCAAACAACACACCTTCATGAACGCGAAGCCCGAGGACAACAAGTACGGGGTGAAGTTCAGCCAGCTACACGCGATCGACTTGGTCGACATCGACGGCGACGGCCTAAAAGATATCATCACCGGCAAACGCTGGTGGGCTCACGGTCCGAAAGGCGACGTCGAGCCGAACGCGGCTGCGGTCCTCTATTGGTTCCAACTCACACGTACACCCGAGGGCATCGACTGGGTTCCGCACCTGATCGACGACGACTCAGGGGTTGGCACGCAGGTGACCGCTGCTGACCTCAACAATGATGGTCGGATTGATATTGTGGTCGGCAACAAGAAGGGCGGGTTTGTTCACTTGCAGGAGTAAAGCGCCCCGGCGGGTCGTTCATGCGCCCAAAGTTTTCGGAAGCGGGATCGACCATCACTAAATTTGCCCGAGTGGAACGAAGATTAAAGTGGGAGGCCGGCCTCGCCCGGGCGACTATCCGCAATGCACGCGATTGAGTACTCAGACTCCGTGGAGCCACCGCAGTTGTCGCAGGTGGCACCGTCTCTCCGAGCGGTGTCGGGCCGCCTCTCTCCAGAGAGGTCGGCGCCGTTGATTCCTGCCTCAAAGAGCATGCCGATCTTTGGCCCCAAACGGGACGGTTTGTATAGCAACTTAGGCGAGTCTGATTGAGGTAGGACACCCGGTTGCCCGGGTGCCCCCTCACAGATCCCGGCGTGCGGTTTTCTCGCACCGGGCTCTTCGAAAAGACTCGCTTCGTACGGGTCACGGGAAGAGCGTGGGCTGCTTGACGAACTCGGTGATTCTCGGACTGGCAAGACCGAGGTTCGCGCACAT
>ENA-ORXR01001301-ORXR01001301.1-marine-metagenome-genome-assembly--contig:-NODE-1301-length-26848-cov-5.446901_pt1 | contig 26848 bp, 46 predicted proteins | sample MGYA00237866_ERZ511479 | MGnify/ENA metagenome assembly ERZ511479 | reverse complement strand
CCGGCGTACGAGGCATCGGGATTGACTCTCTTGAGAGGCAAAGACCTGGCCTGCTGGTGCCCCCTCGATTCGCCCTGCCACGCCGATGTTCTGCTTGAGCGGTTGCGCGAACTTTGGCCCGAGGACTTCGAGGAGGATAACTGATGGCAGATCCAATCAAATGGGACCCGACGAAGTCTTTCGACACGCCTCCGCCGCTCGACCCGAGCCGGCCCATTCATGTTGGGCCGCCCGAACTCGAACGCATGGAGGCGATCACCCTGAATATCCGGCAAGCCGCCGAGCAGAACATGGAGACAGTCGTCGAAATGCTTCGGGCACTGGACGAGCGACTGAAGAAACTGGAGGCACGGGTGGATACGCCGCAGGAAGATGGATCGGCGAAAAGCTGGCAGGCATTCGTCTTCAGGTTCTTCGGGGTCACACCGCAAAAATTCAGCCGGAAGAATCTTCAGGTGAACTGCATCGTCGCCTTTGGACTTTCAGAAATCTTCGGCCATTCCTCGACAGCCATCGCCGAGATCATGGGGGTCCATCACGCCACGATCCTGAATCGAGAGGACAAGGTTTTATCCAATCCAGAGTGGATGGCGAGATACGAAAACCTTCGGAAGAAATTTGAGGAGGCGTGTGAATGAGCAAGCCCCTCGCCTACTACAACGAGATCGAAACCGCCGCTTGCGACTGGATGCAAAACCTCATGGACGCAGGCCACATTGCCGCAGGCAAGATCGACAACAGGAGCATAAACGATGTACGACCAGATGACCTTCAAGGATTTACTCAATGCCACTTCTTCGCGGGGATCGGCGGATGGTCCCTCGCTCTACGGAAAGCAAACTGGGCTGACGACCGACCAGTTTTCACCGGAAGCTGCCCGTGCCAACCGTTCAGCCCCGCAGGCAAAGGACTCGGCAAAGCGGACCCCCGCCACCTCTGGCCCGTCTTCCGCGATCTCATCGTACAGTGCCGCCCGCCAGTCGTCTTTGGTGAGCAAGTTGGCCGAAAAAACGGCAAGGGCTGGTTCGACGATGTACACGCTAACCTGGAAGACTCAGAATACGCCAGCGGGATGGTCTCATTCCCAGCTTGCAGCGTCGGGGCACCGCATAAGCGTGACCGACTTTATTGGTTCGCTGAGGATTTCCGACTTAGCACCATGGCCGACGACTCAGAAGCGAGACTGGAAGAACGCATCGGAACAACGGGCAACCAACCCAATGAAGTCGAACGACCTGAACGACTTCACGCAGCTAGCCAGTTGGACCACGCCGAAAGTCTCGGATGTCAACATGGCGAGGCGGTCGCCCGGAGCTCTGGACCGACACCACGACGGGGCGAACTCATCCAAGCAGTTGGCCGTGGACGCGAACTTGGCCGGTTGGTTCACTCCGACCACGCGAACGAACAACGAATCGGTGGAACAGGCCGCGAAGCAACTGAGTCGGGAGCACTCGGGTGGGATCGCGTACAGCGAACAGGTGACGCTAGCAGCGTGGCCGAAGGCGGCGGCGAGGGATTGGAAGGACACGCCCGGCATGTCGGAGACGGGCGTCAACCCGGACGGCAGTACGCGGACGAGGCTGGACCAGCTAGCGAGGGTCGCGAATTTGACAGTCAACAGCCCGGCCCGACTAACGGCTTCTGGGGAAGTGCTGACTGGCTCGGATGCCGGGATGGGAAGTTCAGGCCAGTTGAGCCCGGAACATTCCCGCTGGCTCATGGGCTACCCTGGCGAGTGGGCCGAGTGCGCTCCAAGCTACGGTCACTGGGTCACCGTGCAAAAGATATTGCGTCGCTTTTCCGGGAATCGAAGCCGGTCGTTGCTGGCCATTCTTCGTGCCGCAAAATCAATATCAAAGGCTACGGAAACGCTATCGTGATTCCCGCCGCCGTCGCCTTCATCGAGTCCTATCTGGAGTCCAAGCAGTGAGCTATCCCGCCAACGATGGCTGGATCAAGGTCAAGTTCGCCGCAGACCTCCCGCTTTGCTCGGTCTGCCTCGAAGAATCGTGGTGTCCTGATTGCAAGTGCCACTGGGCGGACTGCGAATGTCCGGGTCCAATGCAGGAAGACGAATACGAATACTCAGAATGCGGCGAGTACTGCCGAAAACCAATCACCAGTTAAACACCGTTTATTTATGAAAGAAGTCTCTAAAACAACCCCCTGCCCTGCCTGCGAAAGTCCTGACTGGTGCGCTTGGTCTCCCGACGGAAAACGCCTCCGCTGTATGCGCTACGGCAAGCTACCCGATGGAATGCACGAGATCCGAGAAGACGACGAAGGAGCCATGATCCTCGGCTTCGAGTCCGACCTCGAAGAGATGCGGAAGGCCAAGAGGAAGTACGTCCCCGTCGAGGATATCGAGATCCCCGAACTCGACGGCAAGAAGTGGCAGAAGAAGTTCGCGGCCCAGTTGGACCGCGCCACCGACCCCGCCCAGCGTCTTGTCGCATTCGCTGGAACCATCGGCCTGAAACCGGAAACCGTGAAGCGACTCCGACCTGGTCTCGCGTTGGCGGAAGATCTAAAGGAACTCGGCGTCTGGGGAAAGTGGACAAAGTCGAAGGCACCGAAATGGATGTGGACGACGCCGGAATACGGTGCCGACAAGAAAATTTGCGGGTGGATCTTTCGCGCTGCAGACGGACGCAAAGGAGGCTCAAAAAAAGAAGTCTCCGGTGCAACACGCGGCATCTGCGTCCCTCAAGGGTTCAAGGACATCGAAGGCCCACTATATATAGTCGAAGGCGCGTCCGACGTCGGCGCGATGATCGAGATGGGGTTCGCTGCCTTTGGCCGACTCTCGAACACCGGCGGCGGCGCGATCCTCAAAGACTTGGTGCCGGAGGACCGCCGCAAGGACGTCGTCGTCGTCGGTGAAAACGACAAGAAGCCGAATGGCAAGTTCCCCGGACTCGACGGCATGATTCGCATCAAGAACTACCTGAGCATTGCTTGGGACATGGACGTTCCGGGCGTGATGCCACCAACAGGAACCGAGGACTGCCGGACGTGGCTGATCGACAACCCCGGCGTCCCGATCCCCTTCGTTCCGTTCACGGAAGACGACCCCAAGGAAGATCCAGTTGCAGCGGCAAAGTCCGCCAACCAGCGAGCCTTTACGAACGCAATCATCGAGCAGGACCCAGAGAACCCGGCCAAGGTCCGCGCTGTCGGCAAGCATATCAACAGCCTCGTCGATGAGGTCCACAGACGGTTCCTCGGGTTTCCGAAGGTGATCAGCGAGAAACTGTTCGACCACGACCGAGACAGCGGCCAGATCAAATTCATCGGGAACGAGTCTGCCATGACCGTATGGATCGACTCTAAGTCCGGCTTCAATTCTATTTGGGAGAAAGGCAAGGAGATCCGGTCCCAGAAGGACTTGCTGCACGCGTTGACAGCACAGGGCGACCAGTGCAAGGCGATCTACGGCTACCCTACTTTCCCTCACCGGAAAGACGTATACTACATTCGAGATGACTGGCCCAAACCAGATCCGAAGGCGTCCAAGTTCTTCGAGTTCTGCGACTTCTTCTGCGGCGAGAAACTCGAAGACAACATGATGATTCGCGCCATGTTCGCCACGGCACTGTTCTACAAGCCGGGAGAGACCCCTGGGTTCATCATTACTTCAACGACCGGGCAGAACAGCGGGAAGACCACCGTGGTTGATATGCTGGCCGAGCTTCTTCAAGATCCGGTCTGCGCGGTTACTCACGGGAAGTTCTCGTTCACGCTGTCAGCGGTAAAGACCAATCAGGGAGCCACGGAGATGGAAGGCAATCTCGTTTCCAGCGTCGGGATGAATAACAAGATCGTGTTGATCGACAACTGCCAAGGCGAGATCCGCAGCCAGCATCTATCCAAGTGCATGACCGACAAGGCCATCACGGCTAGACCGAAGTTCGGTCACTACGAGGTTCGCCGACCGAACGACCTGATCTGGATCTTCACCGGCAACTCGATCAGCGGCGAGACCGACATTGCTGACCGCAGCATTCTGATCACCTTGGGTCGGCCCGAGAACATGGACGCCATCCGAGATCCGTGGAAAAGGTCACTACTGAAACTTCTCCGCGAACACCGCGACGATATCCTGTCGGGCATCATCGGACTGATCTCTACTCCCGTGCCGTGGCTGAAGAGTGACCAAGTCCTCACCACTCGGTTTGCAGCGTGGGAGCGCCAAGTGTTGGCTGCGGTCTGCGGCGACGAGGAGACCTACATGCGCGTCGCCCGCAAACTCGTTGTGGATCGAGGGACCATCGACTCCGAACTGGTAGAGATCGACGAGATCCGAGACCAGATGAAGATAACGATGGCAAACCTCGGAATCTACGCCGACATCAAGAAATGCTGGTGGACCAACAAGGCCATCAAGAAGGTGGTGAACGATGTCAGCGACTTTAAGAAAGGCGCGATGAAGATGAAGGGTTGGGCGAACACCAAATACTTCCCAGAGTTGAGCACCCCCTACGTGAAGTATCCTACGGCCAACAATGCACGACGCCATCGAGGCTTGATGTGGACGGGACTGCACTACGGATATCGTTGGGCTGACGAATCATGGGTTGAGCGGACGGAGGCAGACATGAGAAGCGAGTCTCCGAGGATCGTTTCGGTGTCGGAAAATGGAGAATTCACCAGCCTGGAAGATGACGGGACGATGAGAGCGAAATGAAGCCACGTCCACCACGTCCACCCTTTTTGCGAAGCAGTCCGGCCACGTCCACTTTTTCAAGCCAAATACTAGACCATCGAGGCTTCGGCAATTTAGGTGGACGTGTGGACGCGTCCCGAAAAGTCCAAAAAGTCCGCGTTTTAGAGTCAATCTCTATTCTTCTCTATGTGAACTGAAATTTTTTTCCTACCTAGAATCTTTAGTAAAAAGGGTAAAAAAAGTGGTCTTAAAGAAAATAATATTCGTAAGTCGTTAATATAGAGAAGTTTAACCCCGTCCAAAAAAAGTGGACTGACCAATTTGAGCAAAAAATGAAGACAACCGAACGAGAACGAAAATTAGCCAGACTGACCAAGGAAGTCATCGCCGCGAGACAGACCGAACGGAAGGCTCCGCTTGAACGTAACCGGGTCAGGGCGAACGCCGCCGAACGAGCCGCTGTAAAGCTAGCTGACGCGATTCTAGCCGACGCCAAGTCGGACGCACCCAAACCTCAAGAACTCGGCCTGTAGCCAATCTGGTGGCGATCCGCTGCCAATCCAACACATGAACCCTCCAAGAGAAACCACATGAAAAATCCCGAACGAAAAATAGAAATACGAAGCGACGATGTGTATCCAGAAATCGTGACCTTCGACTCTGGCTTTGGCGAGATCGTCGAAGCTAAAAAATATGATCCCAAGATGGACGCCGTAGATCTTCGGAATGATTGCAAAATGCTGATCGGGTGTAACGGATACTATGTAGGGATGAGTCGGCAGGAGTGGCTCGACTTCGTGATGCTGGTCGAGTTGAAGATCTTCGGCGCAAGGTCACCTGGAATCCAGATCGTCGAGATCCCGCAGCCGGAAGCCGGAGCCGAAGGAGGTGAAGCATGATCGACCAAGAAACGGAGGAGGAGGTGATCTCCGCCGCCGATGTGATTGAGACCGGCGAGAAGACGATCCAAATTAACGTCCAGATCGACGGTCTGCTGAATGCCTTGGACGACAAGGGCCGAGTTGATCTGATCATCATGCTGGCCGACATCATTGATGAGGTCGATCAATTTCGCCGTTTCACTGGTTGGCTGGTCGATTGGCTAGCTGCGGACGATGCGGACGTGTCGGCCAATGTTGCCGTGGCCATTGCCGAGACGTCCGATGACGATTCTCTCAGCGGAATCATTGCCGAACTGCAGAAGCGGCTGGAAGCGCGGAAAGGCGGTGACCAGTGAGCACCAACAGCGGAAAGCTCGGCGAGTTCGAAAACGAGGGAGCATGGAACATGGCTCGTGCCTACGAGAATATCCCGAACCAAGAGCTCCTGACAAAGTCCGTCCGTGCGGCCCAAGCCAAAGTCGGCAAGACCGGAGATGTGATGGCGTTCGGTCGCTGCATGATCGTGCTGCCGGTCAAGTCAGCGTCGTACTTTCGAAACCAAGAGACGGGGGAGCAGACGCTGTCTATCGGAGTCGGATCGACGCGGGTGAACTTCGTCGGAGATCTGGTTACGATGATCGTTCACGCAACCAGCGGCTTCGATCAGATCATGTCCGATCTCTTTGAGGAGTGGAGGCAGGCGGCAATTCAATATTCTCGAAAACCGAAACCAAACAACCCGGCCATCGACGGCACAGAGGAAACAGCATGAGCAAAACCAAAGACATCACGATGGCCGAGCAGTTGAAGGGCCGAATCACTGAGTACCGGAGGACCGCCGAACAGATCGGCAGGCTGGAAAAAGAGGAAAGGGATCTCACTGAAAAAAGAATTCAGGCCGCTACCAAGATGAGGTCGTTGAAGACCCAGATCATCGGGCTCATCGACAAGATGGATGCCGCGACTCGCGAGGAACCATCGGGGGTGGACACCGCTGCCAAAGAGGGCAAGTCGGTCGGCACTGAGTCGGACCCGGACTACAACTGGTCACAGTTCCATCCCCATGATCTTCCGGCTCCCGAACCATCGTCGCCGTACATGCCCGACGATGCGGAGACGGAGAAGGTCGTGAAGCGGCTTCAAGACAGACTCTACGCCAAAGGTTTTGGGTCGTTAGAATCAGGCAAGATTCTGATTTACGAACGACAGTTTGCCATGACTGGGCAGAATCCACCAGGACTACTGGTGCGAGGAATGACGAGGAAGATCCGCCCCGGATCAGCGGCTGAAGGTAAGGCGATAAATCTCATGGTGTCAGAGCATAAGGAGATAAATCTTGATATGGTTAGGCCTTGGAAACAGTTCGGTCACCGGCTTCGAATTCGCGAGAACGGAGACGGATCAACACTCATCAAGTTCGAAATATACACGTTTTACTACCACGGAAAATTCACTCACAAGGATGACCCACGGTGAGTGAGCATCAGAAAGTCACGGTCACCAATAAGACCAAAGTCGTGCCGGGAATCGGAACCGTCCTTGTTCGGAAAGAGGTCCGAGAGCAACGCTGGCTCATCCAGTTCTCCGAATCAGTATGGGTAAAGGCCACCAAGGTTACTCGACAGCACATGACGATCATCGACTGCGACCCAGCCGAGTGGTGGGCGACAAGGTACCCGATCATGTCAGGCGGCGGTGCCACAGGGCAGGATGTTTTGATGCACGAAGCCACGCTGAACTCCGCAATCCCGTACAACGGCGACCGCCCGAACGGACTTGTCATGAAGGGCAACGACCAAATTTAAATCGAAAACGAAAAGGAAGAAACCACATGAACGAAGAAACAGAAAAAAACGAAGTAACAGGCATAGACCCCGGTCGAGGCTATCGCCTTCTAAAGATCGGCGAGGAGGTCGAGCCAGGCGATGAGCTTTGGTATGACGGCTGGAAGGAGTGGATTTCAGTGACGCGTTGCTTTGGCCGGAAGATCGAGGACGAAAATACCATCATTCGTCGCAAGATCGAAATAACCGACCCTCAATGGAGCGACGAGGTCAGATCCTTGATTCGCGAGTTGATGGCCGAAGAACGATCCGCGCCAATGAAAATCGGAGCACTGATCGAAGCCGTTAGAAAATGGGGTACCGAACGGAAAATAATCGGGGCCAATGCGCGAGCGACTATCGGGACTCAATTAGAAAAGTTCTACGAGGAGTCAGAGGAACTAGAAGCAGGAATCGCCAATGGTAATCGAGACGAAATCACAGACGGGATCGGAGACACGACGGTTACGTTGATCCTTCTTGCCGAATTGCACGGCGTCCCTTTCGAGGAATGCTTGCAGTTCGCCTACAATGAAATCAAGGGCCGGACGGGGAAGATGGTAGATGGTATCTTCGTCAAAGACAAAGCAGGTAATGAAGGCGGTGAAGCATGAGCGATCAACTGAAAGTTTTAACCATTCGCCAGCCTTGGGCGTCGCTCATCATGGCCGGAATCAAGGACGTCGAGAACCGGACGTGGTCCACGAAGCTGCGCGGGCGGTTTCTGATCCATGCGTCGGCGATTGTGAAAAGGTCGGCATGGGGCTCATTTAGAGTGGGTCGACCGGATCACGATGATTTCCACCATGCATCCGCGTTCATCAAATCTGGGGGGCTACCCCTCGGCGCGATCCTCGGCACCGTCGAACTCACCGACGTCGTGACCGAATCCGACTCCCCGTGGTTCGTTGGGCCGGTGGGGTTTACCCTCGCCAACCCCCAGTCGTTCGCCGAACCGATTCCTGAGTCGAGTTTCTGGACGCAGGACGATGACCTGCAAGCGCTGATAGACGCGGCCATTACAGCTCAGTCCGAAGGCGGTGAAGTATGAGCAAGACCATTGACGAAGACTACGTCAGCCTAATGGATACTCTGCGAAAAGCTCGAAGCCAAATGATGGAGGTCAAGCAGTCGCCGACCGCAGGACGAATGCAGGATGATGCCGACAAGATGCACGAGGTCTACGAGAAAATAGATTCGGCAATTGGCAAGTTGTACAGTTACCAGAGCAGGGTAAAGGGCTCATTGGTAAAGAAATCATCAGTTCGGCCTGATGACGAATCTTTGTCTCCGAGTGTGAGCGCAAATGAAATCAAGGCCATCTGCCGCGAGGTAATCGCCGAGCAAATGAATAATTACGAAGGCGGTGCGGCATGAAGCCCAACAGTAGACAGATCGCGATAATCGACGCCGTAATCCAGCAACTTCAGTTCTTCAAATCCTCAAACGACATCGACAGCCCGTCGCATTCATCCGACATCTTCGAATTCGGACCAGAAGGGGAGGCGGAGGACGATGTGAGATCCACGCTGCACATCATGTGGCACGACATCCGAAATCTATCCGATGCCGAAACCAGCCCGAAGTGTGATAAGGGAAAGATCAGTGACCATGAGTAATCCAATCCAAAAGAAAGAGAAAAGGACAGTCTGCTGGTTCAGTTGCCTTGCGCTCGAAGAAACAGAGGATTGCGATGAGTAACGATTACCAGAATCTGCCAGACGGCATCCATCGCGACCGACAAGGCGATCCGAGTCGCTGCATTCATCCATCGCACAACCCGCCGATGCAGATCGTCATCCGACCGGGCGAGTTCCTGAAGCACACATGCCCCGGTTGCGGACTCGTTAAAATCATTCGCGGCAGTGGATTGAGCTATTCATGAACGAAGAATTAGAGTATCCCCCAGAACCGCCCAAGGTCCAGCTACCGACTGATGGCGAAGATCCAGAAACCGATGGGGATGCGTTCATGAGCGCACTGCCAAGATCAGTATTCGAAGAGTACATTGACGAGTTCGATCACGAGTTGCGAGACAGTGACGAACTGAAGTCCGAAACCGGACTCGAACTTCGGACATTCCATTGCTGTGAGGAGGACTGCGGGTTTGGAGTATCCATCCTGTATCACGATTGGGACAACGGAGTTAAAGAGGTCCAGCCCCTTGTCCTTGCAGAAACCGCCGACAAGACCATGCAGATGCTCAGGGGGTGGCTGCAGGCGAACCTGACCGGACCAGTAAAATACCGGCTCGGAACCTTCATACAGACGGACTACCCATGATGAACGACACAAACCACATACCAGACATCGAGTTCCTGACCATCGAAGAACTCGGCAAGTTCGTCCGGGTGGTCGCGGCCAACGGTTACGACTCACCCGTTTTCGATCTCAACATGTCAATCGGAGACTCGTTCGTATGGGCCACCACTGACGAAGGATGGAGCTACTGGAGTGCCGTCAAGAAGTCTGTCTTGCAGCGGAGAATGGACCCCGACGAGCAGCATCGCTCGATACACCAGCAACGGCTTCAAGATTTAATCGATTGCCTCAGACTGTCCAGAGACACGCACTCAACGAGAATCACCGCCATCGAGCAGGACGTAAAGTTCTTGTTTGGGATGATCGACAACTAACCGACAAGCACAGGAAGCACCATGAACGATCTCAATCCACAGATCACAGAAACTAAATTAAAAGTTGGAAAACCGGCCCAGAGAGCGAGGCTGAAGCCACCCAAATCCGCGGGAGTCGATATCCCCGTACCCGTACCTGAGTCGGTAGAATTACTGTTAGAGACTTTATCTGATGCCGACCAGCCGCCTCCGCAACTGCCCATCAACAAGCCGATACGACGGTACGAGGACATGTCCCCAGACGGCTCACTCGTGATCCACATTCAGAACGACGGAGACGTGATTGTGAGCGCCCGCCCTTCGACGGAATATGCCGAGCGAGAGGGTATCTCACCGTTCGGCGTCAGCGTCGAATTCTGCTCATGCAGTTCAGGGGGAGGCCAGTCGCCAAAGGTTCTCGCGGCCCTCCGCAACCTCGCTCGAGCGATCATCGAGGACAACGAATCCAAACCTCAAAACAGGACCAAATCACGCATGAGAGAAACCATATGAACAGAAACCTAGCAAATATCATCGCTGACTCGGTCAGCCCGGCCGGCAAACGGCTCACCACAATGGAAATCCAAATCCCGAGGATCGTCCTTGCCGAGTTCAACACGCACCGATTATTCAGCCGCAACTCAGCATCTTCCCGCGCCATCCCGATTGAGAAGATGCTGAAACTCGTAATGGAAGACCCCTACATTCCCGAACGCTGGGGCAAGAATGGCAAAGGGATGCAGGACCACGGCGAGTTTTCGCAGGAGGAGCAACGTGCCGCAGAGGTCGTTTGGCTTTCCGCTCGCGAGGCCGCGGTCAACCACGTCAAGATCCTACTGGAGCACGGCGTCCACAAGCAGACTACCAACCGACTGCTGGAACCCTTCATGTGGCACACCGTGATTGTCACTGCGACCGAGTGGGACAACTTCTTTTCGCAACGCTGCCATGACGCCGCCCATCCGGCGATTCGCCGCACAGCCGAGGCGATGCGTGATGCAATGACCGAGTCGGTGCCGAAACAACTGGGCTACTTCGGCTGGCATCTGCCGTACATCCAGCCAGAGGACGAAGACCTCTTGTTGCAGGTCCGCAAGGAGGTGTCCGTCGCCCGCTGCGCCCGCGTGTCATACTTGAGCCATGACGGTAAGCGCGAAGTGCAGAAGGACTTAGACCTCTACAACAAGCTTCGGATCAACGGCCACCTGTCCCCGTTCGAGCACGTCGCAACGCCAGTGAGACCATCCGGCATGTTACCGCCGTACGTTTCCAACCTGAAAGGCTGGGTTCAGTTCCGTAAGTACGTCCCGAACGAAGAGAACTTCCTGTTCGTCGAATGAGGCCAGTAATGGGACAGAACGCTACACCCTTTAAACATTATGAATCAGAAGAAATCCACCGGAACACGAAAAGCCCGCAGACGCGCCGCCAAGCATCGACGCAAGAAGGTCGTTAGCAGCGCTCAACGCGAGAACCAAAAGTTCTCCATCATCTTCGCTGCCATCGCAGCCGCAGGCGGGAAACTGAAGCTCGACCGCGATGTGCTGAACCAGCCGCCGTACGGGAAGGCGTACCGGATCGTTGAGGAAGATGGCGAGCTGTTTATCCGCATGGATGCGCCAGATGCTCCGCATCCAGACGGGAAGGTTGACCCAGCATGATTGCGCCCGACCGATTCCGCTTCACGCCGAAGCAGTCCCGCGTTTACAACACGAAACACGGCTGGACCTACGGCAGCCGGCCAGGCACGGACGGGAAATATTTAGTTGCAATCAATGCCCCATGCTTACCTGGTCCTTACGTCGATTCATATTATTATTTTGATGGATTATGGGAGCGTCGCAGCATTAACAAACAATTCATATACGCTTACATGCCGCATCCAAATCCATAACCACCGCCGATCATGAAACAAGGTAGCGAACAATGAGGAAGGCGTGCTTAACTAAATCCTTCCTTTTCGAAGAAATGGTCGTCGCGAACATCACCGTCATCGCTCTTTGTGCCGCCATCACGGTGTGGACATGGATGGCGGACAAGATACCGATGCCCGTCCCAATAATGATACTCATGACAGGACTTTTTTACGCGTTCGGTCGCCGTCTCATCTTCGGACGTAAGCCCGCGCCGGAACCAATCACAGAACCCGAAAAACAAGGCACATGACAATGAGCAGAGAATACATCACAGGTCGCACAAACAATGAATCCATCAAGGTCGCGCCGTTCGATACGCCGTACGAAGTGGTATACCAATCTAAACACTACGGAGAGGGGCGACTGCCCATCGAGTTCGTTTCCGCCAACACGCTGTCCGACCTTTGCGATCGATTCCGCGCCGAAGTGTTCGCCATGGCGGGGAAAGAAGACCCGCTTAATCCAAAAGCACGCCCATAAAAGCCCCATGAAACCATTCACACGACTATTCCCCACCCTCCCGAGCCACAAGTACGCGGACGGCCAAGCAGAAGCGACCGCCGAACTATTCACGATCACAGACGACGCGCAAGGCGAGTCCACGCGAGGCAAAATCGGCCATGTGTTCGTCGGGCAGTTGATCGCCCATACCCACGCGTTCGACGCCTCCTCGATCAGCGCCCCGCGCCATATGAGCGAGATCGTATCGCCGCTTAATCCGGTCATGAATCTGGACAGCCACTACGGGCGCGGCCCCGCGCTTGACCCGTACCTCTACGAACTCGACAGCGGACCCAACTGGAAGTTCGTCATGGGCGACAAGCTAAAGGATGAATCCGGCCGAACTTGGTACGACCTGCCGCGCAACTCGCAAGGCGTCGCCATCGTGCCGGACAAGCGGAACGCCGAGACGACGGTCACTGCCCAATTCCATATGTTGCCGTGCGTGTATCACAACAAATTGATCGACGCCGGCGCTACCTTCGACGATGCCCGCCGCGAGACGGTCCACACATGGCAGTACCTCGTCCGCGAAGACTGGCTGGACGTCATGTGTATCCCGAAATGGTCGCGCCGCAACACGTATCTCACGAAGGCGATCAAGGCGGCGGGACCAGGACCGTACGCGGAATTCACCGGCGCGGTGCTGCGGATGCACACGCAGATTCCGAGCAAGATCGAGATACGTGAGGGCAAGACCATCGGGATGTTCGACGACGCATGGAAGGCCTCGACCGAGTTCATCGACTTCGATTACATGTTCGGCGAGGTCGCCCAGCGCCCCAAGAAAATCGCAATGGCGATCAGCGCCGAGATGGCGAACATGAAGCCGGAGCCAGACGGCGGAAGGAACATCGCGCTCCGCAACATCCAGCGCGGCCAACACTACGGTCTGCCTTCGTTCAACGACGTTGCCGAGGCCATCGGTTTTCCTGCGTCAACCGACCACGACTTCGACTTGTGGACCGGATTGCTGCACGAGGCGCAGACCGCTATCCCGCCGCGCTGGGGTTCGCTCGACGACCGCAACTGCGGCGACGGCAACAGCCTCGGGCCTGTCGGTTCGGCGCTGATGGCGGGCATCATTAATGACCTGATTGAGTCGGACCCGGCGTCGTATCTGTGCCAGCGTCCGAATTGGAAACCGGAGGCGCGGACCTTCATGGAACTGGTCGAGCTTGTGAGGTCGATGTGAAAACGCTTCTCCTATTTCTAGCGCTCGCCTTCGCCGCGACCACACCGGCGCAGACCAATAACGCGGATGTCCTGGAATCCTTGACGAACATCCTAGAAAGTATTCCAGCCCCGCCGGTATGGACCAATGGGGCGTTCGTCTTAGAATCGCCCCAGCTCCAAGCCTACAACGCCGCGCTAGAATACAACAATGCGCTGGAAGAATCGATAACGGTAGACAATTCCATGGGGGAAGCGGAGCACGCAATGGATGAGCTGAAGTACCTTGATCGTGTACATTCATGGGCGCAAAGCGTCTACTTATCCAATCTGAAGAAAGACGGAAAGAACGAGGCGATAATTGCCGAAGGGATAACCAGAAATATCCCAGCATATGGATTCTTACGAATAACTGCCCCTAACCCAGACATCGCCCCAGCCATCGCGGGCAACGACCCCGACGACCTTGCCACCCTGCGCGCCGCCCGCATCATCCAGGCAACGCAAGACATGAAGGCGGACAACGAGAAGACGCGGGCGAAGACGGCGAAGCTCAAGGAAGACATCATCAAGAAACTGGGGGAGTACCGATAGCATGCGCCGCACCCTCGCCATCCTCACCGCAGGCGCGCTCTATGTAATCGTCATCATCCCGTTGCGGTGCGTCACTAGCCTGACCCTTGCCGCCTGCGGTTGCGCGATTGATGAGATGCAGCGGCTTGCGGATTACGCGCAGGAGAACCGACCATCATGAGTGAAACCAAAACGGTAAAGAAAATCGTCATGCGCGATCCGGCGAAACTGATAAGCGCCGAGTACAACCCGCGCAAGATCTCCGATGACCAGTTCAGCCAGCTCTGCGACAGCATCCGGCGCGGTGACTTCATCGAGCCGGTCGTCGTCAACAAGAACGCGGACCGCATGGACATCATCGTCAGCGGCCACCAGCGGTGCAGAGCAGCAATCGCCATCGGGCTCAAGAAGATCCCGACCGTCGAGGTGGACTACGACGAGGCCCGCGAACGCGAAATGAACGTCCGCATGAACAAGAACACCGGCGAGTTCGATCTGGAGATCCTGACGAACGAGTTCGAAGTCGGCGACCTGACCGAGTGGGGCTTTGAGATTGAGGAGTTGGAGAATGAGGGACCGCCGGACGGCGAAGGGGGAGATATTGACGCAGGCGGCGAAATAGACGTTGACGAATTCAGCGACAAGATGACTATCAAGTTGGAATACGTGATGGATGAATACGAGGCCGTCAGGGACGCGCTTGCAGAGCACGGCCAGACGCCGGAGCAAGCGGTATGGAAATTATTAGGATTCGATAATGCATAAGTTCCCGTACCGATGGAACCTTGCGGACGGATACCCCGCGAAGGGCATAGAGCACCACGGGCGCAAAGTGTTCGGCACGTTCATCTGCGGCGGCGGTTCCTCAATGGGCTACAAGCTCGCGGGATATGATCACCTTGGCGGCGTCGAGATAGACCCGAAAGTCGCGTCGGTCTACAAGGCCAACCACGCCCCGAAGCATCTTTTCGTCGAGGACATCCGCGCCTTCAATGACCGCGAAGATCTGCCTTCCGAACTGCTGGACCTTGACCTTCTGGATGGTTCTCCACCGTGCTCGTCATTCAGCACCGCGGGCAGTCGCGAAAAGGCATGGGGCAAGAAGAAGAAGTTCCGCGAAGGTCAGGCCAAGCAGCGGCTCGACGATCTCGTGTTTGAATACGTGCGCACCATCGGCAAACTGCAGCCCAAGGTGGCGCTTCTGGAGAACGTCAAGGGACTAATTAAGGGCAACGCCAAGGCGTACGCCAAGCGCATCAAGTCCGAGTTCGAGGCCCATGGTTACTACGTTCAAATCTTCTGCCTGAACGCGGCGCGTATGGGTGTGCCTCAGAAGCGCGAGCGGGTTTTCTTTATCGGCAACCGCATCGGCAAGAAAGGGCTTCGCTTGGAGTTTGATGAGAAGGCGATTCCGTTTTGCGAGCTGGATCAATCCAATGGGCCTCGATTGACCAGCGCGACCGAGCTCGTCTGGTCTAAGCGGAAAGTCGGTGATGAATCGCTGCAAAAGGCGATGCTTCGTCATTCGGGAAAAGATGGCAGGTTTTCGGTTAAGTATGCAATATCGGATAAGGTCTTAAAGACCATTTCAGCCGGAGCGGATTCAAGGCCATTGATGTTTGATTCCCCACATAGGGTATCCCGCGAATGCATCATTGAGGCTGGATCTTACCCGCAAGACTACGACTTCAGCGGCATCAAGCCGCAGTACCTAATCGGCATGTCTGTGCCGCCGGTGATGACCGCACAGATCGCGCATCAGATATATTTGCAGTGGCTTAAATGAGCGACTTAGTGCCAGCTAGAGGTGAATTTTGCGGTGCCATCCCACTTGCTCAAGCAGCCGTGCTCCATGTTGATGTACCCGTCTCGCTGGACGCGCTTCGTTTTGATTTCATCGTTCAGGAATTGCCCGCGCACCGGTTGGCATTTACCAGACCCGCCGCCGTTGTCGCTGGACAGCGAGGCAATCTTCCGAATCTTGATGGTGGCCTTTCCGACAGCGACGACCTCGAACCAATCAACGTTAGTTTGTTCGTATCCCCAGGAGTAGGAACCAACATCGCCGACGGCCCAGAAGTCAGAAGCCTTGACGGACTTTCGACGTTCGGCAATTTCGCCGACCCGGGTGATGCGGTTTGCTTCAAGGATTGTGAACTGTCGCTGGAGTTCCTTCATGCTGGAAACGCGGTAGCGCTTTTTGGCTTTAGCTTTTCCGAAGTAGTATTGAAAGACGACGCCCCTGTCATCTTCCTTGTAGGCCAGTTTGAAATCTACCTTTTTGGATTTTGCTACGGTGAATCCATCGCGGACGAGGAAGGCGACTTGTTGATCTTGATTATACATTTTTTCCTGTGGGGTGAGTTGTTTCCAACACATTACACTATGTCTGCGCTGCCCGTCAAATCAAATCTTCAACTATCCCGAGAAAGATGAGCGACGAACCAGACAACAAAATAATCGGAATAGACCTCACCGCCGAACTCGCGCGGCATCTGCTCAAGGCCGACGACCGAAGCATCGCCCAGCGTGTGAAGGATGGCGTGCCGCTTACGAAGGGCCAGCGGGCGCGGCTTGAGGAGGCGGCGAACGCGGAGCCTCCTGCCCTGCCTGTTCCGAAGGTCGGACGCCTAAAAAAGAAGCAGTGGGAGGACTTCGCTTTTTACCGTGCCAACGGATTGACGCAGGTAGCGGCCTATATGAAATCGGGATTCAATGCGACGGAGCGCACCGCGATGAAATCGGCCCCCATCCTCGCTGCCCGCCCCGAGGTCGCCGCGCGTATTGCTGAGCTCCGTGAAGTTATGTACGAACAGCGCAAAGGCGAGGTCATGGACCTGCAGGAGGCAATGGTCGAGCTCACCAAAGCGGCGCGAGGAATGAACGGCCAGATCAAGCCCATTGACGGATTCAAGATGCTCGCAAAACTGATGGGCTGGGAAGCGCCGAAAAAACTGGTCGTCACCCAGGGCGCGGACCTTGTAATCATCAACCCGACCGACGACCTGGACGAGATCCCGCAGGACCGGATTATCGAGGTTGAGGCGGAGGACGAATGAAAAGCATGTATCTTAAAAACGGCGCGGGACAACTCGTGGCCATCGTATCCACGCCGGACTACTTCGACCAGTCCATAACAGTGAACGGGCGCAAGTGGCGTTTCGATTTCTGCCGCAGGTTTGGCCCGCTGTGGCTTAAGGCTGATGGCACCGAGCGTAAAAACCAAAACCCCGGCGCTGCCGTTTGGCGTGAGTTCCAGGAGTGGTTTGAGGGGTTGAACAAGTGATCGCGCCCGCCCAATTCCGCTTCACGCCGAAGCAGTCCCGCGTTTACAACACGCTGATGACGCGGCACCCGCCCTACTGCCTCATGCATGGCGGCGCGAGGTCGGGGAAGTCTGTGGTGTTCGCGCGCAGCCTGTTCGCGCTCGCGACGCTATACCCGAACAATTTCAAGGCCATCGTCATACGCAAGAGACTGAAGGCCGCGCGGGAGACGATATTCAAAGACACGTTGCGCCCGATCGCGAAGAGCTTGAAGGGATGGACCATCCGTAGCGAAAACCAGTCGCCGGTGATCGAAGGGCCGAAGGGCCAGATCATCATGATCGCGGGCATGGACCAGATGGATGATATTCTTGGCGACGAGTACGTCATTGCGTGGATCAACGAGGGGCGGCAAGTTTCCTACTCCGACCACATCGCGCTAGAAGACCGCATGGCCCGCGTCGTCAAGTCCGAGGACGGCGAGGTGCTGCCACCGATGCGCTGGATGGACACCAACCCGAGCTTCCGCCACCATTGGATTCATCGCCTTTGCCTGGAGTCGATTGAGCCGGAGGATGGGCGCGCGCTGGAGGCCTCAGAGCGGTGGTACACAAAGCATTGGACGCCGGAGGACAACCCGCATCTGAGCGTCGGATTCATCGAGCGGCTGAAGCGCCTGCCCGAGATACGCCGGCGTAGGATGTACAGCGGCGATTGGTGCAACAACGAGGGCGCGGTCTACGATATTTTTCAGGAGGACATCCATACGTGGGCATGGGGCGAGGAGCCAGCGGGGTGGGAGAGCGCACCGACCGTCGAGGGTATTGACTTCGGCTACAACGACCCGTTCGTGTGGCTTCGCGCAAAACTGATCGACCGCGTACAGTGGTTCTATCCGCCGTTCATTTACAAGTCCGGCGTCATTGTCGAGGAGCACGCAAAAATGATAAAGCGCCACCGAGCCGGGATCGAACCGATGTGGGTTGTCGCCGACCATGCAGCGGGCGACCGGGCGACGCTGAACGAGCGCCACGGCATTGAAACGATTCCGGCGTATAAGCCAATCGTCGAGGGCGTCGGCGTCACGAAGGAGCTTTTGCGGCCTGATGATCTTGGCGCTGTTCGGATGATGGTTCACGAAGATATGGAAGAGGTTTTGAACGAATTCTTCTCCTACGTTTGGGAACCGCCGCGCGAGGGCCGCAAAGCGAAGGAAGTCCCGCGTGACCTCGACAATCACGCTATGGACACGATGCGCTATATGTCGATGGAGGTCGAGGGCATCCGCGCGGGTGATGCGAAAGCGTCGAAGACTGACCCGTTTTTCTGGGGCGCGATATGAGTAATAATTTCCGCCGATCAACGGCGGCCAACATAAGGAAAACATGAACAACACACTAAATAACCTGCTCGGCATTACTCGGGCAATCGCAGGCGCGAGCCGCATCAAATCGAGTCGGACATTCACCGAATTGCTATCATCTCGAATCACACAGGCCGCGACAGAGACCGCCCTCGCAAGCTTCGCCGAAAAGCTGATGAAGTCCATGAACGTTGACACTGGATTTGTCAGCAGGGAGATGCTTGCCCCGTTTCTCTCATCATGCAGCGCGCCAGACGCCAAGGCGGTACAGGCATGGGTGCGGTCGAATCCCAATACACTGGCGATCATGGCGCTGACCAAGGACGACGAAACACGAATCAAAATGGTCAGCGCTATTACTGTCGAGGAGTCGCCTGACCTAGGAGGTGTAGCACCGCCTACGCGTGACTGCGACATTCCCATTATGGTTCGTTGCTCATCTCCATTTGCTCACGGCGGAGACCAGAAGAGTGGAAACGCGACATTATTCCGGCGCATGGATGTTATCTCGACGAACAACGCGGTTCTCCGGCTCCCTTACTACGCGGGCAACGCTTTTCGCGGACAGCTTCGCGACACGATGGCCGACCAATTTCTCAAAGGCATCGGACTTACACCAGACATGGCAAAGCCACCTGTTAAACTCTGGTTCTTTCACGCTCTCTACGCAGGCGGTGCTTTGCAGGAAACCAGCAAGGCCACCAAGTCCATCGAAAAGGAGCTTGGCGCAAACGGAGCAATACGCGCCGATGGAATCCGTAAGTTCCGCGACATGGTTCCGCATCTATCCCTGCTCGGCGCGGCGATGGGGAACCGGATACTAGCAGGTCGAATTTCCGTTGCTGATTTCCGCCCTCATTGCAAGCAATGGGGTAACGGCGAAGTGGACGCAGCCCAGTTGATGGAGTGGACGTTCCTGACGCGCCGCGAAGATCACGAAGAGCACGCAGACGGAGAGCACAGCGGCATGATCGCAACAACGGAGGCGCTGCGAGCTGGCGTCGAGATGACCGGAGGCATCGACCTCTCATCCAAGATGCTGAACATCCAGGCGTCGGCACTCGCACATGGGCTGTCAGGAATGCAGGAAAGGGCGTGGCTCGGCGCGAACAATAACCGAGGATTCGGCAGGGTCGAGTTAGAGTTTGGCGGATGCTTTGCCGACATCGACGCCGATCTATACCCGTTATACTTGGCCGAAAATAAAGAGGCCATTCTTGATTATCTCGCAGAAGTGGGGGCCATCAATGCACGCGATGAACTTGCTCTCAACTAGTATGCCGGACCTGCAACCTCACCCCTCAGAGAACGAAAAGTCTGAGGGGAAATGCTGCGTAACTGGTGCCGCCTCGGCGCAGTGCATCCCGATGAAATATGTGATTAAAAAATCATTCACAAATCGAGACACGTTGCAATTCCCGTCATCAGGCATGGCGTCGATTGATGTCGCCCGCGTCATGGCAGATCGCCGGAGCCGCAGCAAATCATGGTTCACGGATGGCGAAAAGTTCGTCGTCCTCGATAAGCCAAAAGCCCGCGAAATGCTTACGAATGGAGTCAAAGGCGCAGCGCAATGGTCGATCTATATCACTACCAGTTTCAAGAAACATGGGGCGATTTTCGCCAAGGTCAACAGCGGTGAGGGAGGCACATGGAGATTTGAAAACCTCGACGTGGACGCCAGTGACATCTCAAAAAACAAGCAATGGTTCTCGACCATGCAATCGGCATATCTCGACCACGGCATAGGTCGCAAAACGATGGAGTCCCTGAGCCTCCATCCTGCTACGGCCAAAAAGATCGATTGGAAATCATGGTTGGATTTTGAGGATTGGGCTAAGCCAAAGGTGCGGTCGCCGTTATATGCGCTGTGCGTTTGGTGCCTTCCGACACAAAAGGAGCTGAATGGTGAGTGACAAAAAAACGACATTTCGCCCGCTAAAAGTAACGGTGACGCTCGACGGAACCGGTATCTTCTACGACAAGTCAGAGCCTCCCATGCTGGATGCGCTACTTGAGTTCTTTTACGCTCGCCACGCAAGGCATCAGGACCGAGTGGGGAATCGTGACGACAAACCTGATACGATAAGTATACCGGTAGACCGGCATAGATTCGCGGACGGTTCATGGTGCTGGAAGGCATCGGCATTCATGCCAGGGGGACCGGTTGCCGAGACGACTCGATTCATCCGCTCAAGGTTCCGTCGAGACCGGATCGAGATAACCAACGGGTCCCCGAACCTGACAAACGGGGTCTATCGAGATTACAATATTCCGGTCCCCCTGATCTTGTGCCGAACAATGGTCGCGTATTGCGTAGGGGATCGGCGGAAGATAAGGCGCGAGTTACGCCGTGAATTGAAGTTCCTTGGCAAAAAGGGTTCAGATGGATTCGGAAAAGTCGTCGACGTTGAAGTTGATGTAGTCGATGAAGACCTATCGATGACAAAGGACGGCAAGGCCATGCGCTACCTGCCCGACCCAGATGGATGGCGAATGGTTCGCATGATCCCGCCATATTGGAATTCATGGGATCGCGTTAAGTCCTGCGAGATCGGGGATAAGTACGAGTTGTGAAAAACGACGAGTACAAAATATGGGTGCTCCATCCGTCATTTAAAAAACGGATGGATCGCACCATCAAAACCATTGAGCATCAGCTATCGCTTTGTTCGTCGCCGTATGTCTCTTTTTCTTGCGGAAAGGACAGCGCAGCACTGCTCCACCTCGTTCGCTCTATCGATATTAATGTTCCCGCTCGGTGCCTTTTGTGGAGAGGAGAGTCAGAGAACATGGGCAACCATTTGGACGTTATTGAGCGAACGGGGAATGTCGAAATATTCTGGGAAAACAGAAGCGACCTTGATGACTCAAGGCCCGAGAGATGGAATATTCTGCATTCAGATTCGGATGCTCAATTTATCGGTCTGCGAGCAGAAGAAAGCCCCGCCAGAAAGAAAACACTAGGCAGGCACGGGGAGACATTTACCAAGCAGGATGGCATGATGAGATTCTGCCCGCTTGGCTTATGGAGTACGCGGGACATCGGGGCACTGATTGCTTCTGAGGATTTGCCAATACTATCGAATTACGAGGCGCGAGGGATGAAATCTCGAACCGCAACAAGGGTGCCAAGGACTACCGTCAGGGATGACATGAACATGATGCGCCGAACGAATCCCGAAGGTTACCGACGGCTGAAAGAAAAGTTCGGCGACCTATAGCTTTGCCCGCCCCCCCAATACCATGATCCTCGCACCAAACGGAACGCCCATCCCTCCCACGCTGTCCGACCGCGACGCCGCATCCATCCGCACCTTTGCCCGGGAGATGCACGCGAACCGGCGGCTGACGCTCAATCGTGGCCCGGTCGGCGGCGGAACGCTCTACAGCGAACTATGCAACGCGCTCGGATGGGAGGACGGCAAGGGGATGGCGAAGCCGGACGAGGACCAACTGTTTTCCCACTATGAAGGCGGCGACATCGCGCAGACTGTTTTCGAATGCTATCCAAACGCGAGCTGGAAAAAGTGGCCGAAGATTTCCGAGCGAGGACGCGACAAAGAGACCGATCCTTCCGAGTTTGAGTCCGCAGTCGCCGCGCTTGACGACCGCCTCGGGCTCTGGACAACCCTGCATCGTCTCGATGTCCTTTCCGGCGTTGGTCGGTACGGCGGGGTGGTGCTCGGGTTCAATGACGCCGCGAACGATGCCACGCTGAAAAACGAAGTGCCCGAGGGATCGGAACTCGTATGGATGCGGCCCTTCGCCAGCGCCCATCTCAAGATTCATGGCCGCGTGGAGAGTCCGAACGATCCGCGCTACGGCCTGCCGTCGATGTACCGTGTCGAGTCCACCGATTACCATCACTCGCGCGTCGTGCACGTGGCGTGGAAGGATATGCTGGGGCGCGGCGTTGGTCAGTCCCGCCTCGATGCGCCGTGGCGTATGCTTTGCCTGCTGTGGGTAATGCTCGGCAGCTCCGCGAAGCTGTACCAGGAAAACGCGAAGGTGATCCGGTCGCTGATGCTAGATCCTCAGTTCGATTGGGAGTCCGCTGCGGGGGTGGCCGCGCGTAAAAAGATTCCAAAGGCTCTTGAGGACGCGATGAATGGGGGGTGGATGAAACTCGCTGGTGCCACCCCGTCACAGATCAACGGCTGGTTTGAGGAGCCGGAAAAAACGATTGAGTGCCTGAAGGATATGATCGCGGCGACTTCCCGCATCCCGAAGCGGAAGCTGTTCGGCAACGAGGCGGGCGAACTCGCGAGTACTGCGGACGAGGATAATTTCAACGACGGCGTGGATTTTCAAAACCGGATGCACGTCGTCCCGAATATCGTGCGGCCTGTTCTGCAACGACTGATCGAAACCGGAGTACTGCCTACGCCCGAGGCCGGATTTGACGCCGCGTTTGAGCCAGCAGGCGAGACAAAGTTGGCGGACAAACTTGCGAACGCGAAGACGGTCGCTGAAGCGCTGAAGATCTGGATTGAGTCCGGCGGCGAGATGTACATGCCGTGGCCCATTTTCGCCAAGAGGCTCTGCTTTTCAGATGAGGAGATCGCGGCGGGCGAGGACGCGGCGCTTCGGGTGCTGGTGGACGCGGAGGGGTAGGTCGTGAACCATCAATAGGATAAAATTATGAGTGAAGCATACTACCAACAGATCAAAATCGAAACAGACGATGGTGAGCCGATAACATACATGGTTTACGATCTATCGATCATCGTAAACAGAGGAAACAAGCGAAGGGTTTATGGCGGGGCTGATTACGAACTTCTGCGACACCTGATAAAGAGGATCGCGGACGCAGAGGGGTAGTGAATATGAAATGGAAGCAACCACAGAAAGGCGAGACACGGGTACGGACACGATTCGCACTATTCCCTCACCTTGTAGGAACTAACTGGGTATGGCTTGAGCGATTCGACGAGTATCAAGCCTTCTGCCACAAGCCTAATGAAATCCTCAAGTGGCGGGTCATATCGCGCGGACCAGTAGGATTCGAGTTCCCCGAGTACGTCCCACTAAATAAGCGAGCGAGGCCGAAACCGTTCAGCGATGACATAATTCTGCCCCGAATTAGTTACACTGATGCCATGTGATGAAAATCCGCGTCAACATGTCGGAGCGCGACCCGACCGGCACCGCGCTTGAGACGACCCGCTACCTCGCGCAGATGCGGAAGCGTTTCGCTGAACTCGCCGCGCTGATCCGCTCCATGATCGTGGACCAAGACGTTTTCGGGATCGCGGAACTATCGACCAACAGCGAACTGTCATTCCGCGTCCACCGGGACAGCGCCGCCGACCGCGCGCGCAAAGGAAGATACCGACTACGCAACCGCCGAGCATGGGCATTGGATCGCAACCCCGAAAAGGTCCGGCTGTTCATGGCGTGGCTCGCGGAGATGGAAGCGCTCGGCATCCTTGAAATCATCGACAACGGCGGCGAGGCGGTCGCGGGTTCCTCGCTCTGGTCGTCCATCTTCGTTGATACCGCCTACCGCAAGGCGCTGCGCGAGGGCGCAAGAGACGCGCTGAGTTCCCTGCCTGCTGACAAGGCGGCGCGGCTTCGTGCAGCTGGCTGGTCTGGATCCGCCGACTGGGCGCGTGAAGCGCTGCTTGGACCGGTCCACGCCGACCGACTTGGCTTGCTGTATACGAGGTCGTTCGAAGACTTGGAAGGCATAACCCGCGACATGGACGAGAAGATCAGCCGGACGCTGACCATCGGACTAGCAAACGGACAGAACCCGCTCGACCTCGCCGACGACTTGGTTGACGCGGTGACCGGGCGCGGGCCTGCGCAGGGGATTGCGCGGGAGGGGATGTCGGCGATTGCGCGGGCCGAGCTGCTGGCGCGGACGGAAATGATTTTCGCCAACCAATCGGGGGCGGTAAACCTGACGTTGGAGGCGGGACGCTTGCTTGGCGAGGAGGTGTTCGTGGAGTGGGTGACGGCACTGGATACGCGAGTCCGCGATACGCACCGAGACCGCCACGGGCAGGTCTTCACAGCGTCAGGTGTCCAGGCGTTGCTTGGCGAGCCGAACTGCCGGTGCGCGGTGGTGTCCAAATTCCAGAGTGCGCGCGGGTTCAGCCCGGACCGGGATGTTGCGGACGCGGATGATTTCCTGCCTGTCTGATCTTTCTGAAAATAGTTGAACATTTGATTTGACGGGCGCGGCGCTGGTGGTGTACGGTATCCACATGAGCTACTACAACGGATCATTTAACGGAAACCACGACTGGGCGAAAGCCAATCTCGACATGTGCCTGACCGAGGACGAAGACGTTGCCAAAAACTACGGCAAGGTCATCATCGAGGGCGACCTGCCGGAAGATCTGGTTTTCGAGGAATGCGAAGACTACGACCGTGACACCAATTGCGCCGAGGCAGACAGCGAGGAGTTCCGCGCCGCTCGGCGCGCAGCTGGCGTTGACGTTCTGGTGTATGAAGACGAAGACGAGCGGGGAAACTCGCACACATGTTACCGCATGATCTCGCAGGCAGCAATTGATGCTTTCTTCGCGTAAAACTTTTTTCCAACTAACCACAAGGCAACCATCATGTACCATATCAGCAACCTAGGACTAAACAGCAACCAGTGCCCCCACACCGATATCGAGGGATACGTTCCAACAGAGGACGACGGCCCTTTTGACCTCACATTCGACCACGGGAGCGAGTCCACCCACGACGAAGATGGGGAACTCACCGAGTACGGGCAATGGTGGGAAGATGAAGGCTGGCCTGAAAAAGTGGCTGCAGCGACTCAGTGGTCGCACGAATTCGAGCACGGAAAATTCGAAACCGCTTAATATCACCAATCACCACGCCGGAGTAGCTCAGTTGGGAGAGCGCCTGATTTGTACTCAGGATGTCGCGGGTTCGAATCCTGTCTCCGGCTTTTCTTTTTATCACCACTAACAAGGCAACCATATGAACACCGACCCCGAATTTATCACCGTCCACGTCAGCGGCGACAAGTCCCACCAGTTTCACCCCGAAGCCTGCGCCGACCTCGGCGTCGTCGCGGGCGCAATCGTTGGCCTCGAACTCGGCGTAAAGCTGAGCGAACTCTCCATCGACTACCTCGAAGCGGAGAAGGCCATCATCCGCGCTAACATGAAGGGGTCCGCATGAGTACCGAAAGCACAATCGAAGAACTCGAAAAGTACATGCAGAAGGGGCATGAGGATATTAAAATATCCCGCACCAAAAGCGGCGCATGCGTTGCCAAATACGTAGACAATGACGCGCGCTATGCTGAGGCAAGCGGGAAGACTGCCGCGGACGCACTGAAGAACCTTGCGGCAGAACTGAAATATCTCGCAGCGAACGACTGGGTCGACAGAAACCTTCGGGCCGAAGTCGTAAGGAAGATAGAGCAGTACGAATTCGAAAAAATGAAGGGGATTAATTCAAGCGAACCATTCGACGAAGGTTACGCGACGTCCAAGGAATTATCCCTTGGCTACTTCCGGGCTTTCGAAAAATTCCAAATCGGCGGTAAATCATGAGCACATTCAAAAAAGGTGAATTGATCCACCTGTCTACAGGCGAGTACGCAGATTACTATTCCGAGGTTTTCGAGTGCATTGTTGAATTCGACATTGATGTAGCATGTTTAGGTTTTCAAGAGATCCATCCAGGTGGTGCGCCGCACGATTTTCTCAGATATTTAGTCGCTGGCGACGTTGTCCGAGCTCTCGCTCTTAGCGAAGTTCACCTCGGGAACTATGAAGAATTAGAGCTAACTAAATCCATTGTTGGCGAAGGCGGTAAATCATGAGCACCGAATTATCACCAGAAGAACGATGGGAGGACGGCATTGACCATGACCAACGAAGCGTCGATCTATATAGATCGATTGCAGGAATTGATGCGACCTACGATGACTTTTTTAATTGGAAGGCTGGGGGAGATGGAGACAATGGAGAGTTCCTGATGTACATACTTGATATCCACTTTGAGCGGATGGACCGTAAGAACGAAGGCGGTGAATCATGAGCACCCCAGTCAAATGGAACGGCCACTCGTACCCGTCAATCAGCGCCGC
>ENA-ORXR01001300-ORXR01001300.1-marine-metagenome-genome-assembly--contig:-NODE-1300-length-26849-cov-11.229120_pt1 | contig 26849 bp, 26 predicted proteins | sample MGYA00237866_ERZ511479 | MGnify/ENA metagenome assembly ERZ511479 | reverse complement strand
CAAGGATCCCGCACCCAATCCCTTTGAATCCTAACCTGCACATCCTGCGCGAAAACTATCCCTATGGCAGGTCCCGCACGACCGGGCCCGTTCAGGAACAGGCCCATCAAAGCACCTACGCACAAGCAGCTGTCGCGTGAAGGGCCCATCGCTCGGCGGCGTGTCGAATCGACGGGGCGCCGACGGAGCCTCCACACAGCAGCAATCCTCTGGGGGCAGTCGTGTCTGGCGCGGCGATTGGGGGGGGCGGAGGATCCGCACCTGTACTCAGATCCTCGCCAGGTTCGCCCGGGGCTCTGCCCTCCCCTCCCCTGCTCCAGAGACGGCACGTCAAACAGCTGCTGTGAGAGGCGGGGCCCGCACGGGTCACAGCCGGGGCGGACACGCGGCCGGCCCAGACAGCACCGACTGCCAGTGTTCCCACGCGGCCGACGCTGGTGGGAGGGGGAGCGAATGCCATCAAGCCGTTCTGTACGGGGCTGGAGAAGGCCACGCCCAGAGGTCCTTGGTCAACGGTGAGAGGAACGAGAGCCGTTCGTGCGTGCTTTTACTAGATGCCCGAGGATACAGCCGTTCTCCAAAATATCCCGCACTCCAACTGTTGCAAAAAAGTTCCAAATCGGCCTCTACGACCCCCGCAGAGGCCGATTTGGAACACTTTTGGAACTGTTGCAGAGCGGGATTGTTGGGAGAACGGCTGTACAGTAGAAGAGAAAAACAAAGAGGAAGAAACCGTACACGACCTCCGCAGGAGGCAATTGTACGCCCACATAAAAGGCCAAACACACAGGGTCCTGCCACGCCCCGCCCGCCCTTTGCGTGGCGAGGGCCACCGGCCACACCCACTGCAAGGTGAGGCCCACCGGCCACACACCCGGCTGCGCGACACACGTCAAGAGTGGTGCGACGCGCGGCCAAAGAAAACGACTGACTGGCCCAAAAATAGGCAAAACAGGACCGCACGCAGCGCGCGCAGGCGTGGGGCGGCTCGACGGCGCCCCAAACCCGACGTGGCGACGCATCCGCCCTCGCCGCACACCCCTCGCCGGCCTCTATCTCCCCACCGGCCCATCGCTTCCCGCTGACGAGTCACGCCAGCAGAGACCCCCACACACCCCCTCCCTTAGCTGACACGGCACGCCGAGTTGCCGGTCGCCTTGCCGCCAACGGCCAAGCCGTCCTTTTTCGCCCGCCCAAACGACAGCCCCGACCGGGCGCCCGGGGACCCCCCCCCCCCCCCCCCGCCGCCCGCGCCGCCGCCTTGGCCAGCGCCGGCACGTACGGCGTCCAGCGGGCGGGCAAGGGCGCCACCTCCGCCGCGTCGGCGGTGGCCGCCTCGGGCGCGTCCACCACCAGCGCGTACCCGACGCCGAGCGCGCGGGCGGCGACGAGCGCCGACGCGACGCCCATGTGGGGCAGCCGCGCGACGCCGCCGGCGGGCCCGACCGCCCACACCCCCCACCGGCGGGCGCCCGCGGCGGCGCGCGCGGCCGCCACCGCCGGCAGCGCCGCCTCCAGCCCATCCAGCGCAACGCCAACGGTCGCGCGCAGGGGCACCGCCACGTACAGGGGCGCCTCGTTGGACGGCGGCGGCAGGTAGGCACACACGGTGAGGGTGTCCCCGCCCGTGGCCGCCACCGCCACCGCCGACGCGGGCGTGTTGCGCGGCGCCAGCCGCACGGTGGGCCCGCCGGTGGGGGCCCCCGCCGGGGGGCGGGACGGCCGCGGCCGCCGCGCCGTGGCGGCGGCCGCGGCGCCCGCGCCGACCGCCGCCACCGCCGCGGGCGTGGCGGCCTTGACCGCCCCGCGCTCGTGCGGCCGCACCGTGCGCGCGGCGGCAACGGCGGCCGCTTGGGCGGCCCCGCCCCGCCGGCCGGCGGCGGCCAATGCCGACGCGGCGCGGCCGCCGCGGCCGCCGCCGCCGCCGGCCGCCGCCGCTGGGCGCCCGACACACCCGTGGTCCGCCTCGAGCCGGTGCGCAATGCAGTAGTCGCGCCCGCACCCGCCACACGCCACCGCCACGGGGGTGCGGGTGTGGCACCCCGCCCGCGCGCAGCGCGTGTAGGGCGTTGACGGGGGCGGCACCGCCGCGCCGGGGGCACGGCGGCCACGGCCACCCGCGCCGCCGCGTGCCGCCGCCGCTGCCGCCGCCGCTGCCGTTGCTCTCGCCGCTGCCACGGCGCCGCGGCCGCTCGGGCACCCCGCGTCGAGGTGGGCGGCGACCGCCGCGTCGGCGGCGCTGCCAAAGCCGCCATTCCCCTCACTGCGCGCGGCCGGGGGCAGCAGCGCCACCCCACACGCGGGGCACGCAATGGCCGTGTAGGCGGCAGCGGCGGCGGCGGCAGCCGCGCAGCCGTGCGCGTGCGCCGCCGCGTGAGCGCTGCAGTAGAGGGCGTGGCACGCGTCGCAGCGGACGGGGAGCAGCTGCCAGTCGCCGCAAGTGGCGACGGCGCAGCGGGCGCCGTCAGAGGGGGAAGGCGTCATAGCGGGGACGACGGGGGGGGAGACACGGAGTGGGGAGGGCAGCAGAAGGGGACGGCGGTGAGGGAAGGAGGCCGACGTGGGGAGGGAAAGAGCAGGCGGGGAGACGTGCAGGATGAGACACGCAGTGGGGCTGGCCGGCGCACACCGGGCCGCGACCCCACGGCGCCTCGTCTGAGCGGAAGCGGACTGCCACCGTCAGACACAACGGCGTGCAGCGTCCGCCCTTTAAAAAGACCGCGACGCGGCCACGCGCACCGAGACACGACCATGCAGGGGCGACGCGGGGAGGGCAGGGAGCAACGGCGCACGGCCGAAAGCGGCTTCCATCCGCAGCGCGACGCGGCGCGCCGAGAGGCGATGCAAGGGCGTCAAGAGGAGAGGAGGCAGGGCGGACAGCAATGATGGCGCACATGCGTGAGGGGACGTGGTCCGACACCGTCACGACGCGACAACTACGTGGAAGTCTCTGGAATCGGCAGGAACAAACTCACAGCGAGCGTCGAAAACTGAAAGCGCGTTCGCGAAAACACCCTGGACTTGAGAACCTTCAAACTATTTTCACATCACGAAAGAGCCTTCAAACTATTTTCACATCACGAAAGAGCCAGCAGGCCGCGCAGTGCGGGCATAGCCATTCACGCGGATTCCTAGAAATTCGAGCTAGCTCGGGCCTTACACAAGCGTCTACACTGGCGAAAGCGCATATTTTTTCTCTTTTTGGTGCTTTTCGTAGCGACGTGCACTCTGGACATGGTGAAGGCCCACTGCGCTTCACTCGGCACATGGCAGGGACTTGGCCCATGCAAAGAAAATGGCCGTTCAGGATGCAGAACTGCGCTTTTTAGCCCTAAAACGCGCAGTTGCGGAGGAGTCTAGGATACGACACATCCTGGATGTCTTCCAATCTGACCTAGGTGGGCCACAGGTTTAGTTTGCGCAGGGCGATGCGTATCCTAGCTGGGACTGTATCCGTCAGCGGATTGCGTTGCACGGGTCGAGTGAAAACTTATCGTATCTGGACCAGACGACAACGGATGCATGCCCACCGCCAGCGTGCGCCTGCGGCCTGTCCGGACTGCACTGGCCATCTCCAGATCCTGTCTGGGCGCGTTTCCAGGCTGCTTCCGCCCCGACCTCCTCCATTTCCATCGTCTGTCGCCGCCGCGTAACGACTCGCGGTGCTCCGAGTTTCCAGAGCACGCGCGCTGAGATTGGAGAAAACAGCGTGGCTTACCCGACAATTGCCCGACCGAGCAGACGACACACACAACCTGTTAGGCTATTTACGAGATGTCCTTTAAGATGTGTGCCGGAGCTGCGTTGGATGAGTTCTGAACGGATCCAGCGAACGTCGCCTGGAATCGTATCTCACTGGCCACGCCACCCCTAGAATGCCACTCATTCTGCCACAGTTGGCTGTTGCCCTGCAATCAGGACTGGCCTTGCGGAGGCTCATGCCGCACATGAGTGCGGCTTGAATCGCAGCTGCAGGCCAAGCTCACGTGGGCTGCGGGCCAAGCCGCGCCGCTAGACGCGTCTGGGTCGCAATCGCAGCTGAGATGGCTGCAGACACAGAGCGCGTCGCGGCTGCTGCACGCGGACAGCTGCGTGGCGGCCGTGGCCCGCGATCTCTGCTGCAGCGTGAATTGGCATTGGTCGATCGAGTTTGCAGAGCCCTGGCGTTCGTGGGTGGCGTTGGCCGCACGGCGCACCGCCGCCAGCGCCTCGCGCCAAGGCCGAGCGGCGCGAGCCGCGCGACCAACACGACTTTGCGGTCCTCACAGCTGTGCCGCGAGGTTGGCCCTGTGTGCTCCCTCGGTCGTCGCCGCCTTTGTGCGGGTGCTTTTTGTTTTTACGATCGAGGTGGGACGTGTTATCTGACCCTGCTGGCGCGCGCAGCATCGACAATGGCACCGCGAGACCTGCCCCAAGCCCGTGGCAGGTCCACCGCGGGGTCCAGCGTGGCCCCCCTGATCGTCAACCCCCACATTTTTCACTGGTACGACACACGCTACTCCACCAAGTTGACAAGCGGCAGCGCAAGCACCGCTGGGTGATGCTAACGCTTGGTAAGGGCTTCAACGGCGCAGTTCGTGGCGGCCAGGTGCTGTTCGAGCGGACGGGCGGGGAAGTGAGGAGAAAGTGCTCTGTGCGTCGCACGTGCCGTAACGATGTGGCAGCGACGCGATCAGGGGTTTCTGGAGGGGCTTCCGCCGCTGTTGGCTGCAGGGGGGTGGCGGTGTGATCACCACGGCCGCGGCGGAAACCTCACGCACGCGGAGCGGGCGCCATCCTCGCTGCCACGGTGTGCTTCGGTAGCCGCTGTGGCCGGCGCCGAACGTCGGAGGCCGCCGTCTGAGGCGCTGCGGCGGGCCCTGGACATTGGCGGCGTCGCCGGAGAGGGCGTTCCGGCAGCGGTAGTGAGGCGAGCGGCGGTGAGGCACCGGCGGACGCCCAATTCTGCGGCAGTCGCGGCCACGCACGCCGCCGGACGTCGGTGGCAGGCGCCGCGGCCGACGCTCAGCAACGTCGGTGTCGCGGGTGGCGGCCGCAGCCGCCACCGCTGCCGCCACCGTGTCACAGAGACGCCGCGGAGGACGCAGCTGCCGTGCGTCGAAGGGCGTGACGGCCGCTCGGCTTGTGAGGGCTGAAGGCGGGAGGGGGTGGGGCGACCACGTCGATGTGAGCTTCCAGGCGCCGCACGGTTGACGATGGCACTGCCCCCCCCCTCCCCACTATTACTTCCCCCCCCCCTTGACAAGAGGCGCGGCCTCCCGGGGTCCACTACTTTGTTTAGACACCCGCCACTCGTTGCCGCCGCTCCCGCCGTAGCCGCGGCGGTGAGCGCTCGGCCGCGGGTGAGGCGGACGCGCCGCTCGTCGAGCGGCGAGGCAGCCGCCGGCGGGCGTCGACGGAGTGCCGCCGCGGCAGTGACTGTGCCTCCCGCCGCCCGCAGACGGGCGGCGGCCGCAGCGCCGCCGCTGCGGCGGGCAGCGGCACCTGCATGCAACCCTTCACCCGTGACCGGGAACTGGCAGAGGCGGGGGGCTGCGTCGGGCGGTGGCGGTGGCGACACAGCCAATGAAAAGGTTGTGGCAGCGGGCGCGCCATCACTGCCGGCGGCTGGCGGCGGCAGCGCCCGACGCCGGCGGCGTCACGAGATAGGCGGAGACGACGGCGGAAGTGGCAGTCTGCGGCATTGTGGGGCCCGGCTTTGGCGGCTGTGGCGGCGACGGCAGCGCGGGTCGGCGGCATTTCCCGTCCGTCGCAGGTTGGGCGTGGGGCAGCGGCGGGCAGCTGCGGATGCCACCGCGCCGCCGCCGCGGCTGCCGTCGCCACAGCGCTGGTTTCGTGACACAGCCACGCGCCGGCAGCTTTCTCTTCAGCGGGGGCACGACGACTAGTTGCGGCATCAACTTGGCCGTGAGCGGCCGTGGCCGCGGAGCGGGTCCCACCCGGAACGTGGCGCTACCCGTGACGTGTACGATGCGATGCGTTTGCGCTGAGTGTGCCGGGTGGCGGGGGGGGCGGCGTCGTTGCCACGGCGGTGGTCTGTGGCCTTCGCCTCCGCCGTCGCGCCACTGGGCCGCCCGATAGGGGGGGGCGCGCTGCGGGCGGATGCGTCGGTCGCCGCATCGGCTGCATTTCTTTTCGGCGCTGCCGTCCCCGTACGTGGGCTCCAAGCGGCGCGGTGACGGCTGTGGCTCGACCCCCGCCGCTCGGCGGCTCCGTGGATCCGCTGCAGCACGCACGGGGAAGGATGTGTGCTTCACGGGGCTTCGCCCGGCAACGGGTCGGAGAGTCGCTGCCCCGCGGGGCGCGGCCGCGCGGACGCAGGGGACGGTGATGGCGCTTCGTGGGGGGAGAGGGGTCTTGGTGAGTCTAGCGGGATAGAGGCTCTGGGCGAAGAAGGCCGTGGCGCATCCGCGCGGTGCGGTTCTTCTTTCTTTTTTCGCCATTCCTTCCTTTTACAGCATTGTCCTTCTGAATTACTCTACGAGGCTGTCCGCTGCGCTCGGCGCCTTCTTTGATTTCACGTGGTATTCGTGCTCTCGATTTTGTGTGCACGTCGCACCGAGTTGCTCGGCATCAGAAAGCTAGATTCACAGAAGATGAGACACATCCGTTTATGGGCTTCGTTAACCTGTCAGCAAACCAGGTTGAGCTAGGAGTCACGAGCGCCACGCTCTAGTCGACTCAAAATCTCGCGAACGGCCTCACGCACATCGCGCACAGGCATCTTGGCGCTCTTCAACACCTCCAATACACCTCCACGCCCGCACCGAGCCAGGAAATGTCTGAGTATGAGGGGCTCGTACAGATGTTGGGCGGAGAGCTGCCCAGAAGAATAAAGGGAGTGCTACGCATTCCACAGGCAACCCAACGGCACGAATCATTGCTGCGGATGGCAACACGCCAGACGAGACGAGCTCCTCGTCGTCGGCGTTCGAGTACAAGCGGACTCCTGCGTGGCCGTCGACGTCAACCGGAGGCCCATCCGATGCCAGGCCGCGTCCACATGAAGCCCCACTGCCCGCCGCAGGACAGGTTACTCCAGCATGCACCTGTCCCGGTGCGTCACAGCCGCCCGGCAGCCCGGTCATCTCGCTCAAAACCGTCCGGTTGGCCAACGCGTCGTCGCACTCATCACGCATGCCGCCCGAAACGTGCTCGTCTCTGACGTTCGGACGCAGCTCCGGACAGGACGTCGATCGTCGCATGGGAGGCGAAGAGGCCGACGTTGGGGTTGACATCCGGCATCCTGCCGATTCAGCTAGCCCACTCGACGGCAAACCCGCCAAACCACCACACCAACACGCGTCCAATCTCGCAGAGCGTAGCCGCAGAGTACGCTCAAAGAACCTCCTTGAGGAAGTGGTCGCGTTGCCGTCTGGGAGAGGACTCTCAGGAGGGTCTGGGGCGAACTCGTACACAGTAGACCCGTCGAGTAACTCCACGCAGCTGACGACGCTCTGAAAATCGCGCCGCATACTCGCAAGCAAATGTTCGAGCTCGCCAGCAGCCGCCTCATCCATTGACGTGATGCACTGGCACACGCGGATGGTATGAACCGAGAGCCCGAGCTCGGAAGCCGGAGATTTGGTCGAGGACGGGTTCGAGTCCAGCGCCATCGCCGTGACCCAATCCTCAGCAACGGCAGCCCACGGTACGTTGCTAGACCGCCTGGAGAGGAAGTCGCCAAACATCCGTAGACCCCCTTCAGTGTCGTTGTCGGTGAATGGTTTGCACTGGTGGACGACATCGTCCTTGAGCTGCTCCTCCAGATGCATGGCGGCCCCGTGCAGGTACAGAGAGTACACGCCCTTGTCCTTTGTTCTAGGGTCCAACGGCTTGAGCACCCTGTAGAAGATGACCAGCAGGGTGCACGCGACGCGCAGCGCCGCCAGAGCCTTGTTTTTAGATGTCGTAAGATCCGAGGACGTGCGACACACGTGCGCATACAACGCGGCAGTCCAAGCCTGGCAGAAGAGGGAGGCAATGGCCATGAGCTTTCTGAGACAGATGTCCGGGTCTTCGCCCAGCAAGGACGGAAACGCGACAATGGACGCGCACAGGCACATGAACTCTCGGAAGTACAACTTGTCGTAGCCGCTCTTGCTCGACCTTTTCAAGGCAAACAAGCTCAGCTGCAAGCGTTGCCGCCTTGGCAAGAGCGCGTTCACGTAGAAGAACAGGGACTTTACGACGTTGCCCGTGGTGTGCATGTAGGGGACAGTCGGCACCACCGGCAGGCCCAGAAAGGCAGAAGCGGCCCGGGTACCGCCGCACACCCGCCGAGCGGCCGACAGCATCTTGGCCACGCCTTGTTCGGACGAGGTGCCGCCAACCATGACCAAGTGGGATCCCATAGACCGAGCGGTGCAGCCCGTGCCGAGCACCGCGAAGCGAAAGCCCGCCTCGACAGCAGAGAGGCAGCCGCTGGACACCGGCAAGGAATCCCAGCATGAGACACACTTGACGGCTACGCGGCCGGCGTCGAGCATCCACCCCGCCGACACGGCCACAGCGCGACACAGCGTCCACACGAGCATCAACCAAGAAGCCAGGTTGCCATTTTCCCGAGTCAGGTGCCGCCGATCAGGTCCGAGCACGTTCGCAAACTCAGTGGCAGCGCAATCCGCCCTAGACACAGAACGGTGGCCCGTGGATCCGCCGACCAACGCGAGGCACTTGTGTTGCCAGGAGTAATCTCCTGCAGATTGAGAAAATCAGTGAAATCATCCAGCGAAAACCCATCCGAACGAAAGACCATACATTGAAACATTCACGAGTCAGAATTTGAACCGAGACAAGCGGCATAGCAGCTCCGCACGATGTAGCATGCGCGCCCGGCGGGGAATGGGTCCTGTGCCTAGCACCATCATCGAGCTTACCTATGAGGGGGAGAGAGCGTTTGATGTTGACAGTCAGCTCCGTGGAGCCGCGACGCACGACGAGAGGTTCCTCGAGCATGGCCCGGGCAGCGCGGCCTATGATGCCTCTGCAGAGGGATATAGCCGCCTCCCCAGAAAACAGGACGAGGTGTGGTATGAGGGGGCTGCGGCCATCGCCCAAGATACGACACTGCATCGTCCAGAACATGAGCGTAACTGCGCGTCCGCCGACGGATCCGCCATCACCACCGACGCACAACACAGCGTCGGACACGCGGGGGATAGGGTCCCGCGCCGTGTCGACAGAAAGCTCCAATGTGCTCCTGACTGCCTGCGCAACGTCGTACTCAATACCGAAGACGAGCTCCCGTCGATCACCACCGTCAGTGAGCCAAGACCCACGCTCGTGAAGCATACGCCGCCAGTCTCCGTCTGCAGCACCAGGCGCAACACTGTTGGGCACGCATGCTGCTGCCGACGACGACAACAAAAACCAGATACTGCCGTCCTCCGCCGAGTACTGGCGCCTCCCCTTGGTCGCTGATTGTCGTACGTAGAGCAAGCGGTGCACCACCCCTCGACACACAAACAGCATCCAATGCCGCGGAAGACCAGGAGCGTCGACAGCAGTCTGACGATGCTGGCGTGCTGCACGCACGCTTGGAAGAAGGCGCGGTACGACGCGGCCACCCGACAAACGCGCACGTGACCGCTTCAACTTCCTCACCCCGCGAGGACGCGCCGACATCTCGGACGCGATGCGCACATGCTCGAGAATTCCCGCCGGCGTGGACAACGCCACGGCGGCGGCCACAGCGTGCGCGTGTGCACGCACGGATGCGTCTTGAGTCTTCCAGGTCACGTATCGGGCTCGACCACTGGCCGCTTTGACGCGTATTTGGTGCTCCCGTGTGGTCCAAGCATCACGGACAGGACCGAAGACCACCCAGCCTTGCAACACCATACGGGCAGACGCCTTCGTCTTGGCCGCGCCGAGCCTAATGAGACGCCTTGTCGACCGCGCGTCAACAGGCAGAGCCTCCCCGGCTGGCAACAGGTTGGAGCACAGCGTGCCGTGGTTGTCACGGATGAAGAGCAAGAGGGCCTCGCGGGCGGCGGCAGCTGAAGAAAATACGGGACCCACCAGGCGCGGTAGGGCGCAGCACACTGCGTCAAGCGCCACAGTTTCCGCCGCGACTGTCAGAGCGCACGCCCTGGCCGCTCTTAAAATTGGGCCTGATGGCCTAAATAGCAGAAACGTCCGGCGCTCGGGCGACGTACATTGCCCGTCGGTCTGGGCCGCCACTTTCTCTTCGTCCAGCAGCACGAAGGCACGGGATGTCGTAGTACGGCCGCTAGGAGCGAACTGGCCAAGGCTGCTGCGCTGCATCGCAGGAGGAACCATCGCACGTTGCTCTACACCGATCAATCTGCTGCCGTCAGCAGAAACGCAGGGGACACCTCGGCGAGTTGACCTACCCCAAGGTGTCCCGATGTATTCATAAACGCCACAGTTTCCGTGTCGTGCAGCCCGCATCTGCTCGATTGACCGAACCGGGACGCGGCCACACAAGCACGCGTGGCCGACACGCGCTTTTCTGCCTTCAATAACAGGTTAAAGGACTGTACCTCTTTTTTCAGCGCAATTGCGACACGTGACCAGCGATCCCGAGGGCGTGACAGGCACTTCCGCGCCTCCCAGTGCCACGATAGACGAGTACGACACGTTCTAGTTGTATGAGGTACACTCGCTACATGTACGTGCAGGCGCACTTGCGTGAAAGCAACACTGACAGAATTGCACGAAGGCTCAATCTCATTCCCACGTGCTGCAACACGACCACTCAGACGTTTCCGCAGCCTCACGTCCGTGCTTGAAGACGTTTTGGTAGCCCGCATCCAGATAGTTGACGCTGGTGGTGTATTGGTTCCCCGCGGGCGCGTTCAATTCACTATTCTTCCCGCCAGTGTTCCGATGGGGTACAGTCCTTTCCGACAGTTCCCAATGGAACCTTCGTGCAGATGTAATGCTGCCGTGTTGTAGGCTACACACGTCATTACATTGTGTCCGCACGGGCTCATCGAACGCGTATGAGTGTCGTTCGCTTTGTCATGCTATTGTGCCGGCCATCACCCGCTGGCTTTCCACGTTTCGTGACCCTAACGCTGGTACGTATGGAAACAGGGAGCACGAAAGTCCAACACGTTCTAGTGTGTAGTGCCTTTGAGGTACGGGGAGACACTTGTCACTCTGCTGACGCTGACGCCGGGAGATGTTGCAGTACGTTTCCGCGCCCATTCCAGTGCACTAAACAGCGGAACCTGGCAGAGCACCTGGGTCCCGGAGCTGTGCCCTGTGAGCGAGTCACACCTCAGCAAGCTGGATTATGGATCATTCGTGCGGCGGCCTGCCGCCATCGCTCACGTGCTACGTCAGCGAGCCTTCTCGTGTCCACCAGGCACGGCACCAAGGTTCAAAGATCTTACGTGTCAGTCTAGCAACAACGTGGGTCGCTCATGAAGCAGATAGAAAGTCGCTACGATTGCTCGTACTGTGCCACGGTCGACGTATATTGTGAGCAGTGCGCTCACCAGGTGCTCGATTAAACCAGTCATCTCGTGCGAGAGGACTCGCCTGCCAGATCTTTTGTCACGTGGCAGTCGATTCCGTTTATTCGCCACTATCGAAGCCTTTAGATGAGCCAACGGTTGCGCACAGGGTGTATGCTCGGGAAGCCTGTACGCGCTCAGAAAAGCGCATCTAGATAAAGGACCCGCCACCTATGTCGTGCCACCTGACGCCTGTGACCTCAATACTGGCCTACCGTATCTAGTCAGTGAAAGAAACAGCAGTCCATCTCCATATTGGCGGAACGCCGCCCTGTCAAGTCGTGGAGAAAGGCAGAGAACGTCTGGCCCGCTCGAGAGGTCTCAAGCGGGATGGCTGAGATGTCAACCTGTATTTCTCCACTTTGCGCTCGGGGATGAGGTACGCAGTCCGCTATTGAATGAGAAGATACGTTTTAAGGTCCGTGGAATGCGGTGAGGCACACCGCGTGGCCCGTCATGCGGCCGTGAAAGCAACCAGCCTCATAAGAAGCCCGTACAACATGCGCCTTCGAGTACATCAATGGTTCTCGAACAGAGTCGGCTTGCAGGGTACAATGGCCTATTCGATAAGTCCTGCAGGTCCCCATACAAACTGGCTATTAGTGCAGAAATCCCTCAATGCCCCTCGATGTCCACACCAGCAGTTGTGTTTCTCGCGCCCATTACTCCGTCCTCTATTCCCCCACCTACAGCCCAGTCTGTGCTGTTACCGCCGTCCTCTGTGTGGCTCTTTCTGGGCTGCACTTCATCCTCCCGTCCATCAACTTTAATAGCGGCTGACAGAGCTCCAATTCCCTGTCAATCATCGAGGATATTCTCACAACGCTGCAGAACCGCCCACCCGCCCTCGATGATGACCTAGATGACATCCGCGACGCGGATGAGGCGGCCCAGCGAGCTGCGGTGACCAATACCACCTCCTACGCATGCGCGCCGCCTCCTATGACCGCCACGGACGTCACGCGGGCTCTACGGGAAATGACAGCCGCTTTCGTATTAGGTTTGTCGTCTTCAATGGTGGAAGAGCATACTGGTGGCCATGCACGTGGCCGCCTGGTGCACGTAATCCGCGCGCTGGACACGACGCTCGCTTAGTTCGAGGCGGTGCTCTGCCGGAAGGGCCTTTAGCCTATCCATTCAACACTGAAAAATGGGTAACAAAGACTTGCTGACACAGACCCCGCGGAGGGAACGGGAGCCCCTTCCGACGCACGCCGCAGGCATGTGGCCACCGTCCTGCGAGCACTCGTCGGAGCCAAGATGGCTGGCCGCGCCGAATGCATCGCCCCCGGCGGCGCCTCCGCCGTACTTCACAACCACGCGCTGCCGCCGGGATGGATTTCGAGGGAGCATTGCGAGGAGGGCACTGGGGAGGATCTTCGTGGAACAAAGTTGGCCGGGCGTCCGAGATGAGACCGGACTTCAGTGGGGAGGTGTCGTGGGCAGGTGTGTCATGAAATGGAGTGGGGCCCCTGGCGGTAGCGGCATAGGCGATGGTGAGGAGGATGAGGTCTTAGAAGACACTGATACCCCGGGAGGGGACAGTGGTAGCGAGTGCGGCCGCGGCAGCTGCACGAGTGACGGTCGTGTACACGACAGCCAATAGTGCAGGTGGCTTTTATCCCAACAGTCCGAGTTTCATCTGGTGAAACAACTGCGGCTTCACATGCGCTTCCAGGGAGGCTGGATGGGGTGCTGTAAGGTTTCGACTGTAACTACAGTGCAGAGTTCAGGGTGTAAGATATCTCTGACGCACAGTAGGGTTGCACACGACGCCCCTATTTGGGGGGCGCCAGGGGCGCGCGACGGATGAGACGCCTTACTGCCGCCCCATTAGGCAGCCAAAACGCCCTTACGACGCACCAAGTAGCACCCTCAGTATTCCCTGTATGATTCAAGCGGCACCCATACTGTGCACTCGTATGTCTTTTTCAAGTCTGGGTGCCTGTCCCCAACCAAGGTGCACAGCCGCCACCTGCTGAATCTTGTAGACCCCTCTGAAGTCTTTCTCTTCGCGACGCCTTGCTGACGCCCTTCTGAGTTGGGGCGTTAGGGGCGCACGACGCCCAAATGACGCCCTGGGGACGCCCTTGATGACGCCCTTAACGACGCCCTGGGCGTTCTAAGCAATCCTACTCCTGGCTGGCTGTGCTGTATCAATTCGAATTCCTATTGGCTGGAAAGACCGACTGACGCTGCGCGGCAGAGGCTGCCGTTCGTTGTTGATCCCCAGAGCACAGACCGGAAGGGGATATAGCCTACATATGGCCAGTCGCGACGTCGTTGAGGCCTGTCATCTAGAAGAGCGGCATCGAATTGATTCGCCACCCCTCTCAGCTGCTCCCAAACGCACGGGGTCGCACCCCTCTCACAGTGGCACAGACGCAGAAACTACGAGATCGCGGCGAGCAACCCAGTGCCCCAGTCAGGGAGATTCACGTCGCAACTAAGTTTCGAAACCGGCTGTATTGCTGAAACCCGTAAGAGACACCTTAACTAGGCGTGGCATATCCCCTACCGCAGCCATGAGTACGTCGGCGGGAGGACGCTTGTCTGCGTCAGCGGCAGGCCGGGCGTGACACACCTACATGAAGACCCCGCCGCGCTCTGCGGTACCGCAGGGTGTACGGCATATCCAAGTACCTCTTTCACACCATTTCTGTTCCCTTTTTCTTACTCCTCCGGCCGATGCGGACCGATCTACGCCTGGCGGCCATTGCTCCTGTGAAGTCCTTCTTGAAGGTTCCATTTCCCAGCATGGAGGTGTACCTGCCCAGTCGGCCGTCCCGGCCGGTTCCGGTTCATCCCCATCATCCGCGGACGCGCCCGTACTTGCAAGCTGTGGCGCTTGCAGGTACCGTAAGAAGTATGCGTCCGGAAGCGTACACTACTTCAAAGACTGTATCATCGTCAAGAACCGCATCCATTCTTTTTGCCCTTCGGCATCGGAAACAACAGACGCGTACTACTCCCCGGTACTGTGCACCAAGGATGGTTGTGACTGCCTCAAATTGTACGTTGTCCCGGCTGCTGAGTGGGTATCGGAGGGTATACGCTCGTATCTGTCGTCCCATTGCCGCTCCTCGTGGGCTCACATGGTCACATGCTGCTCCTCCGATGGTTCTTTAGTGCGGTACCCCATCTCATGCCCTCTGTATCTATCATCTCCAGGCTGTTCAGACCATTTCTTTGTACCGTGCTGTTCACTTCTTGTGATGCCCTGACTCTTCTCGGCCATCTCTGGGTTTGAATTGCGCACCACAGATGCACGAAGTGCTACAAGAAGGGACATCAGCCCATTTCTATCGCGTTGAGCCCGCGGCTGTTCAAAAAGAACATCACCAAGGGCGACGTTTCCTTCACAAAGAAGCCCAGCTCTATAAGTTCGCATGTCTACTACGCGTGCACCTAATCGCGCCAGCCGTCGATCCTAGTGAGCGCTGCGCAGCGCAGCCGTGCTACGAGTGAGGCAGAAAATGATACTCCGGAGATGGAGCAGCGCAGACGCGACAGGCTTGTGGCCAGCTTTGCGAGCGCGTCCAGACCACAGACGGACGTGTTCGAGACGCTCGACGGGCTGGGGTTGCCAGTCTGTACTGTGTCTTCTGCCAACGCTGCGGCAAGCAAAGAGCAGGCCCGCTGTGCTGAAGCTGGACTGGACGCTGTAATCAGCTCCTGGGCCGCCGCTGTCACCAGCATGACGGACGCACCAAGCGGCCAAGCGGCTCCTGGATGCAGACGTCGAGCTTGTGCCCCCCCAGGGGTCCCGTCGCCTGTACGTTGGCTTTCTGATCAGTTCCGTTATGCCGCACATTGTGCTCACATCTTTCTCGCAGTTTCCCATTCCGCATTCATGGCGTAACTTGGTACTGACTCGCTCCATCATTTGCACCAGTGTCCTATTCTTCTCCGTCTGTTTTCTGTGGTTTACGCCTGCAGGTCGCAGCGAATGGCAGACGGCGCACCCGTCGCACGTTTGGACGATGCTGGCACCCCTGGTGTTACTGGGCCTGTCGGTCCTCCTCGAGATTCTCCGTCTCATGTCGCGTGCTCGTTGACCGCGTGGGTCTTTACAATCGAGACGGGCACTGAGAGAGCCGATTTTTTGTCCATTGTTGAGGAAGCTGCAACTGAATTCGGCATCCGCGGTTCTACGCTGGGAGGGTCAGCAGACGTCGAGGAGCTCGTGACTCACCTATGTTCTCACTTTGCAGCCACCAAAAAGGCGTTTGGCCGCCACAAAGCGAGCTTCCGGGACTGGATTGCATCTCTGCTCCCTGCACAGCGCTGAGGCTCAAGCCGCCGCCGGCGACCCGGCCTGCATCTCTTGCCGCTTTGTTTTGAGTCGAGTGCATTCATCTTCTTGTTGTGTACGTTTCTTTGGAAAGATATGCTGGGGGCAATAGGAGGGGCTATGCAGAAGCTGGATTGGTATACACCTTTTTTGTCAGCTTAGGGCATCTTCTTCGCATCTATACCCCTCCCCTCGGACGATAGAACATCAGGCGATAAGAACACCCAGTTGTCATTTGTGCTTCCCTTTACACGTTCCTCTGTGGAATGAGTAGCAACGGGAGGGTAGGTACCGGAAAACCTATGCGTCCTTCAGTCATGTTTTTGTTAGAGAGCAGTGAGTGTCCTCGCATTCGCAACGACCCGATTAGAGGGAGAAAACCGGTGCCAGTCAGCTGCTATGGTCTGCAGTGAAGCGGCGATGAGACAGAGGCGCTGTACAAGTGGTGGAAGCCAAACTTAGGCGCCAAGAGACAATGGTAAACATAGGTTGCACACGCTCGGAACAGCCGAGCCAAAAGGCAAGCACGAATGGTTGGCCAAGGCACAGGCCAGCAGTACATCAGGAACAACCTAAGGTGCGAGCAAGCAGTTTTACGCCGCAAAGATGGGCATCGAAACGAAGTGGAGTTCTCAGCGAGGAGCGAGGTGAATATGGCACGGCGAACAGACGGAACGAATCCCGGATGTCTCTTCTGTCTGAGATGGTCTGTGAATCTGACTCCGCCTGGTGTACTAAGCGGGGGCAGGCGCGTGCTTTGGGCGCAGTCAGCGTGCGCTACGGTTGGTAAGAGCAGATGTGGCGGTCAGAGCAAGAGCGGCCCTCAAGTGAGCGATACAAGAACAAAGGGAAGAGGCGACAGGCGCAACGGTCCGTCCGAATGCTGATGATGTAGAAACAAGACGGAGCCAGTCGAAGAGTGAATGAAATGCGTCGGAGGAACTTTTTGGCACAGCTCCTGCTGCACCCCCCTCGAGAAAGAGGACAAGGCGATAATGATACCCAGCCCTTGCCGGTTCGGCCCTCATTGTTGATTACACAACCATCAGACAAAACGCAGAAAACCAATCTGTAGAAGCGCAGCACACTTAGCATATTGGAGTGGGGCGGCGAGTCCAAATCGCGTTAGGCAACAGAGCATGAGGCGGGGATTTGTTAGACGATGGAAGATAGCGCATAGCAGGGAAATTATGTCAAGCCATCCATACGATACCGAAAGAGAACCAGGGACACACCAGGCAAGCGCTTACCGAATAACAGAGCACCCGCAATCTTCCTCGGTACCAAAAGACCGGGCCCGCACAGGTGGTGGGGAACAAATGCACGACCGAAACCGCGGGTTCAGCGGCGCGGGGGCCGTGTTGGAGGCTGCCAGGTGGTGTGGCACCGACGGAGCAAGGTCGACTTACGTAACCCCAATGAAGTACCACACACGGGGCGCATCCGGAAGCCAACGGACGACATGACGAGGGTCCAACACAGAAAAACTCTACGGCGCAGTGCGCACGACAGGAAGGGAGTGGAAGACACCCTCCAATGGTGCACCCGGCCCCGTCAGTTCGGGAAAGTGTCCCAAAGATCGCCGACGCGCCTCGTGATATTGCCCCCGGATCGCCGCTGGAGGCACAGACGCCCATGCCAACACGTGAAGCATTCGTTCGGGCAGATCTAGGTTGCCAAAGGCCAGGTCCCGGACTTTGGCCTTGTAGTCCGAAAAATGGGGTTCGATGCTCGAGAGATGTGGGAAGTAGGGAGGAAGTCGCATCCGTCGGACGCCGTTCATCGCTAAAAGTTGGTCCGCCGCCTGGATAGGCACACCTGCATTATCGTTTAGCAAAATGCAATCAGCAATTTGGACGTGCCATGGAACACCAGGAACGCACGCGTTCATCCGCATTGCAAGGCTTGTAAAAAAGCCAACCAGACATTCCCATATTGTGCAGGGGGGGTCTGGTGGATGGCCAAATCCAGGACTCCCCGCGTGTACGACACCGCCACAATGAATGAAAGTCACGTTCGCTGGCAGGAGTTGGGGGCCAGGATCTCCACCTTGTCGCCCACTGGACCCCAGCCTCGAGGACGCACCACGGCCCCTCCGTCAATGTGCGTCTCGTCCGCGACGGCCATGCATCGATCTAACAGTAGTCTGTACCGCCTGCTATTGAGCTCGGCCGGCCGGGCGCACCGCTCCTGTGCGCATCAGTGCGTCGGGCTGGAAAAGGGGGGGAGGAGCACGCCCACCGCTAAGCTCGTGGCTCCCATTGACAATCAAGTCCGTCTCCAGAGCCGCTTCAATAGCATTTTGAAGTCAACAATGCCTTGCATGGCCGATGACAACGCTGCCCTTTTTGAAACGATTGGGCTTTGGGCCGTGGAGCTACCATGGACGCTGGAGCGAGGCGTGGCAGTGGTCGACACCTTCAGGCCTGGGCGGCTGATCTGGACCGGGAACCTGGCCTTCTTTTCCGCGTTTACGGGCCACGCGTGGGCAACCGCGAGGTTTCAGTTTGTCCTTTTCCCCAACGCTGGCATGCCTGTGCACGCAGAACTGATTGCCAAGTACGGCACGATCCAACGGCTCGTCGCGCCTCTTAAAGAGCTGCGTACCCGACAACAACTACTAAACGCAATGGAGGACTACAAGACGTGCAATATAGAATATCTGACGCTTCCGTTCGCCCCGTAGCAGCACCTCTCGAAGGTCAAGCGGCCGTTGATGGAGGTGCCCCCCAGCGAGGTTGCGTTCATTTCCTTGCACGCGACATTAGGGGGCACGATGTTTCTGGTCGACCTGAGCTTTGAGGCCGTGTAAGAGGACAACGCGGCAGACGTCTGCAAAGGTGCTGCAGAGGCCTCTGGACGGTCTCTATTGGAGGACATTTGTTTCAGCCCAGTGCCCTACCATGGTGGCGCTCTCGAGGGGCGGGATTGCTACCGACTCTCGGCCAAGTATCCGCTGATTTGCGCGACCCTGGCGCTCTACCTGTCCGTAGATGAGCTGGCCGCCCTGACACGCTGCTGGGCCGATTGGGCGGCAATCGATGCGACGCTCAACATTTCCGCGGGTGTGCCGTTGGCGGAAATTGAGTCGTTCACTCAATTCGCACGGGATTCGGGCCCCGCTGCAGGTGGCCTTCCCGTGGTTGAGCCTAAACTCCAAATTGCATGCCCTCGATCACCAAGAGCCTGCATTATTGTGGCGGTTTGGCTCCTTGGGCACCTACGGCGAGCAGGCGCTCGATGCCTGGAACGAATTCTTCAGCTACGCCCAGGCGCGGTGCACAGCCGACTCCTTCCTCTTGGCGTGCACGCGACTCGTGGAGCGGGAAGCACTACAGTTCCAGCCGGGGGCCTCAATCGAGTTGGCTAATGGCCAGCGGCGATATCCTTCCAGAAAGACCGGGGCGCGCCTGGCCACGCGGCCAAGCGATGGGCGCTTGCGGGGTAACAAGGACGCCCAGCGGAGCACTGTGGCAGGCGATTCCCGCGCCGAGCAAGAGATGTGCCAGTGGGAAACAAATCGTGCGCGGAAGGCCATGCGGCGTGTGGATGCCTTCAATGCGCGGGAGGTGCTGTAGTACTCCTCGGACTGTGACGGCAGGACACCTCGCCCCCACACTCGTGGAGCCAGATCCCTCCCAGTCACGAGGGGACACGTGGATTCGCGACCTCAGCCGGTCGGATCCGGTCGTGCCGAAACGGCCCCCGGCCCTGGCGAGAGTAATATGTCCTACTAGCGCATATTCCCAATCGCCCCGGTGGTGATTCACTTGTGAGTCGCCCGTGACTCACCACTGTAAGTATCTTGATGCCGGTTCTCTGGGGCCACTACCCCCCAGAGAACGGGGCCCCCACTTACGGGCCTTAATTTGTGTAAGCCCTACTGAGGCCTGTGACGAGGTTTACACCGGGCGCCCGACACCGGGGCAGCCCGGGGTGTCACGCATCTGGGCTCAGCGCTCTGCCCTACGGTGGTGCCAGAAGCTTCGGCGCCCTTCCAAGAGTCTGGCCCCGAGGGCCCTGGGGGGGAGGGTTTGTGGTGGGGTGCTTTCCGTGGGCTGTTGGGGGGGAACGAACAGGTGGGCCGTCTGGAAGAGGACCTAGAGAGGCATAAGAGGGCGAGGCGTGGGGACGGCCTCGGAGCACTCGACCTGGGCAAGTAAACTTCCGGTCACACAACTCGTGTTTCTCGCTCGGGGAGCTTTCGCCCGGTCGACGCCGTGCGTGTGTGCTCTTCGAGGTTTCCTTCCGGGGCCGGTATTCCCCGACAGGACTACCCGACGACACGGTCTGGCTCGCCTTCCCCCCGACTGGGTGGGGTTGGCCGGGCGTGTTGTCACACGGACGACGAGTACGCCGAAGGTGACTTGGCAAGTGAGGAAGAGGCCATCGACCCGGTGGCAGCCTTGGTGCTAACGTAAAGTCACTTCTTGGTTTCATGTACTCTGTCACGGCAACGGGACAGCCTCATCGGGTCATGCCTTTCTGTTGCAAGGGCGTCCGTGACTTCTGTCGCAGTGGCTCTGCCTCTTCGGGCGTATTAAGTGGTGCACATGCTGGCAATTGCCAGCTTTTGTTGGGGTTTCAAAGCCGTTCGAGAGAAAAAAGCTATCCACGTGGAAGATGAGGGCGACGTCAAGGGCCGTGGGATCAGAAGCACTGGAAAGGAGCTGAAAATTCTCTCCAGCAGCGAACAAAACTTTATTTTTGAGTCAGAAAGTCCAAGCCGATGTTCATTGGACGACTGTGCTGCCGAGCTCCCGTTTGTCAGTGAGCAGATAGCCAATGGGATCTATTCATTTTCCCATGCGTTGCGGAAGTCACATGAAAATGCGCATGTCCGGTTTGTGGGACTCTGAACTGGGTTGTCTCCCCAAGCGGGTCGGCTCGTCAGAGCACACCACAAACTCAACGTGGCGCCGCCTGGCCCACCATCGCCGGCGCCCAATTCAGCCAATCATGAAGCCCGCGCGGCCCACCACACCGCCGCGGCCTGTCATTGGCCACTTCCAAGGCCCCACATCTCGTCGTGCGCGAGGTTGACAACATGGCTGACAGTCGCCGGATTCGTAGATTCACAGCCATGCGGGTTGGCTGACTTCAAGGATGCAGGGAATTGACGTCAGTATCTCAAATACAGAAGTTGAAGAAAACTGATACGTCGTGTCTGTCGCTGACGAGTTGACTTGCTGGCTGCTGTCCCGCCTGATCAGCTGGCAATCGGATGTGCAAATGGACAGCGGGCTCGGTCGGGCCTGGCGCGCCGCTTCCAGACACTCAGCGTCCCACGCTGACTGTGCGCTTGCACGTCTGGCCGTACGCTGCCCGGTCGGCGCCCCCCTGCCGCCGAGCTCGACTTCCCTGCGCCGCCCCGTCGCCCGGTCGTCTGACGCTGTTCCCCCGGAGAAGCAGTGTATAGGTAAGCCGCAGCGGCGCGCATGCGCGCGTCGTCCGACGCGACGACGGGGAAACGCGACGCGGCCGCCTCGGGCGGCGGCGAGCAAGACAGCAAGCGCCAAAAGCTCGCTGCAGCGGATCCCCCGCCCCCTTTTGCCTCTGCGATGGCGTCGGCAACTGTTGCGAATGGTGCTGCGGCAGCGTCCGACCAGGCGTCGACCATTGATGAGGACCTCTACTCCCGCCAGCTGTACGTGCTCGGCCATGAGGCCCAGCGGCGGATGGCCTCCTCCTCGGTGTTGCTGGTCGGGGTGGACGGTGTGGGTGTGGAGATCGCAAAGAACCTGATACTGGCGGGCCTGAAGTCCGTCACCCTCTTTGATCCGATGCCTGCGATGACGGCCGACCTGGCCGCCCAGTTCTACCTCACGCCCGACCATGTGGCGGCGGGCACGCCACGGGCGGCCGCGTCACTGCCGCTGCTCGAGTCCCTTAATCCTTATGTGTCCGTGTCGCTGCTCGAGGCGGATGGCGGCGCGTCGGTGGCTGACACTGTCTCGGCGGCCGCGTCACAGTACACGGCGGTGGTGCTTGTCAACCAGAGCCTGGCCGCGCAGACGGCCGTCGACGCGGCTTGCCGCTTGGCTGACGTCAAGTTCATGTCGGTCGGCGCGTTTGGCGCGTTTGGTCGCATCTTCAACGACTTCGGACCGGCGTTTACGGTGTCGGACGTCAATGGTGAGCAGCCCCGCTCCGTCATGATCTCTGCTGTCACCGTCGACGGCGACGATGTGGTTGTCACGTGCCTCGATGAGCAGCGGCATGACTTTGAGGCGGGTGACCACGTATCGTTTACGGAAGTTCAGGGCATGACAGGCCTTAACGATGGCACGCCGCGGGAAATCAAGGTCCTTGGCCCCTACACCTTCTCCCTAGTCGGCTGCCGCGAGGAGGTGGCGGCCATGGGCGAATACATCCGTGGCGGCTACGCCACGCAGGTCAAGATGCCGTTGACAATTGCGTTCAAGTCACTGCCCGAAGCGGCGGCGGAGCCCGAGTACGTCATCGCGGATTTTGCCAAAATGATGCAGATGGGGACGACGCACGCGGCTTTCCAGGCAATCGACGCCTTCCGCGCGACGCTCGGCGGCGCGCTCCCAACGCCCGGCAGCGCGGCGCACGCGGCCAAGTTTGTCGAATTTGTCAAGGCGGCAGCCGGCTCGGCCGCCGACGACCTCGACGCCAAGGTGCTCGAGTACTTTGCCCGCACCGCGGCGGGGGTGCTGTCGCCCATGGCGGCGGCGCTGGGCGGCACTGCGGCGCAGGAGGTGCTCAAGGCAACGTCGGGCAAGTTCATGCCCATCAAGCAGTTCTTCTACATCGACTGCCAGGAGGTGCTGCCGTCCCCCCTGCCTACCGAAGCTGAGTGTGCGCCGACCGGCTCACGCTATGACGGGCAGGTGGCGGTGCTCGGCGCGACGGTGCAGAAGAAGCTGGCCGCCCTCAACTACTTCCTGGTCGGCGCCGGCGCGATTGGTTGTGAGATGCTCAAGAATTGGGCCATGATGGGCGTCGGCGTGGACGCTGGCGGCGGCGGCGGCATTGTGATTACAGACATGGACCAGATTGAAAAGTCCAACCTGTCCCGCCAGTTCCTCTTCCGCGACGCGGACATTCACAAGCCCAAGAGCGTGGCGGCCGCGGCGGCGGTGCGCGTCATGAATCCCGACGTGAACATTGTCGCGCACGAGGTGCGCGTCGGCCCTGAAACGGAGGCGACGTTTGATGATGAGTTTTGGGACAGCCTGTCGGGCGTGTGCAACGCGCTGGACAATGTGCAGGCTCGGCTGTACGTCGACCAGCGGTGCGTGTACTACATCAAGCCGCTGCTCGACTCGGGGACGCTCGGCACGAAGGGCAACACGCAGGTCGTCGTTCCTGGCCTCACCGAGTCGTACAGCTCGTCCCGTGACCCGCCGGAGAAGAGCATCCCCATTTGCACGCTCAAGAACTTCCCGTACCAGATTGAGCACACGCTCCAGTGGGCGCGCGACTGGTTCGAGGGTTCCTTCCGCGGGACGCCCGAAGACTGCAATGCCTACCTCGGCTCCCGCGGCAAAGATTTCTTTGACGACCTAAAGAGGCAGGGCCCCGGCACCATGCTGGCGACACTCGAGGCGGTGCACTCGTCGCTAGTGACGGAGCGCCCGTCGAGTGTGGAGGACTGCGTTAAGTGGAGCCGCCTGTTGTTTGAGGAGATGTTCTCCTCGTCGATCAAGCAGCTCCTCCACGCCTTCCCCGCGGATATGGTCGATGCCAACAGGGTGCCGTTTTGGAGTGGCACCAAGCGGGTGCCGACGCCCCTGGCCTTTGACGCGGCGGACGAGACGCATATGGCCTTTGTCACCTCTGCCGCACTGCTGCGCGCGGAGGTGTATGGTATCCCCGTGTCGGATACGGACATGGCGCACTTCCCCGCGGCCCTGGCGGCCGTTATTGTGCCCGACTTTGTACCCAAGGCGGGTGTGAAGATTGCAACGACCGAAGCCGAGGCGTCGGAGCAGAATGCGTCGGGCGCAGGGAGTTTAGACCAGGACGACGAACGGATTAAGACGTTGCTCAAGGCCCTCCCACCGGCGGGTTCTGCGGGCAGCGACGGGGCGGCCAAGACGTTGGTGCCGCTCGAGTTTGAAAAGGACGACGACACCAATCACCACATTGATGTCATCACTGCGTGCAGCAACCTGCGGGCGGCCAACTACTCGATCGAGCCGGCGGACCGGCACAAGAGTAAGATGATTGCTGGCAAAATCATCCCCGCCATTGCGACAACGACCGCATTTGTGACGGGCCTCGTCTGCCTTGAGATACTCAAGCTCGTGCGCCTCGGCTATACGGACCGCGACGGCGGCGGCTATGACGGCGGCGCTTGGTGCAAGGCCGTTGCCAAGGGGAGCGACGCCAAGGCACGACGCGACGCGGCGGAGAAGAAGCTCGAGTTTTTCAAGAACGGCTTTGCCAACCTGGCGCTCCCCTTTTTTGCCTTCAGCGAGCCGGTCGTGGCGGCGGCGACAGACATGGGCCACGGCCGCTTTTGGACGTTGTGGGACCGCCTGGACGTCAACGAAGGGCGGGACATTACGCTCGGAGAGTTCCTCGAGGCCATCAAGACCCACTTTCACTTGGAGGTGAGCATGGTGTCGTGCGGCGTGAGCATCCTGTACGCTTCTTTCACCAACCCGCGGCGCCTGCAGGAGCGGCTGGCGACACCGCTGTCCGAGGTGGCGCGGACGGTTGGCAAGCTCGCTTTCCTGGCCAAGCAGCGCTACCTGGTGATGGAGCTGATTTGCACGGACAAGGAGGGGGAGGACGTGGAAGTCCCGTACTGCCGCTACCGCTTCCGCTTCTGAGTTGAGCGCGACGCGCTTGTTGCCTACTCTTTTTTTGTGGTCGCGTTGTGTGGAGGGTGAGTTTGTTGATGTTGTTGTCCGATTACCCTGTGCACGCATCGCATGCAGCTGTCGGCACCGCCCTCGGGTGTTGCGTTTGCCTCTGTTTTCTCGTCTCGCAAGTGCGTTGCCGTGTGTGCCGTTTTTTCTGAACCTGCCGGCACTGGCGTCGCCGTCGGTCGCCGTGCCATACCCGAAACCAGCGTTGCGCACGGGACATGCCGACCGCCTCAAAGCCCTCGACGCGGCCAGCCCGTTAACGATCCCGACCATGGTGTGTACCACTTGCGCCCGTGGCGCTACGCGACGGCCGCCACGGTATCCTCCACAGGGAGGGGGCGTGGTGTGCCCCCCCGACGCCACGGGCGTCGACACCCAGCCGGGCCGTGGCGGCGGCCTCGGCGGGCCTCACGGAGCATGGCCTCGGCGGGCCTCACGGAGCGTGTGCGCAGCCGCCGCCGCCGGCGCGTCGGTACGGCGCGCACACACTGGCGCCCCCCCCCCCCACGGGCCACCACCGCCGCCGCCACCGTCGCGGCCACGTCACGCCGGTGCGGCGGCCCCCGCCGCCTCGGCGGCGAGCGCGGCGAGCGCCGCCCGCTCCCCAGCGTCGGGCACCCACCGCGGGGGCGGCGGCCGCGGACCGCCGCCGTCGCTGCCGTCGCCGCCGCCGACGCCGCTGCCGTTGCCGGCGTTGCCGGCGTCGTCACCATCCTTGCGAGCGCCGCCCCCCCCGAGGCCACTGCTGTCCACCACTGTCCCGTCCTCGGCGGCGAGCGCCGCCAGCGCCGCCCGCTCCCCCGCGTCGGGCACCCACCGGGGGCGCGCCGCGGCGGCAGCAGCGGCGCCGGCGGGCAGCCCGTCATCCTCCCACAGCGCGTCGAGGTCCTCCGCGGCGACCGCCTCCAACGCCGCCCGCTCGTCCACGGTGGGCTTCCAGCCGCCGCAGCGCGGCGTGCCCCCCGCGCCGCCAACGCAGCCGCCGTCACCCGCTGCCGCCACCGCCGCCGCCGCCGCCTCGTCGTTCTCCGCGGCAAGCGCCGCCAACGCCGCCAGCTCCCCCGCGTCGGGCACCCACCGCGGCGGCGGCGGCGGCGGTGGCGCCCCCCCCCGGCGCCCGCCCCCACCACCAAAAAGCCGCGCGTCGAGCGCCACCGGCGGCGACGCCCACCCCGCACACTCTGGGTCATGGCACCGCTGCGTCACGACCCGCCGCCGCACGTCCACCACAAAGTACACCCCGTTGCTGCGGTGGTGCCGCCCAATGCGGGCGCAAAACCGGTAGCCACCGCCGACGGCGTAGACGACCGTCGCCGACGCGGGGTAGGCGACCGCGGTGCGGAGCGTGCCGCGGCCGCCAGTCAGTGCGCCGCCGCACGCAACGAGCGACGCGAGGTGCGCGGTGACGCCGGGGGGGGCGACCGCGTCGACGTCAATGTTGGCGGTGGCGGCGGTGGCGGCGCCGCCGCGCGTGTCGCCGGCGCGCGCACGGGCGCCGGGCGGCCGCACGTCGACGCAGAGGCCGCCGCCCGCGACCACGCCCGCGCCCGCGCCCGCGCCCGCGCCCGCGCCCGCGCCCGCCGGCCCGCCGAGCGCCACGAGGCCGGTCGTGACGACCGCCGGCGGCGGGTGCGTCGGCACCGCGGTGATGAGGGAGCGGAAAAAGAGGGCGCGCGTCACGCCCGTCGCCGCCGCCACCGCTGCGGGCTCGGCCGCCACCATTGTCGGGGCGGCGGCGGTGGCGCCGCCGCCGCCGCCGCCGCCGCCGCCCACCGGCGGTGGCACGGCCGGCAGGGGCGCCGGCAGCAGGCGGGCGGCTTTGCCAAACTTGGATGAGCCGACGAGCCGAAAACACCGGTTCCGCGTGTACACGCCCGTATCCACAAACGGCACGCGGGCGGCGGGCGCCGCCGCCCCGTCGGCGGCGCCCGCAGCGGCGGTGGGTGCGGCGCCCGCCGGCGGCGGCGGCGGGCGTGGCGGCGGCTTTGGGGACACCAACATCCGCGACGTGCCGGCCGCGTCGTCGGCCGCCGCCGCCTCGGCAACGAGGCGACGGACAAACACGCCCGCGTCGGCGATCGACGGAAAGACAACGGCGGGGAGGATGAGGTGCGCGGAGAATTTGACCGCCGTCGTCGAGTCGAGGTAGACGAGATCGGAAGAGCGTCGTGTAGGGAAAGAGTGTAGATCTCGGTGGGCGCCGGATCATTAAAAAAAAAA
>ENA-ORXR01001299-ORXR01001299.1-marine-metagenome-genome-assembly--contig:-NODE-1299-length-26871-cov-13.928230_pt1 | contig 26871 bp, 42 predicted proteins | sample MGYA00237866_ERZ511479 | MGnify/ENA metagenome assembly ERZ511479 | reverse complement strand
GGCCGATGAGTGGCGACAGCTGAGGTGATGCTGACCACAGATGAGATATCATGTGTATGTAAAGAAGGATTATTGTCGTAGCCACAATCACGTGCCTGCAAGGAATGCGACCGATTATCCATATCTACATCCGCGCATGCCGTGACCTTTGCAGCTACCCTCCGTCGCCGATTGTGGCCTACGCACCCTAGATGCCGCCCTACCTGCTGACTTCTGTCTCCCCTGGCTAGATGTAGCCACGCATAGCTCACTCGAACATCCCCTAAACCTGTGTGGCCACCGCTTCCCTCCCGCTATCTGGAACCGTCGCCAACCCACCACGCGTAGGCACAAGAGGTGTCAGCGCCGTCGCCCGCCACGAAGGCGAGCGAAGCCGGGGCGTCGGGGCCGGTAGAGGGGGGGCGCATTGAGACTTTCTCGCCGATTGTGCTGGCGTGGGGCTCCCGTCGCGCTGTCGTTAGGTAGCAGAGAGTAGAGGACGCCTGGAGCACAAACGCCTGCGAGTGGGAGGGAAAGTGCTGAAAATCACCAGACAGTTACCGGCCGTTTAAGCCATGTGTGGCGGCGTCCCTACGCGTTTACAGCCGTGTAGAGCATGGAATGGCGCAGCGGGTAGGTGGGCGTCGCCTGCTTAGACATACGTCTAGCCTGCCGCACTTCCATCGTAAAAGGCCTATTCCGAATTGATAGGGGTACCACAGGAACTATAAATCTAGCGCACAGACTTGCAGGATCTCTACGCCTCTACTCTAATCGTATCCACAAACACGCGTATCACGACGAGCCTGTGGAGGCACCACCAGCCGTGCCACCCTCCGACGCCCCACTCTCAGTGACCACCGCCGCCACGCGCGACTGTAAGAAGGCCTGGAATTTCGCCATTAGGCTCGCAGAGACGACCAGTGGCGCACCGGCCAGAACCACACCGGTCTGCGTAGCAGCTGGTAGAGCCGCTGCCAACGTACCGGCCGGCACCACCGACGCCGCGGCCGAGGTGGAGCCCGCCACATTAGGCGTGTAGCGGCGGCGCCGCGGAGCCTTGAAGGGCTGTCCAGTGGCCGGTACGGCGTTGGAGCGCCGCTTACGCAGCGCCGCTGAGCGGCTCATCCGCAGTTTCTGTGACAGCCCGACAGGAAGTTGACGGCCTTCCGTCGTCAGACTCTCCATCGTCCGATGATCAAAGTCCGACAGTGCGGCCACAACCTCCATCAGGGACGACGCACCCTTCTCCGGCACTACCTGCTCGGTCTGACGGTTGATGGACTGACATGCGTTGGTGTCGCTGGAGCCAGCCAGAATCTCGAATCCGTACGGCACGCCGGAGCAGCGCGGGAAGGCGGCCACCAGGGCAGAGTCAGTGCGCAACAGCCACTGTAGAATGTTGGGCTCACGCGTGTGCCCCTGAGCCTCGTGCGTAGCCGCCAATTTGGAGAGCTCCACTCGCACGTCGTGCCCCCCGAGCTGTCATTTCACCTCTTGTAGGTGCACCATGCGAGTATAAAAGGGGTCGCGCAAAGTTTTGCCACAACGGGCAAGCAGAAACTGCTTAAATGGACGCCGCAGCCGACGACGGGGCCGTGTTACTCATGCAGCTGCCCACCAAGCACACGAGCGAGCGCCCGGAAGAACCCATAGTGCTGTGCAGTCTCAGAGTCCATCGTGGCCTACAAGAAGGGCGCCCGACTGGGCCTTGGATCGTCAGCAGTTCCACCCGCCCGCGGTTCCACCAGCTCGTTCGTAGCCGCCACACGGAAGAAGAACTCAAACAGCTTTCCGTTGACGTCGGTGCTCTTTCCAATAACCATCGCCCGAAAGAGCGTCACGGCCATATGGAAGGAAAACAAAAACGCACTGTTTCACGAGAATTATATGTGAACAAGGAACAAAGAACTCCTAGGAAACATCCCACTTTTGTTTCTATACATGTGCTTACCAACATTGCGGCTCACCCACGCCACGGTGCCGCCAGAGGGTATTGGCACTCCAACTTACGACAGATGCCGATGCCACCCATCCGCGCTGCACGTTTTTCGCTCATACTGCTCTTCACCCACACGATCCTTCCCCGATTCCTCTCCTCTCCCGCCGTCATCACAATATCCGCTCCCTCGCCCCCATCTGCCTAGTGAGTGCGTGAAAAATGACGTACATAATGTTGAAGAGGTCCCAGTCAAACGCCCGGACCCCGGACGAATGGATAGCGGCCGCTTCTACCCCCTACTTGGCGGAACCGGCCGCGAAGATGTCAGAAGTTGTGTCGGCCTGGATGTACCGAATATTTTCCGAGAAGACGGCCTGCTCGTCTGTCCGCACCACCACCAGGGTGTATTAGCTCTATTGGATGATGGCCTTGATGTAATCATGTTGAGACGCGGAGCGTCGATAGAGGTCCGACACGCCGAGAATATCTTGTCCGTAGAGATGCTCCCTAACCGGGTTTTCTGGCGCAGCTTCCTGACGAAGGATATGCTGGCCAAGCCACCTCCGCTTGCGTAGCTGATTGTGTCCTGATAGATTCAATATAGACACGAGAGCGCTCGAAGCATGCAAGAAGGACAAGCGTCAGTACAAATTGACGTTGAGAAAAAAGAAGCACTCAGGTACACCCGCAGCAAGGAATGCATCAGAAAGACTAAAGAATGACTTGCATACCAGAAGCGTTGGGATCGACTGCGATGGGTTCTTCTCCACCACTTTTTGCACCACCGCGGCTCGCGGCTTTCATATGGGGAAGACGTGGCTGTGCGTTTCGCGCATGAAAACAATCACACGGGCTTTTGTGCCGTCCGACGCCTCCCGAGACTTGTACACCTCAGCGTGGACGGGACAATGGCCGCCACCGGCCTGCACCAGGGCCGGGAGCTCGCCGCCGTGCCGCTTGAAGTCTGGGTCGCGTGAGCACTTGGCGGCGATGAAGGTACAGGTGTCAGCCATCTCCAGCTTCTCTACACCTGTTTGTAGCCACGAGCTCAATAGTTCCAAATCCACACCAGCCGGCACCCACCGAGCCGTAAGACCACCCAGAAGTGTGTGTGGGTCTTCCTTTGTCCAATACGAACAGCAGACCAGAGTGCTCCGGAGTTTGATCGGTGGGAGAACCTTAGGAGTCCGGCCGCATTTGACGCCCTATTCGTCCGTAAAATAACAGCCGTCCTGCAGACTCTTCTGAAACAACCTCCAAAAAGACTGTCGCATTTCCAATCACAGACAACCAGGAACGAAACAAGGAACCATACTGAAGCCTAGTTTGTATTCTACTGGCCGCCTCATTTGAGCCGATTCCCCTCATTTGAGGCAGTTTTTGATGCCTCACTGTGACCATGTTTCCAGCCTCGGCTGCTCTGTCTGAGAATAGATCTGGACTCAGCGCAATACACGTACGCATGGGCCAACTCAGCGGCTGTTTAAGAAGAAAACTCGGAGAGGGTGCCCCAGACACCCCAAAAAGGCCGCGTTTCCAGGCCATATGAGATAGAGACTCATTTGAGCCTCACATGAGCCTCATTTGAGCCTCGAGATCAGTAGAATGGACACTAGCCGTACCGTGAGTGTCAGTCACAGAAAGAGACGCGTCACGGCCGACAACTCAAACTTCAGAGCGCAAAACAGAAGCGCATGACTCCTCCCCGACACTCCACGCACGTACCAAGGTCGTCTTTTGCACTTGTCGAGCTGGAAGCTCTTCTTCCTCACACAGTTGCATCGCTGAATGCTATCGATGGAATTCAAAGTCAACGTGGGAGTGCGTCTTCTTGGCAGCTTCCTCCGTCATATTGGAACAGACCATGAGAGGGACGCACGTCCGGGTGTTGAAGTTGTATCCCCGACAGCGGCCCGCACCAAGAACCGTAGTTGTGGCGGACCCCTGGCTGTCCCCCAATTTGCAGTGGCTGTGTCGGAAGAAGCTCGCCGCATCTGCGGCATGCATAGAAACGACATGTGCAATCACGGCGTCACTGGTCCTAAGATACGGATCCAGCTCGTCCCCGTGGATATAGACTTCCCCAACCTTCTTTTTCTCTGAGATCTGGTATCAGACACGAAGCACATTCAACAGAGAGGAACACAGAACAAGATCCCCTTCATAGATTCTCGTACGTCAGAAAGAAAGACTACATTGATTCGCGATGCACGACGCTACGACGTCAAAGAAGCAACAGTAGACTTTATGCTATGAAAGAGCAAAAGAACGAGGCCATCAGCCACAACGACATACCCTGTACTTCCCGGGGTCCTCCTTCGTCAGAATGAAGACAGGCTCGGCCTCCTCGGGCGGCGATGCGGGCACCGTGGCCGCGGCCGATGCCGACGGCGAAGTCTCGGTGCTGCCCGCCGCCATCTCGGATGGATCGGAAGACGTCATTGGCACGTCCGCTGGAGAACCAGCGACGCAGAGACCGATGGAGTGAACTCGAAGAGAAGATCAATCCGGGTGAGGCTCCAGGGCATCGGCGGCGCTCGAATGGTCATATCGCCGCGCGGTGAATGGCGAGGGGGGTGAGGGAGTATGGGGTCTGCCGAAGTGGTGGCCACGATGTTGATGAGAGGGGCACATTCGCAAGCCCCGCGAGGCCATTCCATCGTCAGCGGTGGAAAGAGCAACTGGAGAAAGCGCGGCATGTGGCAGTCTTCAAATGGGCGCGCACCAGCACAGGTGCACCGCCGTACTCAACAATTGCTGCCAAAACGGCATGCGCACGCGCAATTGCGCATTGAACTGAACCCCACGTCAGCACGTTTTACCAGATGTCATCTCAGCCGCTGCACTTCAGCACTCCATCTTGAAACCCCGCTTCCACGTCAACTCCAGGATCTCACGTGAACTCCGCCATCAATTTCTTCCTGAACTCCACCTTCGATCCTAGGCCCCTTCTAGCGGGCTGTGTGGACGGTGGTGGTGGGGGGCAACGGCGTGAAGCATCAGATTTCGTGCTGCATCGGATCGCGCAATGAATAATATACAGGCAGACGCGCCGTTTTCTTCTTCCCTCTACGGCCACTGTGCCCCTAAGTGGGCCGTCTTGCCCCTATTTTTTCGGGGCTTGAGCAAGAAGCTCAACTGTTGCGCATCTTGGGGGGGGGGACAGGGGCGTGAAGAAAACGAAGACAACAACATGCGAGCAGCAAGAGACAGCCAATCAGCGATCGAATTTGATGTACGAATATGTTGCGTTGCAGCCAATCAACACGTGAGGAACTGTAACCGGGTCTCCTTCGGACCGCTGGCGTTTCCAGTGGCCCGCATAAGGTCGTTCGGCGCCCCCCCTGCAGACCCGTCGTTCCCCTTGGGTTCCCGTCGATTCACGTCGTTTCTCTGCGTTTCTCGGGCGTACCGCCTCAGATCTGCGTCCAACGTCGGATCTGGGCCGCCGCAAGCTTGGAAAGCAGGCTGGATCCAGGCAGATTTGTCTTAGAGACAGCCACAACGAGAAAAGTGGGATGATCATTCAGTGACCTTGAAATGCTTTCGAGCTGGGTTCGGACCAAATCGCATGCACCAGGGCAGCCAGGGCACCCTCACCTTGATCAATTTTCTGACCGTGTGATTCTCAGTCAGATGTTTCCCAGAATCTGGCCTCAGATGTAGTTCGATTTTGTCCTTGAAAGCTTTCAGTCCGTACTTCGCACTCTTGTTTTCGTTTCCCTACTGCTTGTGCTCCTCTTCGGCCAAAATTGGGGTGTCTGCAACGGGTCCACTGGCCTCTACTGTGTGATGATGGCAGATTGCGTCCCGCGGTGGTCCGACTCGCGGGGTAAAACACGACCTACTTGGTCCAGAACTACCGTAGTCGACAGGTCGTGGAGCAGAGAATCGATGAGAGCCGAGTCCACACCGGTGAACAGAAAGCGACTTGATCAACAGAATATATTGAAAGTTAACGATCGATTGAAGTAAGATCAATGCAACCCTTTGCGCGCGACCACTGCACATCATATGCACCCCCGCACAGATTGTAGGGATGATCGTCGCATTAGGAAAAGTCCACCATCCGTACCCCGAACTCGGTGGGCGCGGATCGCCCCATCCGAATGGGGGTTAGACGGACATTCATGGGAGTTCTCTGTGGGAATTTGTGGCTGAGAAGAAGGCCCATCGGCGGATGGGCCTCTCGTTACGAGACAAACGCGTGGCGCACAATTACCGCGCATCACACTACCTACAAGAAGTACGAAACATCCGGAGTGTCGAACTTCTAATTCGAATGCGTCTGGGAAAATTGGATGCTCGACAGCTGAACGTGGCAACGGCGTCAAATCTGGTACTGGCACATTTATCACCCTTTTCTGTGTGAATCTTCTTGTAGCGGCGTCGAGAGATACATCTGGTTAGAGCCTGTGAGTCCGACACACTGGGCAGCGCTCAGAGAACAAGACAAGACGAGAGACAAGCACCGAGACACCGGGAGAAAAACTACAAACACGTCCGAGCCACCAGAAATACCAAAGCTTGATACACAAAAAAAGAAGGTGACAACTGTCCAAGGCCCGGTGTTCTTCTTGGATCCGTAGAAGTCTGCTTGGAGCCCACTGGCAGCCATGGAACACAGTTGATCGTCGTCCTCATCTCTTCGTCTAGGGGTGCATGCCGGCTGCAGCGCCACTGCAAACGCGGGCACGACGACGACAGCCACTCTACAGAACCGTACCGTCTCAATACGCCTCCCGGCGAGGCGGACAGCGTAGCAAGACAACGTAGGCAACATGGGCAGCGGCCAACAGTGGGGACGAATCAACACGAAGATTACGAAGAGAGGAAAGACACCACGCTATGTTAGAAAGCGCCGCAGGACACTAGCATCCTCAAAGGTCCGGGCCTCTCGTTTTCACTGTCCTCACTTTCGGGAGCGAGCACAAGGAAGACAGAACCGAACAGCCTCCTCGTCCAACGACTCGATCATCGGCAGTGGTGTCCTTGGATCACAGGCAGAAGCGTTCCCGCCTCCCTCACTACCCGCCAAGCGGATTCCCTCAAGAAAATGCCAGCCACGCCGCGGACATGCTTTCTGGCGTAGAGATCGGGTTGTCTACATCGCTGCGATGCGAAGAACTCAGGGCCTTGGTCGCCTTGATTGTCAGGATTCGGGAGGGCACCTGTGGGCCTCGCTGGAACTGATGCGGTACCGAAGGACGGTCGCTCGCCTGCGTTCGGGACCTCGATTGCAATTATGCGTTCCAATGTGCCATATACTTTGTGTAAAAATGCAAGCCTGTGTACGTAAATGGCACTTACGAGCACTCAATTGGCGATCGACAATCCGTTTCACTGACAATCGGTCGCGATCAACCCCACGATCGAGGCCAGATCAAGCGCCTTGCTAGCGCACCCAGACAAGACACAGCCAGGGTTGCGACATCATAATTATCATGCTTTGATTCGACCCCAATTTTAAACGAGAAAGATCAGAAGCATGGATCCTTTGACCTTCATTATCAAAGTAATGATGAGATGTACAGGAACATAAGCACAAAAATGAGGAACACACACACATCAGTGAATTGGTTGGCAGCCATTCCGCACCATGCCGCGAAAAGACGCAGCGTACCGGCTGCTAGGAGGCGACGAAAGCGACCATCAGAGCGTCAATGCTGGCGCGGGGCCGTCGGATCATGACATGTGCTCAGAACAGAGTTTTGACGACAGAATCGGGGTCCACAGCCGATCTCTAAAACTTCCCACACTCCAAGTGTTCCAAAAGAGCTCCAAATCGGCGTCCACAACCCCGCAGCGGCCGATTTGGAACACTTTTGGATCAGTTGGAGTGTGGGAGTTTTGGGAGAGCGGCTGTGCACTCCCACTTTACCTCCATGAGTGTAGGGGGAGCTGCTGTTCCCACGGTCCGAAGCGTACAGACGGCGGCACACCACATTTTTAGCTGCGCATTCCGGGTCGTCAGGTGCGCTTTACCGAGAACAAAGTGACCGATGACAGCGCCTTCTGCCAATACGGCTTTCCATCACTGGAAACAGGTATACTCAATACACATCCGTATGCGTCTTTCCTGGTTTCATCATTATAGCTGGAAATTATCATGATTACGCTACAATCTTCGAAGGATGCGATGTTTGTACGCCATTCTTGAAACTCTGGACAGAACACTGTCGTGGCTCACGTGCACAGTGGTAGTCTGAACGGCACACAGGAATGCCACAAACATAGATGCACGTGAGATCGAGCTGGGATCATCGGTCTTGCTACAACCACCAGGAAAGGTGGTGGAAGTCTCGATAGTAGCGATGAGTGGAAATTTCTGCTTTCCTCCTGTTCTTTGTATGCACCGAGACGCCAACCGTGCTTCAAGAAAGAGAATAGCTTGATCCCTCCTTCTCAATTTTAACCCTCAGACTGGGAAAGGGGCGATCACCACATCATGCGTACCCAACAGGCGGCACCCACAGTGCATAACATCACAGCACTACACATCTCCAGCCTACTGGCAGCCACAATCGCTTCCCCAAAACAGTTGAGAAAACCGAGCACCATTTGGCGTTATGGACGGAGCCTGGGATCTCCCACGGAATTAAACAGCACGTCGCCGCTGCCCGCTACCCCAAACAGACTCCCCCGCTTCGCAACGATGCTCAGTCGACATCAAATCCCGCGTTGATGACCAGCAGCCCCCCGCCCACACCTCATCCAGTTCATCGATGCCACCACCACCACCACTTCCGGCACCCGATGGCGGTGTGCAGGTTCTTGGTATGTTTCCCCGCACACATTCGTACTCGGGCTACAAGAATAGCCGGAAAACTTCCTCGGCCGAAAGCCGACAGCAATCCTGAGCCCATGTGCAACTTTGATTTCCATAGGTTTCTCCTGCGACCATTATTCAATCAACTCTGACCCAGTGCATCTTCGGCCGTTACAGCACACTACAAGCGTTTCCGGCCTCGAGATTCGGTCAAAATAAAGAACCCGGGGTGGTGCAATTCCCAATCCCAGAACGCTCGCATTGGGGTTCGGCTGGGCTCAAATCGCCCATCGACATCCAACTCAAACGCCGTTTGGATCGGAAACGGCCATGATTGGGATTGGATGGCAGCTCTGTCCTTTCTAAAGCATCGCTGCAAGCGGTGAGGGGGTGTGCACCTCCGCTTCCGTGTCCAAGGATAGCCGCATTGCAACGCTGCGCAGCGTGCGTTACTGGAGGACCCGGGGACCGCCAAGGTGCTGTAAGTGCATTTTGATCAGCTCATACATATAGACGTGCCCCCATTGTCAGCTTTGACTGAGTTGCCCAACCAAAAGCCGTTCTTGGTGGGTCTCCCAACGAGCTGGGCGCACTGGGGACGCGCTTTCAGTAGGCGGCTTTCTTGGCCGTTGTGAGGCTTCCGTTGTGACCCGTTCCTTCATTGGAGAGATCGGAATTTATTGGGCGATGCCTCATCCCAGCTAAAGTTGCTACTCAGAAGAGATCGCGTGGAAGCACGGACCTTCGTGGCCGATCAAGAGTTATCCGTGATGAGTGCTCGGTTAACTGGTACGCGAGTCGTAAGAGTGAGAAACTAGTTTTTACAAGGACGAGAATGAGTATTTCCTGTCACTTGGTCAGCAGGCCGACCCGCCTAAACAGTCATTGCGCATTTATATGTGTCCCGCTCATAAGGTACCCTGCTTTACAACTGAGCGCAACTCGATCGCTCGAGTGCGGGGCCCGCTGCACTTGATTGCACCTGAAGTGATCATCCACAGCTGATCTGCGATCGAGTATTCTGTGGCCTCAAGTCTGTCAGATTCTGCCTGCCTACCCCCCAGGAACACCTCATGAAAATTGAGATTTATGTCTTGCAACGTCCTTCTGTATCTCATTCTGCCGATTATCACCCAACTCCACGATCGAGCGCCATGAACGCATCGGGTCCTTGTCGTTTCGGAACAGATTGTCCAATCAGCTGCAAAATATAACATAGGCTACAAAGAGCTGCACCCCGCTTTACAAGCGCACATTGACTGTACAATACGCGGACAGGACGCTGCACTGCGGGTTGTTACTATGTCCTGAAGATAGTCCTCCGAATTACACACGCTCAATCAATAATGAACAGTTATCAAAAGTATCTTGCCAGCTGTTCCAGATTCATTCAAGAAAACAAGGGCACTGTGTTGTCATTATAAACCTGAAGACTATCTGCAAGCGAACAAACACAGATCTGAACGCTTATCTCAATGGCTGTAGTCTGAGCCACGATTGGAACGCCCTAGATATGTCCGGTACACATATTTGCCGGAGTGCGCAGGATCTGGACATGGGATCGCTCGACGCGAAGAGCTGGAGATTGTTTGCAGGGTTTATTGAGAGCGTTTTTCGGGGTCTTGCGGCTGAGCAGCTTTGCTGAAGAAACTTGGACAGTACGTCAAGTAGTATCGTGCATTTGTTTTACGTGTATTAGGGAAAGTACTGCTTGCAGTCGCCCTGCGCACTGCACTGTCGCTCAAATGTCGTGCAGATCAGAACGCCGTCTGCATGTCTTTTTCATGCGCCAGCCGGCATGCCATCTACTGGGACACTACCCTACTGGCCACGTCCGAGGTCATTCGTAGGCACCTATCGCGTACAATCCTACAGACTGCCCAGAAGATAGACCTATGGAGGAGCAGTACGACTATGCTTCCCACGGATCTGCTGGACAGCTTTTACCCTGACTTCGAGACTATCTGTGAAGTGCTCTCTCTGGTTGAACGCACGACACTCCCGGATGTCACCCCCGAATGCAACCGCTGCCATCATTTGTATGACAGATGTACATAGTGTTCCTCCGCTGGTACGGAGGCAGAACAGCCGCAGAGACTGCATGAAGTTTTAGAGGACGCCATTGTGTACGAAATGATGCATGTATCCATACAATGAAACACAGAAATCTTCGACAAAAAATACGTGAAAAGATAGAAGTACTAAACATGCGCGGACAAAGCGTACACGTAGTCACCTGTGCGACAGCGGACAGTGCTTCTGAGCCTTAGTCCATCTCATCCTCCGAAAATGTTAAGTCACGCGCCGCTGCGTCTTGAAGCTCGTCATTTAAGTTCCGCACCACAGCGTTGGGCACCTCGCCGCTCTCGGGGCGCAGGCAACGAGAAGATTGTCCGTGACCGTAAAAGTCTTCGACACAGGCGGCCCCGGCTGCTCGTGCCGAATTCCTCACGTCAACAGGGTCGATGCCCAGAAATGCGCCGAGTAGGGCAGCAGCGGTAGCGTCCAGGTCGAGCATGCGCTTAGTCTGTGGCCGTCGTGGTCCAACACGAGCCGATGACCCGTCGTGGTGCCAGGCGAAGGTGCGCTTGCCCCCTTCGCGTCATTGTTGGCCACCAGGCCGTTGGTGTCAACGACTTCCCGAACGCTGGATTGAGGCACGACTGTGTCGAGGTAGACGCCGAGCAGCCGGTAGCCGAGCACTCCACTGGATTCATGTCGCCGGATGCACTTCATGAGCAGACCCTTCTTGAGAGCCTTCTTGAGATTGATCTTGTTGTTGATGGAGCCATTCGGCCCTTGCGAGACGCCATTATTCGTCTTCTTGACGGCCTCGTCTATTACGGTCCGCATACACCGCGTGGTATCCTTGTGAGGACCTTCATGATGTCTAGGTGGGCTAAACCAGGTCAGATAATCAAGATCGGCGGCGCCCTCATTTGTGCTGCGCCTACCCGCGGACACCTCAGTCTTGTGTATCTTCTTGACCATGACTTGTCCGTTGCGCGAAAAATGCAAACATGCGTCATCATGTGTGGAGAGACCATCCTTCATGCATGCGTCGAAGCCATCGATGAACGCAAAAGAAAGCGTGAGTCGTCCGTACATCAGTGTACCGGCGTGGGGAGTACAGATTTCGTGAAGAATACAACTCAGACGGCAACTAGGGAAAGACATTCTATGGTTCAGTGCAGACTTACCCCATGAGTGGCCCACAGCTGCTGCTAATACACGGTCTGCTGGGCGCGAAGAACGCTCCCAGGGCTTGATGGAGGATTCGAAGGGACACCCTCGGAGTCTTTACCGCCGGACATGCTCCGAAGGACAAGAAGCTTAAGGGAGCACGGAGCGCGGATCACATAGCTCGGAGCATGAAGCTCAAAGACGGAGCAGGGGGGACGCGCAGTATGGAGCATGAAGCAGAAAGACGGAGCACGGGGGACTTATTCCGGAGCCCCTCGCGAAACACGGAACGAGGCATGTAGAAGAAACCTGCGCAGCGTATCCTACGAGTCGTGGAAGGCTGTGCGCCGCGAGAACCAGACATGCCGGCGAACAATCCAGGATAGGCCGAGAGGCCACAGATCCAGCGAGATTACAGCGCAAGTCACAGGTCAGCGCACCTGCCTGACCAAGGTTTTCGCCTCGCCAATAGCGAAGAACTGCTTCTCCGAGCAGCGACGCGTCGTTTCTACCAGTTACACAACCAGGCAGTACTCCCACTGCACGGGATAGTGTCAGGCCTAAGTTCGGCAGGTACATCAGAACCTGTCGACAGCTCCGGCGGAAAAAAGGCGTCGATGTGGAGTAACAAGTCACTGCTCGCATCTGATTAGGCGCGACAAAAAAAGTGCTCATGAAAGCATGTTACCAGTGTACGAGGATGGATCCAACGTCTGCGAGGAGCAATGATCAAGGATGTCCAGAACTGATGTCCTGAAATTGGAAGAACATTATCCAGTCTTTACATAAATGCTGGACATGCAATTGCGTTTTACGGGACGTTGCAGCTTGTATTTGTCCTCTGTCTGGGAGATAAGGACGAAGTGCATCACTCGAAGTTGCTGTAGGCCGACAGCGGCCTGATCGACATTTCCGTGGGCCGATCGCTGAGGGGTCGCGACGGGTCGCCGGTTGCGTTACAACACCGACCAGGCCTCAGACACCGACCTGCGTGGCAGGCCGAGCGCAGCCTGAAGACGCAGCTGCGCTTCACCGGCCGCCCCCCCCACGGTATACTCGTGCGTGCACCCTGTGGCTCCCAACATGCGCACACCGTTCGCACCCCGGTTGCGACCAGCGGGTATCTCTTCGAGGCAACCCTTTGGTGACAACTGTGGGCATTTCCATGCTGCGCGCGTTTTTGTGGCGGGAGAGGGAGGGAGCACCGAGAGTGTGCTCCCGCGCCGATAAAGCTACGGCGGATCGCTGACCGGGGGTCGACGGGGTGGATCTGTGTGCCGAGGTGCGCACGCTCAAGACCGTCTTTGCTCTTGTGGCGTTGTGGCTCTCGGCAGAGCCTCCGACTTTTGGCACGGTGCGGCCACAGGGTCTGTCTGCTCGGCTCTTTTTCGCCTCGCAAGCGCGACCACACAGGTGCGGGTTTCACAGGTGCCGGTTGAGAGGCACGTTCTTGTCGTAGACTCCGAGAGTGAGGATGATGGCGATCCTGACGGCTTCGCTAACGAAGACGACGACGCGAAACGTCAGGGACAGAATTATGTGATGCTTGTGGACGGTAGCTCTCCCTCGGAAGTCTAGAATGCTGCTCCCGGACCTCGTCGCTCTACACGTGAGCCATCCCCCAAAGTAACCTTGTGGAAGAAGGACCGCAAGGCCTACCTGGCCAGCGGGGCCGAGTCGGCGGCAAAGATGGCTGCGACTTGAGCAAGGCCCCTGCCAACTAGAAAAAGGCACGCGCTCGTCCGGAATGGCCGCTGTGGAAGCAGGCCATCAAAGAAAAAGTGGCGGCGCACAAGAAGCTCGGAAAGTGGTCCACGTGCATGGGCAGCAACAAGCAGCACAAGGCTGTCAAGACACGTTTCCTGTTCGAGATGAAGCACGACGGGGAAGGAACGGATCAGCGCTACAAGGAGCGGCTGGTTGCCCAAGGCTCCAACTAAGTTCCTCGGCGCGAGTTCGGAAAGACGTGGGCGCCTGTACACACCACGGAGACGTCACGTGCCCTGTTCGCCGTAGCAGCAGCCAAAGGATAAGATGTCCACCACGCTGACGTCAAGACAGCCTTCCTCAATGCTCAGATGGACAAAGAGATGTAAATCAAGCTCCCTGACGGTTTCGAGTCCGGAAAGCCTACGGATGTGTGCCTGCTCAACCTGGCTCTGTATCGGACCAGGAAAACGGGTCGGCTGCGGGGCATCAAGCTCAACGAGGACCTCGAGCAGATCGGAGCCACACGGTCTACGGTGGACCTGTTTCGTTTCGAGTGGCACCACCCTTTGCACGGACGCGTCTTCATCCTTGTCTACATCGACGACTTGATTGTGGCGGGCGAGAGTTTTTCTTGTGTGGAAGACATTAAGAATGGCGTCTCAGCCAAGTTATACGTGCGTGACATGGGGGAGGTCAAATACTTTATTGGCATCAAGGTCATGCGCCATAAAAGAGCCGACAAACTCACGCTGAGTAACCCCGGCCACATCATGGCGCTGATCCAGGCGTTTGGAATGCACACGTGCGCGCCCAAGAACACGGCGATGGCGTCGGGCGTCACGTTAAACAAGACGGGGGAGAATCGTATTCCCGACGACAACCGGTACGCGGAGATGGTCGGCTCTCTACTTGTCTTATCGAAAACGACGAGGCCGGACATTTCCTTTTCCGCGGTCGTGCTCTCGCCCTTTATGTACTGCCCTGAGAAAGACCGTATGCGCGCGGCCAAGGGTGTTCTGCGCTACCTTGGCGGGACAACTCTCCTTCGTATAATGTATGTCGGCAACGACGCGCTAGAAGGGTATGTTCACGCAGATTGGGCGGGCGACACCGACGGCCGTCGTTCGACAACAGGCTTCATCTTCCCGCTCAGCGGCGGGCCCATGTCGTGGGCGAGCAAGCGCCAGTCGATGGTGGCGACGTCGACGGCCGAGGCTGAGTACGTGGCCGCCGCGATGGCGACAAAGGAGGAACGCTGGCTGCGGAGACCGCCGTCCGACCTGGGCGTTGATGGTGGGGCCGTGCCGATGGGGGACTGCAACCAATCGTGCCTCGCGCTGGATAAAAAGACCCGAGGCGACGGGGCGGACCAAGCATGTCTTCATCGCCTACGACATGGCTCGCGACTATCAGGCGCGCGGGGATGTGGCCTTCTACTTCCTACCCAGCGCCTAAATGCCGGAGTACGGGCTCACACAGCCGCTGCCGTTGCCGGCGCTCACGGAATTCCGGGCAGCCGTCGGGGTTGGTGAAGACCTGGGCGCAGCTGCGCGGGGCGCAGAGCTTGGCGACACCCTCTTGAGGGAGAGCTGAGGCGCCATGGCCCCACTGGACGCGTCCAGTGGCGCAGCCCCTGATTCGCGGCAGCGACCTCCGTCCACATTGCGGCGGGCCGGTGTCGGTCGTGGACAGTTGCGCTAGCGTACACATGCTCGGAGACGGCAATGGGCCGCGGTTGAGCGGGATGCCGACTCGGGGGACGGCCGATTGGGACCTTCCTGAGGCGCTGCGGCGCAACTGGGGATGTCTATTGGAGCAGCTGCGGGTTCGCGGTGGTCGCCCGTGTCGCTTTTGGTGCAAGTCGATTTTGGCACCGAGCAGTAGGCCTAGTGCTCCGACGGATCGAGTCGATTTTGGTGAAAGTCAATTTTTGTGGTTTTGGGCGCGCATCTGCAAGCCTCCAGCGTCGGGCCAAGTCGGCTGGTCGGGCCCGAGCCGATTTTGGTGCACGTCGATTTTGGTCGGTGTTGGCCGGAGCAGAAGGCCTACTGCTCCAACGGGTCGAGCCAATTTCGGCCAAGTCGATGAGCCGCGTTCCGACCACACATTGACGGGCCGCCGACGAGCCGGATCGTCTCCGTTCAAGACGCGCCCGGATGCGCTGTACTCACCACGACGACTACTTCACGTCGGTAGGGATTTTGGCAATTTTGTCGGAGGTCGATTCTCCAGTAGTGACACCTGGGATGTGGGGATCGACTTCGGCTTGTTTCGACCGCGGATTTCGGTGAAATATTTCGCACTGGTAGGGACGGGCTGTGGTCGCGCTGGAGCGTCCATGGCGTGTACTGTGGTGCGCTGAGGGGAGTGCTGAGGCAGCCCCCCAAGCCCACGCAGGTACGTCGGAGTTACCGCGGACTGCCTGACTACTCGTGCGACTCACCAGACACCGCTCGCATCATCGCGGGGGGGGCCGTCGACGACGGGAACGCCGGCGAAGGCAAAGGTGTTCTTGGGGTACCCGCGGGTATGTGAACGACGCCTGTCGTGAGAAGTTGGACGTAACCGACGCTGGCGTTCTACCGGAGGACGATGGCGCGGTGTCCTTAATTCGTCACGATGACAAGGAACGACAGCCCGGGCATGATTGCGGGCGCGCCGGTGGCGATGGTCACCCTCTGGGTTTTGAACAGGCACGCGGCGCCGAATACATGGCCCAGGCCACCCCACATGGTCCGCACCCATACAAAAGTGGCCGCCGACGTCAAGAGTCGTGTCTCGTGGGGTGTACAGAGATCGCAGGACACCCCCATCGAGCGGACCCCGTCATCCAGGGATCCCCGCAGGATTGCGGTGACCAAAGCGTCGGCCCGACGGATGGACCGGTCCTGGGATAGGATGGCGTGAGCGTTGTCGTCGATAAGGGTGCACCCCAGAATGCCCGGGGCCGGCAGCGCTTCGACGACGAGGAAGGTCACGCGTACGACCTGCGCGCCCATCTGCACCCACAGCAGCGTGACGGTACGGCTGGTACGCAGCGGCGCATTGTTGATGTCAAGGAGACCCACGCGCTTCGCGATCTTGAGGTGGCCGCTTGGTATAGACAATCCGGGGCGAGGGCGGCCCTTCGGACCAGGTTCGGTTGCGCGCCAGTGTCCTCAATGGCAGCGGGAGACCGCTTGTCCAAGCCCAAGGAGGCCACATTGCGGTGGTCGGGGAGGCTGAACAACAGCACTTCCCTGCACCCCGGGTCATTCCCCGGTGCGACCGCGGGACGCGCGACGGTGGCGGTATGGCGGCGGAAGCGGGCGCGTTCGCAGCGGGCGCTTTCGCCGAACCGGGGAGGCCTAGCCGTGATGGGGCGGGCGCCGGCAGCGGGGCAAATTTCCGGGAAGCCATTTCCGCCCGCCCACGGCCGGGGATGTGTTGCCGACGGCCAGGACCGAGGAGCCAACCAGAGGCCGCGGTGCTTCAGCAGGGCCGGCGCCCGGCGCGGCCGGCACGGCGCGCGGAGCCCTTGGGCAAGGCGGGGCGCGGAAGGCCCCCAGAGGCCGCGGAAGAATGCGGGAGCAGAAGGTCGGCAGCCGCGGGAAGCCGGCGGCAGCTTTCCGCTCACGGAACTGGTGCAGATGGCTCGCCGTGATGTAAGAGTGCGGGCGAGCCTTGCGTCGGAAACCGTTCACGTGCAGCCCACACAGGATGCTGCCTCTAGACGTCTACCCAGGCGTGGGAGAGGTCGCCGCCAGCCAGGCTCGCCCCGGGAGGACCCGCAGCCCACTTTTCGGAGTAGCTGCCCTCCGCGTCCTCACCGCCGTCCGGGTACGCGCGATCGGAGGTTTTCACGGCGTGGACGAATGCGCGAGCACCCGAGCGGTTGGCGGCATCCGAGAAAGTGGAAGAGGCGACCAGTGCCGGCGGTGGACCCGCGCCCAGGGGCACGGGAGGGGCCGGTGCGGGGCCACGACCATTGTGGTGCGCAGCGACGGCCTCGCGGCGCGCGTGCCAGTTCGCCCGAACCTCAGGGGACTGGGCGGGGCACTGCCACACTGCGTTCCCCAGGGGGCCGCATAGCGAGGAGGCCCTCCGTTTTTTGGGCTCGGGAGCAAAATCGGGGCTGTGGTCACGCCAGAAGCCGTGCGGTGGAGCCCCCTCCCCTCGGAAAAAGCGGGCGGGGCGTGGCCAGCGGAGGAACATGGTGCCCGCATGAGGGGGCACCGGCGTCCCGGGAGCCAGGGTGCCGCGCCAGCGCCCTGCAACTGTGTAGACGGGAAACATCTCCGGCGTGCCCCCTCACGCGGGTTGCTGCTGCCACCCCGAGGCCTTGGGCAGGCTGGAAGCTGGAAGCACCGGTACCGGACCCAACGGACCGTACAAGGGTGCCTGTGCTGTCGCGGACATCTCAGTGGTCCATTCTGCGCATTCCTCCTGGGCTCCATAGTCGGTGAGGGACCAGGCCGCGGCAGCGGAGGCGGCTCCGACTGGGAGGGTCACCGAGGACGCCGTTCTGGCCCTTCCGGGTTCGCGATTTTCTCCGCCCGAAGAACGGGAGGCACCCGCCTTGCTTTTCGCTTGCAGTTCGACTCCCCACGCTTCGCGCGTTGCGGCTCCCTTTTTTAAAAGGTACTTGCGGAGCTTGGGGGAGATCCGGCCTTAAGGGTTGAAGAGCCGTCCGAGAGCTCGGACCTCCCGCCCGACCGCCTTCATTAATATTATATTCAACTCGGACTCCTATGGGACCGAGCCCAGCGCCCTGTTAGCATTTAGGATGCGATTTGCAAACTCGTGTTCTTCCTCACACTTCCCCTGGGTCCCTTTCATGAGCGACTGCAGGTGATCCACCAGGTCTTCTCAGTCAAGGTACTTGTTGAGCTGAGAGCGGACCGCACGCTTTTACGTAAGCTGCCGCGAGGCGTGGGTGTCCTTCGCCCGTTGAAGCACCCCAAGCACGTCACTCTTGACGAAGTACTGCAACAGATTCACGGCCTTCCCCTCTTTTAGGCCGCTACTGTTGCACGCGATCCGGAAACTTCCCAGGAATTCCACAAACTTCAGCGGGGTGTCGCCGGCGTACACCCGCGAGGTTTGTATCAGCGCCTTGACATTCGCGCGAACCCCAAGAATGGATGTGCCGCGGGGGAGGCGCAGGCGGCCACCTCGCTGCGCAAGCCGGTATCGCTAGGGCGGTAGGCGCACCTTGAAGCGGGGGTCGACGACAGTGTCCTCCCGCTGCTCCCGGTGGAAGGCGAGCAGCGTCTCCTGCACCTGAGCCCGCTTGGCCCGCCGGTAGGACCCACGAGCACCCTGGTCGCGGCGGGGAGGACCGCTACCGCGGCCACTGTCCGAAGAAGAGGTCGACCTGTCGGTCCTGGCCGTGAAGTCCGCCCTAATGGCGTCAGAGGGAGAGCCAGGGGAACACTTCCCGTCCCATCTGGACGAGGATGACTCCGTCGAAGGAGGCGAAGCGTCCCGGCGGGAGTCCCGGTGCCGGCGGCGTCCTTATGCAGGTCCCTCCTTCGTCCGACGACAGCCAGCGCCTCGCAAAAGCTGCGGCGGGGTGTTGTGTCCCGAGGGGGAGCCGACTTATGCCGGGGTGGGCACCACCGGGTAAAAGCGCCCATCTTGGGGGAGTCCCACGGCCGTACCCTTTCTGAGAACCGGCGGAGCCGCCTCCTCCGCGCATAAGGATGCTAGAGAGGGCCCCTTGGCCGCAACAAAGGCCAAGGCGACAGCGGTGGTGCGCCCGAGGACTGGGGTCTCGTCAAAAGCCGCAGTAGAGGCCACTTCCGCGGCATCCCGGAACACCTGGGCTAAGTAGCGCAGGCTTCCTGTGTCGACGGTCGTGCGAGAGAGCCCGGGGGCGGCAGCGCGGCCGACCCTGTGCAGGCTGGGCCCCGACCCGCCCGGAATCCAGGGTCCAAGAATCCAGCGTGACGCGTTGCCACTGCTCACGGGCCACTTCCACCGAGGAATTACCGAATGCTCTCTGAAACTCTCGGAGCTGCCGCTCCTCCTCCGCTAGCGAAACCGCGTCCGTCGGTCGACTCTACCCCAGGCCGCCGGGTGTCGTGCCGGTGTTGGGGTCTGAACCTCCCATTTCGTCCACGCAAGGTGGTCTACAGGCGGGCGCCTCGTCAGAGTGCTGCCCACTGAGGGGCGAGGGGCGAGAACCCACGCCCCCGCATTGGAGCTCAGTCGTCATGGACGACCGTCCCGAGCCTGGAGGTGGACAAGCCCCGTTGGTGGACGTGAGGCCGGGGTCCTCGGGCGGGGAGTTCGACTCACCCACCACCGTATCGCCGCCGCCGACTCGAACCGACCTTACACTCCCCACGGTGGCCATGGCGCCCGACGTCGACATCGCCCCGAGGTCTCCCTCAGGTGGTGCGTCCGTAACCCGGCTGGTGCCGGGAATCTCAAACGGAAGAGCACCCCCGTCGAGCGCGGTAGATGAGGAGGATCCGTGATCCACGGAAGCGGGGCCCGCGTATCGATCGGATGTCCTCGGTCACCGCACCGCAATACAACCCCCTCGGGTCCTGTGACTCTGGTACAGAAAGTGGCGTTGATCCGCGACGCGCACCACGTGCGTGCAGCGAGTCTCACTCGGAGCGCCGAATGTAGTACCGCAAATAGGGGGGTCTTCTATGGTGGACGGAAGTAACGGCCGTCCCAGCCTTTCGCGCGACACTCGCTATTGGAATCGAGGTCCAGGAAGACACTCCGATTGAAACTCCAAGTCAGACAGCCATGGTTTACTTGCCGTCGATGACGGTGCCTCCCACCGTCGTCGCCCTTCGTACTGAAAGGGCGGAAACCGTCGCTCCGGCTCAATTTCCCTATTGGGAATGGACACGGGCTGCCACCAACCAATGCAGATAGTTCCATGCACGCATATCAAGTCCCCTGACGGGATAAATCCAAGACGAAGGGGAGTTACTACTCCATGCGTTGCATGCTGCAACCGCCGCGTGGCGTCCGGTCGCCTGTCGGCTGCCCCGCTTGCGCCCGCCCAGACCCCTCGCGGGAGCGTCGGAGCTACTCCCGCCGCCGGCCAGCGGGGCGTGGGCCCCGGGCCCCTCCGTCGTAGCGCAAGCCAAGCGTCGGTTGACCGGACCCGCCGTCATGGGGCCACCACCTCTCCGCGTGCCGTGCCGCCCGTCGTCCCGACGGTCCTCGGGCGTGACGTGAGCGCCGAGACCTCCATGTTGCCCTCGCGGGGCCTTGGTCCGCGTCGCGCGGTAGTAATACAAACAAGAGGCCCTCGCCAGTGGATTTCCTTTTCGCAAGACCACTTCGCTCCAATGGCAGAGATCTCATATTTCATGCTTCTGGCCCCACGCCCTCATTGGTATCGCGCACGTGGCTTTCTCTTTCGCCTACAAACATGGCTCAGATCGATTCAGTCGAAGGGTATGTCAGCCACCTTCACCCCTATGGAACTGCCGATAGGCGCACACGTTCTTGGTGGCCCGTCCGTCTGGCACGAGATGCTGCCACGAAAGGTTCCTTCGCCTGACCCCCGCCCTACAGGAACTCTCCAAAAGCGCCTGTCCCAAAAACACCGGCCCGGATGCCAGAGCTGCGAGGACGCGTGTACGCGCTCCGGCCGCACTCACGCGCGGATCTCAGACACGTCGTCTTTTTGGAGGACAGCGCACCTGGCCCCAAGTGCTGTATTCGGACACCTGGCCCCACACCCTCGTATAAAACCAAGACAAGGCTTTACACCGCCCACCCACCTTTCTCTCCTGGTTACGATCGAGGGTTCCCGACAGCTGGACACGTCTGTTCAAGTGGGGCTTTGCTTGGTTGTCGTCCGACTGACAAAAGGTTCGTGTGATGCGTCATTCATGTGTACAACAAAATATTAAGGTAGCTATCGATTAAGGGGCCTCTACATCTCCAGATCGCAGTTTTGGATTCTGCACGTTGTCTCGGGTTCCTCTCTTGAGGAATCTTCTCTTCGGAAGAAATTTATCTGAGAGCGCATCCAACAAAGAGGACGCTAGCCTTTTTTCAGTCGTTTGAATTTTCGCTCTGTGGGACGTGCCGGCGAGGATTCAAACACATCGCATGTGCCGAGTGTCGGACAGCCGTCCCCGCTCCATGAGAGACCGGCCGGTTTGAATCTGGCCACGGGCCGTGCGATAGGCGGTTTCGCACTGTCGAGGGGGCGGGAACAACCGATCCACAGCTCTCCAATGGTGTCCTCTTCAGTTGACGGAGGGCCCTGAGCCAGAAGCTGTGATGTCTTGTGCACGCCCACTTAGCCCGACACCTCAGGGCGCCCCAAAATGCGAATGTCCTTCGCGCCAGCCCGCCAGGCTCCAGCTGCCGCGATCACACTGTTCGAATTGCTGGCCTCTGAACATCAGAGTTCTGGCGTCACCTCCGTGGCCCTCAAACTCGTCGTCGTGCCGTCAACCGACCTCGCGACCAACTTCGAGCCGCGAGGCGGCGTGGAGGTCCGGCTGGACAGCTTCGGTGGCAGGGGGCGCCGAGCGGCGGGAAGTGTGGAAGGCATCGCGACAGGTCCTGTCACACTGCGACGAGCCTCAGTCTACGCGGGGGTCCCCGCGTTGTGTCTTGTTTTTGTGACACAGGGGCGAGTTGTAGTGCATCGTGAGGTCTACGACGCCGACAGCAAGCGGCGCTGTGCAAGAACGTCTCTCAAGAAATCCTTTGTTGTTTCCCCTGGCTGTTCGCTGGCAGCTCATCTGTAACTGTCAACGAGGTCTTCCATAGGACTCCACCATGGTACATGCGGGCTGCATTTTAGCTGCGGCATTCAATTGGTGGAAGCATTTTCGACACAGCGGGTCTCCCAGGAAGGAAGATGCAATCCACAGCACGCACGCGGATGCTGCTCGCTATATTTCTCAGTTTCTGCTTTCCTTGGACGGCTTAGTTCGAGCGCATCCCGTGATCGTTTTACGGAAGCTGTCGTCTACTTTCAAGCTGTTGGCCTTTATCCCGGACTGGGACGCACGCTGGCCAACCCGTTTATCATCCCATGGAGAAATGCTACGTCTGCTTGGCTTCTCTGTCAAGAGGTGGCGCGATTTGCGAGCGAGCGAAGCCTGGAGCTCGTTAGTTCCCACTTTCGGCTTGCGCGATAAATACCGGACGGATGCATCGTTGTCGCCGAAGAAACGCACGTTCACGGAGCGGCCATGATCCGACAGTTGGGCCGATACTAGGTCGGCCAGTCGCTCGAGGCGTCGGTTCGGTTCTATATCCGGTTCCGGAAGAGATCCTGACCTGTCACGGTGTGATGCTGCCTTACCTGCCACACTACCCTCCCAACTTGTAAGACCTCTGGCATTTCATGCCACGTGGAAACATAATTTCAACGTTCGATCCATTTAGAACATCACTATCCACGTGGCACGCTTCCTTAGTGACTCGCTGTACTCGTCCAACATTCGGTACAAAGACCTCCAAAGTTGTAACGGAAGCAACGAACACGCCGATCGACCTGATCCGGCGTGAGACCATCCAGCGCCGCGGTGACTCATCATCATGCGGAGTCTGACTCCAGATGATCTGGCGTCATCTCAAAGGCACCAATGGGAGTTGGTGTCAATCGCGTAGTCGAATAGGGATGCGACATCACTGTCAGCGTCCCTTGCAATTCAATAAGACGATCCGGGGCCAGTATGTCTGCGTCGGATATGACCTGCTGTTCGAATTGTCGAGCGCCGCACTGTCCAATGCGAGGTGCCCTCTGTTTTCGGCGCTCGTGTCGAGAGCCGCCAGATTCTCTACGCTTCTTTATCTGCGTTTCTGAGCCAGTTCGTGCCCAATTTCGGCGGTACACGCACGCCTCCCTTTGTTCTTGACCCTTTTAATGCCACACCATGTGGATGGGAGCGCATGCACGTTCTGGGGCATCTCAGGTGCCCCATGGGGAGTATACAGTCAAGCGAGCCGAGTTCAGTCGTTGGGATCGAGAGGGGAAGCCTCAGTTCTAAAGACAACCTTTTCCCTTGTGATCCCTCTTGACCTTCTCCACCGTCGCCGCACCCGTGCGAATCCTAAGTGCCCTCCGTCGTCGCCCCAATCGTCTTAGATGGGGTCTTCCCCGTCACTCGCTGCTTCTCCCGAGTACGTTTGATTCGCCACGTGTCCTGGCGGGTCTTACACAACTTGTCATCCATTGAACTTATCTTTGCCGATAGCAAGCGCAGCCCTCGGAACCTGAAGTAACACCACCCCTAAATGCCAGACCTATTGACGCATCTTCTTGAATTTTTGTCCGTTCCCCTCGCCGCGATGTAAGGCTATTATCGGGAAGCTCGGAGTGCGCTGTAGTGACGCTTGCCGGAGTTTACCGGACCTGGGCGTCCATTGCAAGGTGTTTTTTATCGCTCTCCCGATTGAGTTGGCTCCGCTGCAGCCGTGACGGTCAAGTCGAGAGTTGGGGGGCAGAGGGGACATCGGGTGTTTTGTGTGTTGCGTTTCTTTCCCCTGTCAAAGTGTGTATATTTCGCTCCTACTGTTCGTAGTCTCCAAGCCGACGCATATCTCAGGAGCTCGTAGCACGTCAGTCAAGCAAGTGTGTAGGATGCCGACGCTAGGGCGATGGGAGGAACCAGGTTTTGGTACAGACAATGACGATGCGGCTTCCAGCAGCTGTTAGCCAGCGAAGCTTGGCAAAGCGCATCAGCTGGTGCTCCCATCTTAGTCCGCCCTCTTTTGTGAAATCGGAAAACAGTCAGGACGATGACGGAGTGAACATATCCGATCAACTTTGTCGTTTCTGGTCCTATTCGTTCCATACCGCGGTTGCTCTGACCATATAACTCATCTGTGACGCCCACTGGGGGTCCTCCGCTCCTGTCTCCACGGAGCGCCAAGGATAGAACAGCAGCTAATCGTGCAGACGAGTAGAACGAGCCACAAGTAGATGACAAACTCGTAGGGGGACAAGAGAGTTACCAAGTCCCAGAGACAAGCGCACGGACTGCAGCCAGTCATGGTAGCTAGCCTGATGGGAGGCCAAGGTCTTATCGTCCTTTGAAAATGGGGAGAGTGGGTGGTCCGCAAGAGCGTCAGCGCCATCCGTCCCGCATACAGTCGAGCAGAGAACTGCATACGCCGCCGCGCCCTCTTCCACCTTTCTAAGAAACATCACTTTCTCATCTCCAGTCTCATCTCCGAATACGTGGCATGTGAGCGCCGTCGCTACCTGCGCGGGGGACATCTTTGAGGACCTGGCCCTCCGCGTATGTGGGTCTACGGGACTAGAAGCGATTGAAATCACGTCATCCTTGTCTGCTGCACCATATCCGGGGGCGTTCCAGTCGTCACTGTCACCCAGTGAGTGAGGAAATCTTGAAGCGCACTCAGAACAGACCGCTAGTCTCACGGAAGCTTCGGGGCATTTCAAGTCCTTTTTAGGTCAGTATCGTGGTCCCAAGCTTTATCGCGAGGCATCTGAGTCCATAGAGAGCCACACACGCTCCCATGTGGACCAAAGTACTGCGGACGAAGGAAGTGAAGAGGACAAGCAAGCCGAAAGAAAAGATAAACGTACAGGCGAATGGATCGGGAGCGTGTCTGGAGCGCTCGCGCAGAATCACGCAGACGAGCCGCAAAGTCCCTTTCCGCCGCTGCACGAAGACAGCTCAGAATCTCGAGAGCGTTTACTGGGGTATCGTCGGTGGTGACCCCGCTGGGCCTGCTGAGCGTCGCTGTCAGGGCCCTGCAAAAAGCACTGGCGGTCGCGCTCAGTCCAGCGTCGGCACACCTCGCCTGCTCACGCGTGGCGTCAACATTGACTGGCAAAACCGCCGCTGCGTCGGAGCCGACGGCCCCAAGGGTGTCCACAGCCGCCGAAACGGGATTGGCCGTCCCGAAGAAGTTGGCCACACGAGATCGCCGGCGCGCCAGGTGGGCCATTAGGGCGTCTTCCGCTTTCTGGTAGTTCTCCAGGGCTTGTCGCCGCTGAGACTCAAAGAGCGCCTGGCCCGACACGCTGCAAACAAAAAACTGGGCCGACAGCTTCTTCTTGTTTTGTTCTCTTGAATACAACGCCGTTCTGCGAGATCTCGCGCTGGAAGAGAAGGGGGCTGAGCTCAATCTTCAGGGGCGTGTGCCCGGGATTCAGACACTTTGTGCACCTGGGAAGCGTACACAGGAAGCGCAATATGTGGAAAGAGAAATAAAAACGATGGAACAGGTGTGGAGCGTGCGTGTCAGCTCGTGTCTGCATCGAGGAACATGCTTGATACACTGAAATCCAAAAGCAAGGAGCGGAAAGTTGTCGTGGACTGATCACGGAAAGGGAAGCGCGCAACTTAGGGATCCTTGCACGGGCACTTCAGAGCGCTACTTTTGGCACCCGTGTAGAACTCGTGCCCTTTCGGCAGAGCGGCAACGTACTGCACGTTACCAACCACCATCGTGCACTTGGGAAAGTGGTGGGTTCTGCCGTTCTCTGTCATCTTTATGTAGCCAAAGGCCCCGCGCGTCGCGTTGGCCCGCCCGGGGCGCTCAGAAAGAGCCTCCTTGGGCGACATATTTAGCGGGGCGCGGGTGAGATAGTGCTCCGCCGGAGATCCTCACAGTAGCTCAATCGTCCATGTCACGAACCCCACTTCCAACTCAACAACAGATCGGAGCTCTCTGTTAGAATCTTGTCATGAGGGGCAGTTCGCTGCGATGTGGCGAAACGCGAAGAGTCCACAGAGAAGCGTTGACACACACGCCACGCCCAAATGGAAGCGATTGTATCCAACATACCTGCGCTTCCGTCGCCGGATGTCCCGGTGGTGGTACCCGTGGCGGTGGCCACCGCTGCTGCGGAGCCGCCGGCCATCGGGCGTGGCCGGCGGGATATGCGAGGGCGTACTGTGCGGTGGGTATTCCAAAGCGCGAAGAGGATGGGCGTCACCACGGTGGCAACGAACAGCAGCGTGCTGCGTCAACGATGCGGGCAGTCCCAGCGCGGGGCGCCCTAAATGAGGACAGTCGATTGCCGTCCCAGCGCGGGTCACGGATGGCTAGCATTGACGGAATCGCCGGGGCGCGGCTGTTCTACAGCGATCAAGTCAATGTTCTTCGCCAACTCCTTCGAACCTTGGAACCAAACGTCGTAGATATCTTTGAACTGAATGTGTCGATTTGTATAGATATTGTGACAACTATAAATAGATCTTGTGTCGAGACATTTGTACAGGACGTTCGATCAAGCTGCGCTCCGGACTGGTACATGCTAAAACCAGTTCCCGTTCGAGTCTGTTTCTACCAATGAATCGCCGTTCGAGTCTCTGCTTCGGGCGAG
>ENA-ORXR01001297-ORXR01001297.1-marine-metagenome-genome-assembly--contig:-NODE-1297-length-26898-cov-4.902390_pt1 | contig 26898 bp, 29 predicted proteins | sample MGYA00237866_ERZ511479 | MGnify/ENA metagenome assembly ERZ511479 | reverse complement strand
GGCTCGCCAGCCTCTCACAGCCCATCGCCGCCGCCTCTGTCGCGCAAGTCCACAAGGGCGTGTTAAAAACAGGCGAGACGGTCGCCGTGAAAATCCTGCGCCCGAATATCCAAAAACGCATGCGCAAAGACATGGATGTTTTGAAAATGGTGTCTTCATTAGCAGAGTTTTTCGTGCCTGACTCCAAACGTCTCGGCCCTAAGAAATTTGTTGAGACCGCTGACCGCGCCGTAATGTTAGAGCTTGACCTGCGCCTCGAAGCCGCCGCTTGTTCTGAGCTATCCGAACCTGCAATTGAGACCGGCCTTTATAAAGTGCCGGAAATCCACTGGAGCCTGGGCGGGAAAAACGTCATGGTCACGCAGTGGATTGACGGTACGGCGCTCTCGGACGAGGCTATCCTGAGCCGCCCCCAAGTCGAGCGCACAGAAATTGCCCGCAAAGTCATGCAAAGCTTTCTCGCCTGCTCTTTTGATTATGGCGTCTTCCATGCCGACATGCATGAAGGCAATATGATTATTGGCGATGACGGCACATTATGGCTCATCGATTTTGGTATTCTCGGCCGCCTCGCGCCTAAGGAACAGCGCTTCCATGCGGAAATCCTCTATGGCTTTTTGATGCGCGATTATTTGCGCATTGCCGAAGTTCATTTTGAAGCGGGCTATGTCCCCGCCCATCACACCATTGAAGATTTTGCCTCGGCCCTGCGCTCGGTCGGCGAGCCGATTTTTGGGCAAACGGCGGAAAATGTCGCCATGACCAAAGTCCTCGTTCAGCTTTTTGAGATTACCGATATTTTTGACATGGAAATGCAGCCGCAACTTATCATGCTGCAAAAAACCATGATGCAGACTGAAGGTGTTTGCCGCCGCCTCGATCCGAATTTTGATATGTGGGAAATCAGCCGCCCTATCGTCGAAGCCTCTATGCGCCGCGAGCTGGGCGTTGAAGGCCGCGTCAATGATTTGCTGACAGGCCTTGATAAAGCCCGCCGCACTTTAGAGCGCCTCCCCGACGCGACAGAGAACATCGCCGCCCTCGCCCAAGCCTGGGCGGATGGTGATGTCGATCTCTCCAAAGGCGCGCCAACTCCACATTCAACTGTAAAAACGCCCGCGTGGAAACCCATTGCATATGTCGGCACAGGCGCGGTATTAGCGTTGGGCGGCGTTTGGGCCGCAACGCAGCTTTAGGCCAACGTTTTGGAAAAACGCATACTCTTAATTATTGGCGGCGGGATTGCGGCTTATAAATCGCTCTTCCTTATCCGTGTGCTGGCCAAGCGCGAGATTGCCTCTCGCGTTATCATTACGCGCGGCGGGACGGAATTTGTCACGCCCTTATCGGCGGGCGCTTTGTCTGGCGATAAAGTTTATTCCGATCTCTGGGACTTAACCGATGAAGCTGAGATGGGGCACATAGAGCTCTCGCGCTCGGCTGACCTTGTCGTTGTTGCCCCTGCGACAGCGGACATCATGGCCAAGGCCGCGCATGGCATTGCCAATGATTTGGCGACTACCACACTTCTCGCCACGGATAAGCGTGTGCTCTATGCCCCTGCCATGAATGTGCGCATGTGGGAGGCTGCCGCGACGCAGCGCAATATGGAGAGCCTTAAAAAAGATGGCGCACTATTTATCGGTCCTGATGCGGGCGCGATGGCTTGCGGGGAATTTGGCGAAGGCCGTATGGCAGAACCTGAAGCGATCGCGGATGCGATTGAAGCGGCGCTTAAAGGCGTGACGACATTGGACGGCCTGAAAGGCCCAAAGCCGCTGAAAGGTAAATCTGCCCTCATCACAGCAGGCCCAACACGCGAGCCGATTGATCCTGTGCGTTATCTGTCTAATCACAGCTCCGGCAAGCAAGGCTATGCCATCGCGGGGGCCCTCGCGGATTTAGGTGCGCAGGTGACCCTCGTCTCTGGCCCCGTGTCCATTCAAGCGCCCGCCAATGTAAACCTCGTCAAAATCGAGACCGCGGAAGAGATGCTCAGCGCCTGTGAAGCCGCCCTGCCCTCTGATGTATTCGTTTCCGTTGCGGCGGTGGCCGATTGGCGTCCTGCGTCTCGCGGTGACAAGAAAATAAAGAAAAATGGCGACGCGCCTGCCCCGCTAAAGCTAGAAGAAAATCCCGACATCCTCAAAACGCTCAGCACGTCGAAAAAACGCCCTAATTTGGTTGTAGGTTTTGCCGCCGAGACCAATGACGTGATTAAACATGCCACTGCTAAACGCCTGCGCAAAACATGTGACTGGATTGTCGCTAATGATGTATCAGGCGATGTCATGGGCGGAGATCATAATAAAATGATCCTAGTCACAGATGATGGCGCAGATGAATGGCCGCGCTTGTCAAAACAGGATAGCGCCAAACGTCTGGCGGCTAAAATTGCGGAGTATTTTGCATGAGAGTTTTACTAGCGGCCCTTCTCTTAGGTGTATCTACGCCCGCTTTGGCGGATAATATCGCCGGGTGCGAAGTCGTCTTGATGGAAAAAATTCAGCAAGAGGGCGTTGAAGGCTCAGCCGAAGTCGCAAGCTTTCGGCCTGCCGCCGACTTCATCGCCAGTATCTATGATGATGAGACAGAGGTTTTGCGCCAAATTGATGGCCTCCCGATACGCGCCATCATGTGCCAGCGTAATAGCGTCGTCCCGTCATTACGTGACTTTCCGATAATCGCCTCGGGCACGCCATTTATGATTTCCCAAAATTTTGACAGCACTCAAACGGGCCTGACGACGATTTATTTTAAGGACGGCGAATTTCGCGCGGATTATAAAGGGCCGGAGTTAACCGACGAGATAGAGGCTGAAATGAATGACCGTTTGGAAGTCTTTAATCTACAGCCTCATGACTTAGCTGAAAAAGAAAAAGCTATGCTGGAAAGACTTGAGAGCGACGTCATTGAGGACGGAGTAATTGAAAAGCCAGAGGCTGAAATGCCAGTAGTTGAAGATACAGTGATCGAAGAAACAGTAGTTGAAGAAACATTGGCCGAAGAGTCATTGGCTGAAGACGCAGAGCTGCCAATAAATAACGACCTCATAGATGACGCGAAAACTAATATTGAAGAGTCCACAGATGCGCTTGGTTTCAAACCTGACATGCTCGGCGAATCTATCGAAGATGACACTGCTTCAGCGCGTAAGACTATAAAGTTTTCCGCGCCCGAGGAGCTTAATGAAGTAGAATAGGCTGTCACCATGTCCCTCACCGTTGAGATTAAAAAACTCGCCCATTTTGGCGATCTGGAACTTCCCAAATATGAAACCGTTTTAGCTGCAGGGGCTGACCTGCGCGCTGCTGTTGAAGACCACGCCCCCATAATCTTGGAGCCCGGCGCGCGCGCGCTTGTCCCGACAGGCATGGCGATGGCTCTTCCCGCCGGTTATGAGGCGCAAATTCGCCCGCGTTCCGGTCTGGCTTACAAGCACGGTATCACCTGCCTGAACACACCTGGCACGATTGATGCAGACTATAGAGGTGAGGTTAAAGTCTTGCTGATAAATCACGGCGATAGCGCGTTCACGATCAATCGCGGTGAACGTATTGCGCAGATGGTGATTGCCCCAATTACGCAGCCAGACTTTGAACCTGTTACAGAACTTTCCGAAACAGTGCGCGGTGCGGGCGGTTTCGGATCAACAGGAACGCATTAATATATGACATTTATCCGTTACGCCTTTTTCACCTGTCTTGCATTTTGCTTGCTCGCCGCCACGGCGCAGGCCCAAACGCCCGTGCAAAAACATGGGGACTTGCGCATATCCGGAAAACATATCGTTGATAAAAAAGGCGCGGTAACATCACTGGCCGGGCCAAGTTTCTTCTGGAGCAATACAGGTTGGGGCCAAGACCGTTTTTATACGCGCGGCGCCGTTGAGACTTTCGCGCGTGATTGGAAAGCGGGTATTGTCCGCGTCGCCGTTGGCGCGCAGAATGACGGCAGTATCCTCAAAGACCGCAAAGGCAACCTCGCCCGCGCGCAAACCGTTATCGAAGCCGCCATTGATAACGGGCTTTATGTTATTGTCGATTGGCACTCCCACCAAGCTGAGCAAGATGTCTCAGAAGCGCAAGCCTTCTTCACCCATATCGCCAAGCGTTACGGCCATACGCCCAATATCATTTATGAAATCTATAATGAACCGCTGGACACAACGGATTGGAACCGCACAATTAAGCCTTATGCCGAAAAAATGATAAGAACCATCCGCGCCATTGACCCGGACAATCTGATTATTGTCGGCACTCAAACCTGGTCGCAAGACGTCGATAAGGCGGCAGACAATCCCATCAGAGGCCAGAAAAACATTCTTTACGCCCTGCATTTCTACGCCGCGACGCATAAAGAGTATCTGCGAGAAAAGGCCGAATATGCGATGTCAAAAGGCCTGCCGATTATTATCTCTGAATGGGGCACGGTGACCTATAGCGGCGACGGCTATATGGATATCGACTCTACGGGTGAATGGATGTTCTTTGCTAAAAAACATGGCCTCTCACATTTAAGTTGGTCCGTAAGCGACAAAGACGAAACGGCTTCTATGCTGCGCCCGGGCGCGTCCTCTAATGGCGGGTGGACAACTCGAGACTTAACGCCATCAGGCCGCTTAGTGCGGGACTTGATAAGAACTTGGTAAGCTAGGACAGCGTTTTAGCGGCCTCACATAGCCGTTTAATATCTTCCGCGTCATGATAAAGCCCTAAGCCAATGCGAAGCACATCACCGCGCACATCGGTAATAATATTTTGGGCATGAAGCTCGGCTTTCCAGCTTTGCGCATTTTCATGGTCTAGGGCTAAGAACCGCGCCGAGTGTTCCGCCGAGATATTATTTAAAAGCCTGGCTGTCCCCAAAACCCCGGCCTCTCCTTTTCGAATGAATGAGGCGAGCTGTGATTGTAGCCCGCCGACAAATTGGCTCATGCGCTCTGTGTCCAAACCTTGCTCCGTCAACATCGCCCTGACCGCGTTAAAGCGATAAAGCCCTGACGGGTCAAAAGTAGCGCCGAAAAACCGCCCGGCATCTTTGGTATAACCCACGCCGCCTTTGGGCGGGGCGACTAAATCCCCAAAAGCGGCATACCAGCCCGTAATTTCAGGGCGCGGCGCATAGCCATGCGGGGCATGCATAAAGCAGACACCCTCGCCCGACATGGCGTATTTATATCCGCCCGACAGATAGAAGATTTTATCGGCCACACCTGACAGATCTGTCGGAACCGCCATAAAGCCGTGATAGCCATCAATCACCACCCAAGGCCCATCAGGACGAGACAGCTCTGCCAATTCAGATAGGCCGCCAAAGATATGCCCTAAGTTAAAGAAGACATGGCTGGTAAAGATGATATCATAGTCATGATGCGTTGCAGCCTCCATAAACCGCGCGTCAAAAGTCTCGGCCGGACTCACGGGAATAATATCGGCGATAACCCGTCCGCTTTCTTCCCAGCGCTGCCTTTGACGCGACATAGAATGAAACTCGCCATCCGTTGTGAGCAGCTTGATGGGCGTTTTATCCAGAGCAGAAAACAGCCGCACAATCAGATCATGCGTGTTGGGCGCAAAAACTATGGAGCTGGAGTCGGGCAGGCCCAATTCATTCGCTACATAACGTTGGGCCGCCGGGTAGACCTCTCCAAAAATATGATCCCATTTATCATCCGCTAATCGCGCGGCATCCTCAAAAGCTTGGGCTTGTCCGTCTCGCGCCGCGTCAGGCCAAAGATGGTGACTATGCGCCGCCATATGTAAGCGCTCGGGCGCGGCGCCCAATGATTTAGAAAAGAGATGTTTATAAGACATATATCCACCTTATAGCATATCGCCATATCAGCAATTGCTGTGTAAGAGACATTATGCCCAATGATTCCACATTTACTTACGGAAAATATCTAGACCTCGAAACGCTGTTAGGCGCGCAAAACCCGCTCACTGATAAGCATGACGAAATGCTGTTTATTATCCAGCACCAGACCTCTGAGCTTTGGATGAAGCTCGCCATTCATGAACTCAGCTCAGCCCGCGCAGCTATTCGTGCAGATAGCCTGCCGCCCGCCATGAAAATGCTGGCCCGGGTGTCGCGTATTTTTGAGCAGCTCAACTCGGCGTGGGATGTCCTGCGAACGCTGACCCCTGACGAATATACCGCCTTTCGCGATGCCTTTGGCGCAGGCTCAGGCTTTCAAAGCTGGCAATATCGCGAGATTGAATTTCTACTGGGCAATAAAGCCGCTAAGCATCTTGAGACACATAATGACCATGCCGCTTATGAACGCTTGGAAACAGCCCTGAACACGCCGAGCTTATATGACGAGACCACAGCTCTTTTGGCAGCGCGCGGCTTTAAGATTGATAAGACGCAGCTTAAGCGCAACGTGTCTGAAAACTATGCCGCAAATGATTCCGTCCGCGCCGCGTGGCTCTCCATCTATCAAGACCCCAAAGCCCACTGGGACTTATTTGAGCTGGCCGAAAAGCTCGTCGATTTTGAAGATTACTTTCGCCGTTGGCGCTTTAATCACGTCACCACCGTCGAGCGGGTGATCGGATTTAAACGCGGCAGCGGCGGCACATCTGGCGTGAATTATTTAAAAGCGATGCTGGATGTTGTTCTCTTTCCGGAATTATGGGACATAAGAACCGAACTCTAAAGGAACCTTTTATGCCTGATCTTATTCGCGGTAAAATTTACGACAACATCATGCAAACGATGGGCAATACGCCTCTCGTGCGCTTCCCCCGTATCACCGAAGGTGTGCCGGCGGATCTGTGTTATAAGCTTGAGTTTTTTAATCCCATCGCCTCGGTCAAAGACCGCATCGGTATTGCCATGATTGAAGAGCTAGAAGCCAGCGGAAAGCTGAAACCTGGCGGCACAATTGTGGAGCCGACCTCTGGTAATACGGGTATCGGCATCGCGTTCGCGGCAGCGGCCAAAGGTTATAAAGCTATCCTCGTCATGCCCGAGCAAATGAGTATTGAGCGCCGCAAAATGATGAAGCTTCTCGGCGCTGAACTCGTCCTCACGGAAGCCGCAGGCGGCATCCCAGGCGCGATGGCAAAGGCGGACGAAATTTGCGCCAAGACCCCCGGCGCTGTGCAGGCAGGGCAATTTGTCAACCCCGCCAACCCCGCCATTCATTACAAAACTACGGGCCCTGAAATTTGGAATGATTGCGAAGGCAAAGTCGATGCCTTTATCGCAGGCGTCGGTACGGGCGGCACGCTGTCAGGCGCAGGAAAATTCTTAAAAGAGAAAAACCCTGACTGCCAAATCATCGCCATTGAACCTGTCGGCTCGCCAATGATTTCCAAAGGCGAAAAAGGCCCGCATAAAATCCAAGGCATTGGCGCTGGCTTTCTGCCTGACGTGCTCAACACGGACCTCATCGACGATGTCGTGACTATAGATAATGACGCCGCCTTTGGCACCGCCAAACATGTCGCCGCCGAAGACGGCGTGCCGATTGGTATTTCCTCAGGCGCAGCGGTCGCCGCAAGCCTCATCGTCGGCGCACGCCCCAATATGAAAGGCAAACGCATCGTGACGATTATACCAAGCTTTGCCGAGCGGTATCTAAGCACGCCGTTGTTTGATTGAGTGACCCCTGATTACGTCAATCGTTATGCGCGCCACCTTGTGCTTAAGGAAATAGGCGGAGCGGGACAGCAAGCTTTATCGGCGGCCAAAGTGGCGATTGTCGGCGCGGGCGGCTTAGGCGGCCCCGCAGGGCTTTACCTTGCCGCCGCAGGTATCGGCCATATCACGATTATAGATGATGACGTAGTTGAGCTCTCCAATCTACAGCGCCAAGTGCAATTCGCCGCTAGCGATATAGGCTCGGAGAAAGCGACTGTTATGGCCACGACGCTAATAGATATAAATCCCGAGATTAAAACCAAGAGCTATACCGCGCGGCTGACTCAGGTGAATGCCCAAGATCTCTTAAAAGGCTATGACATCATCCTTGACGGCGTTGATGATTTTGAGACGCGCTTTGCCATCAATAACGCAGCTTTGGCGCTAAAAACGCCTTTAGTTTCAGGCGCACTTGGCCGCTTTGACGGACAGCTTAGTGTATTTTTATCAGACGGGGAAAGCCCCTGTTATCGATGCTTCGTCCCGCAGATCCCGCCTGACGCGCAGACCTGTTCTCAAGTCGGTGTCGTCGGCGCGTTGGCAGGGGTTATAGGGTCGATGATGGCACTGGAAGTGATTAAACTTATCACAGGCGCGGGCGAGCCGCTTGTCGGAAAAATTTGGTTATTTGACGGACTAAAAGCTCAATCGCGAACCGTTAACTTGCCCCAAGACCCGAATTGCCCGGCCTGCTCTCTATGATTTTGTATAAACACGAGGCAAAGACTGGCTTAAGACTAGTCATTTAAAAAGACAAAATTATTTTATGAAATGCGAATTCACTAACTACGTATTCTGCGATTATAGCGAACCTTGATCCCTGAGCGGCGGTTTTTAAATCCTCGGCGGCGGTTAACAAATGGCGCAGCACCAAAAGCCCCGACCGGAGCAGAATATCTACGGCGACGCTGAGAACTCTGTGTATCTTCTAAGCGGCTTTCAAGCGCATCAATTCGGTCAGCTTGAGCTGCCAATCGTTCATTTTGAATAGCTTGTAATTGCTTAGCATAATGACTGTCAGAGCGTTCACGAATGATAATAGGCGCGGCAGGCGCGGCCATCGGTGTCGCGCGATAAACTTTCACCCCGCTCTCACAGCTCATATTTATAGAACTCGCTTGGCCATTATGACACGCCATAGCCGTTCCCGGAAACATCATCGCGAAAGCGGCTAGAGATATTGATAATTTACGCATGTTAGACTCCATAAGGACACCTTAGCAGGATATCAGATATTTTCTACATACTGCGCCCCTTAGGCGAGTTTTAACGTCAATTTTCTGGCTTCCATAACCTTATAATCCGCTTCACAGGCTTTCAGCATATCGCGATATTGCGGCGGCACGACGGGCCTATCTTTAGGAGGCTCCGTAAAGCCTGTCGATTCCATCACCGATTTATACCAATGCGGAGCCCAAGCGCCGTCTTCTGGGCGCGAGCCTTTTTCCCATGACATCATCGCGGTGTCAAAAGGTATGCCTATGGCGCGGCAAAGCTGGCTCAGCATGGTTCGCGGCCAGAGCAAAATATCAAGAGAGTCGATAACGGGCGGGCGTCCGAGCTGTTCCCATAATTGGCGCTGAGGCGCGAAGCCCAATTCTTCAATATCAAAATCTTCGCGGCCTTTGGCGTAAGAGGCTATCACGCGGGCCGGGTCACGGATGAGAAAGAAATGTTTCGCGCCTTTGGCCCAATCCATCGGGAAGCCCTCCAGCATATGATGGGGCATATGTTTTTGAAAGCTATAGGCGGTCTGCGTCTTCGCGCGGCACATCTCGCTGACCTTTTGCGGGTCGCATTCGTGACGTGCCAAAGTCTCTGCCCGCCCCGGATGGGCTTTTCCGCTGACCGATAGATATGGCGCGAAAAAAGGCTCATCAATAACGCTGCAATCCGCGCGTGAGCCAAAGCTACGCATCATGGCCGTGGATAAATTACGCGGCCCCGACCACATGGCGATGATGGTCATGCGGCGCTAGCGCGGTGAATGAGGTCGAGGTAAAGTTTTTGCAAGCGCTCAACCATCGGGCCGCGTTTACCGCTCCCGATTTTGCGGCCATCTATTTCCCCAACTGGCGCTAGCCCCGCGAAGGTCCCCGTCGTAAAGGCCTCCTCTGCGCTATAGCATTTCATCAGGCTAAAGTTCTTTTCGAAGACAGGAATATCATTAGCTTTGCACAAATCGATAATCTTACCCCGCGTAATACCGCCCAAGCAATAATCACCCGACGATGTCCAGACTTCGCCTTTGCGAACAATGAAAAAATGCGTTGAATTACAGGTCGCGACAAAGCCTTGCGGATCGAGCATTAAGCCCTCATCCGCGCCCGCCTTAATGGCTTGGATACAGGCGGTGATACAATTAATTTTAGAATGCGAGTTTAGCCCGGGGTCTTGCACATCAGCTCGCCCCCGCCGCACGGAAACGGTGTAAAGCGAAAGCGGGTTTTCCGCTGTTTTCGGATTGGCCTTTTTAAATTCAGGCGCGATGACAATGGTCGATTTAGAAATCACAACGCGCGGGTCTTGATAAGGCGTACTGCGCAAACCTCGTGTCAGCATGAGGCGGATATGCACATCCTCCGTCATTTCATTCACGCTCAGCGTTTCGTAAAGCCGCGCTGTCAACTCTTCTTGGGTCAGCCCAATATCAATATCCAATGCTGCTGCCCCTTCCCAGAGACGGTCAAGATGGTCTTTTAAAAAGGCTATTTTCCCCGCGTGAACGCGCAGACCTTCCCACACGCCGTCCCCTAGCATAAAGCCGCTATCAAAGACATTAACCACCGCTTTTTCGCGCGGGAGCAGCTCTCCATTGACGTTAAATAAAACCCTCTCATTACGCGGGTCTGGAATATAGGCATGAGATCCGTAAGACATAGGCTGTCCTATCAACTCAGCCGATAGACAGCAAGCTTAGCGCCTAGCTCCGGCGGCGGCGTCCCCCGCGGCCGCGGCGGCCCCCTTCCCCTGCAGCGGGCGCGGGGCGGTAATGCTTAATCCAATTGGCGCAGCTCGGGTCAACACCATTGAGAACATCGGCCGCTCTTACAGACGGCACCAGACCAGCATGAAGCGGGTTCACAATAGCGGAGGTCATACCCGCCGCCGCCAACATAGGCAGGAAGGCATTATTGATGGTGTTACGCTCAGGCAGACCAAAGGCGACGTTAGACGCCCCGCAAGTCGTATTCACGCCAAGCTCTTTGCGTAGCCGCCCGACAAGTTTAAACACATCCGTGCCCGCGCTATTAACCGCGCCAATCGGCATGACGAGCGGGTCGACAACGACGTCTTCGGGCTTGATACCGTAATCCGCCGCGCGGTTGACGATACGCTTGGCAACTTCAAAGCGCACATCAGGGTCTTCTGAAATGCCTGTGTCGTCATTTGAGATGGCTACAACGGCGCAATCATATTTGGCGACGAGCGGCAGGATGCGCTCCATCACCTCTTCTTCCGCCGTGGTCGAGTTTAGCAAGGGGCGGCCTTTATAGACTTTCAAGCCTGCTTCCAGCGCGTCCATGATAGAGCTATCAATACAGAGCGGAACATCGGTCAAGCTCTGAATAAGGGGGATGACTTCTGACATAATGAGCGGCTCATCCGCCAAAGGCACACCAACATTGACATCCAAGACTTGCGCGCCTGCCTCGACTTGGGCCAAGGCTTCTTTTTTCACGCGCCAATAGTTGAACTCTTTGAGCTCTTTGGAAAACAGCTTACGTCCGGTCGGATTGATACGCTCACCAATCATTGTGAAGGGCTGATCAAAGCCAATCACATGTTCTTTGGTGGCAGAGGCTAAAATTGTGCGGGCCATCTTTATATCCTAAATCATTGTGGTCTGAAGGCTTCGATACAGATATTGCGCCAGACACGCAAAGGCTTATCTCCATAAAGTCCAATGAGACGCGCCTTAAAAATCAGACTGTTTCAAGAGCGCTGAGAGCGTCCTCAAGTCCGCCATAGCCGACGTAGCGAAACTCATAGGATAGGCCGAGCTTTTTCGCCGCCGTTCGGGCCTCGGATTTCAAATCATCATCATCCGTCTGCGCCAGATAGGTCAGTTTTTTGTAATGCTTGAAATATGTTTGCTGAAGGTCAGGATAACGGTCCAAACCCATGCCCTTTATAATCAAAGTGTCAAAATGACGAACCAGATAATCGGTCAGGAAAAACGTCCCGAGCTCGTCCTCCATCATCGCGTCAAAGCGGCCAAGTCCCGTATAGAAAGCGTAGCAATGCGCGCCCGGCAGCCGTGTCGCCTGTTCGTAATTTTCAAGTAACCTGTCCAACCCGCCGCCCGTGCCGCAATCGCCATAACCGATAAGAATGCGCTCATAATTTTGCGCCGCCTCATCGAGAATTGTTTTCAAGGCTGGCACTATTTTTTCAGGATGATTATGATAGATAGCCGGTAAACATTTCAGCTCAACTTGCTCGCTCAGCTGACCCAATAAATGCACGATCTCTTTGGCCAAAGCCCCGCAGGCCAAAATCAGGATCTTATGGGACGTTTCGCTTTGCTCGCTCATAAAGGCCTCTTGCCAAATTATGCTCTTCAGTTTTAAGAAATTTGGTGCGGTCTAGCGATATTACATCGAACACTTTTTGGGCAGATATTGAGGATTGGAACACTCAATTAAGGTTACTCAAGCCGCCTTCAAATTTGAAACCTAAATAAGGTCGAACCTGAGCTGTCTGCCCATTGCATTTGCGGCCTTCGTTAAAGTTGCCAGTGTCACGCCATCATGTTCTGGATCGAGCAAACGATTTAGGGCTGCTCGTGAGGTATTCATACGCTCTGCCATAGCCGTTTTTGTAATGTGCTCTGCTTCCATCAAGCTCTGAATTTGACGGGCCAAAACAGATTTAATCGCAGACTGTGTAACCTCTTCATAGATACCGTCTTCTTTAAGGAAGTCCTCAAAGCTTGAGCCGATAGGATTACTTTTTGATTTAGTTACCATCTTGCACATCCTTCTGCCGACTTGCGGCAAGTTTTAAATCTTTATCAGGCGTCTTTTGTGTCTTCTTTTTAAAACCATGAAGCAAAACCATTTGCCCTTCATGCACACAAAAAAATACCCGCGTTATATTTCCGCCTTTAAGTGCTGACCGTATTTCCCAAAGACCTTTGTACCCTGAGAGTGATTTGCATAAAGGCATACCAATTGGCCAAGAAAACTCACAATCGCGAATATCATGGCCTACAATTTTACGGTCTGCTAAATCCAACTCTTTTAGTAACCAATCTCTTACAGGTTCTTTGCCACTACTTAGTCTGTAAAAGACAGCTGGTAATTTACGATGCCGTTCAATCGTATATAAGTGTATCAAAATTGGTACGTTTTGTCAAACTCTTTAAAAAATGAATACTTGCATCTTAACTCTTACGTCTATCACGCTCTCTCGCTTTTTCCGCCAAAGTATGGGTATCCATACCGTGGCCGATCTCAACAAAGCGACACATCATGTTCCATATTATTTCGATGCATTCAATTCTACCTTCATCGGTCATGTCGAATTCATCCAACATGGGTATATATTTTTCGGTATCAAGCTTCATTCATATAGTTAAGCAGACTCGAACTAAAAAAGCATGATAAATTCAACACGTTAAATAGATGAGTGTGCTAGTATGCGTTATTTAAGGAATAAATTCTTATTTATTTTCAATAACTTAGATAATTGGTGCGGCCGAGAAGACTCGAACTTCCACCCATGTTACTGGACAGCGACCTCAACGCTGCGCGTCTACCAATTCCGCCACGGCCGCACATTAAGGTTCGCGGTCTATAGCTAGCTAAACCGTCTTTGTGAAGCCGCAATTTGTATTTTTACACAAGCTAAAAGTCAGCTCAAAAATGAAGATAAAAATTATTGAGGCGAAACTTGCTTTTGGGCGCGTCACTGCGCACATAAAGCCTATGTCGGACACATCAAAAATATATGCGACAGACGCAGTAGAGTGGCGCGTGTCGGATGGGCTAGTCCCCTACCCTGAGGCGGTAAGCTTTATGGAAACCCGCGCCAAACAGATCGCAATTGGTGACACAACCGAGCAGGTCTGGCTGCTGGAGCATCCGCCGCTTTATTCCGCCGGCACGAGCGCCAAAGCCGCCGACCTTGTTGACCCTGAGCGGTTTGATGTTTTTGAAAGCGGGCGCGGCGGGCAATATACCTATCACGGGCCAGGACAACGCGTAGGTTATGTCATGCTGAATTTACGTAAACGTGGCCGCGATGTCGCCGCTTTTGTGCGCACACTTGAGCAGTGGATTATAGACACGCTGGCTGAGTTTGACGTGGCCGCCGAGCGGCGCTGCGGACGAGTCGGGGTATGGGTGGCCCATGCAGACGGGCGCGAGGAGAAAATTGCCGCGATCGGCGTGCGACTGAAAAAATGGGTCAGCTTTCACGGCATTAGCATTAACGTAAGCCCAGACTTATCTCATTTCGGCGGTATCGTGCCTTGCGGTATTCAAGAGCATGGCGTCACGAGCCTTGAAGCTCTAGGAAAAAAAATATCCATGTCGACCTTAGATAAAGCGCTTTTGGAAAATTTCGAACGCCTCTTTGGACCTGTCACACAGGCATAAAAAAACCCGCTTCTGAGAGCGGGTTTTCTATTTAGATTAGCACCTATACTATGATGCAGGGCCAAACTGGTTTTCATGATCATCACGCTTGAGTATCGCATTAAATCCAAAAGCAATTACTACGCTGAGAAGCGTAGAGGCAATCGCCATAGGCAGCATTTTACCTTTGACCATTTCTTCAGCCATGGCTTCAGGATCGCCGCCTTCATTGATAGATTCAGCCATAGACATGATTTCGCCGCCCAAAAGCCCAAATGTCAGCACCAATGCACCCACGACATAAACTGCAAAAGGAATAAGGCTCATCCAACCTGATTTTCCAGCATCACGAAAGCGCTTCATGAAGAGACAAATCCAAGGATATATTAAAAGATAAGGAACAACACTCAAGACTTGCTGTAGCCCTTTGCCAGCCCCCAATAAGGGTAAAAAGTTTAGAATCGCGCCAATAATAATTAAGACGAGCGCGCCTTTTGTGAAATCACCAGGATTAATACGACCGTTTGGTGAAAATAATATATTGCCCATAACTCTCTCTTTTGTTGTTTTACGATAAGAGAGTGACGGATTTTTAATAAAAATCAAGTGAAATCGGACGAAAACGTCGCAGTTTTCTTTGCAGTTACCCTAAGATTGGGCCGTAAGTATTAGGCTTGCCTTCAGGCTTAGCCATACCGCACCACAGCGTGAAAGCCGCAATAATGCCTATCATTATCCTGTTCACTGTGGCCGTGCCTTCGGACAATTTCGCTTGGTAGGCCGATTTAATGCGTTCAATTTCCGCCGGATCTATATCCTCTTTGCGGTCATATTGGGCAAATTCACTGAAATATTCTGATCCGCCATATGTCATCATCACGACAATCGCGACCGCCATCAACGCGACAATCATTCCCGTCAGAGGCCAAAAGCTGCGGCCCATATCGTGCAGTCGCTTGCCGTATACACAATAGGCCATATGCAAAACCAGAAAGGGAAAGGGCAGTGAAATCAAGAACGCCATCGTTGAATTTCCGAGCCTTTGAAGCGCGAAATTGAACAGCAAAACCAGCGCCGCAAAGAGCGCCATAGCGATCCAAAAGTCTTTGCGTCCCATGCGTCCGGCAGGGGACAAAAGCATCTTATAGGGTGATAAAATCATAATCCGCTTAAAGCCTGTCAGTCACGCATTGGCAAGCTAGGCAGAATTTATGTCGCAGGGCGCACGCCCATAAGCGAGCGTCTAATCTTCCCTGTGATGCACAACATCTGAAACATCGTCTTCATTGGCGCTCTCACCTGTTCCATATTGGACGGCATCCGCATTAAGCGTATCCATCAAACGCTGCTGAGCCGTTTGGGCATGCGCCGCCAAAGCGTCCATATCGCCGCGCATCTCATAAGCCTCTTGAGCCATTTTAAAATCAAAGTCGAGAAACTCATCCGCTAGTTTTTTCGCGCGCCAAGGCTCATAATCTAAAAACTCTAAAGCCTTTTGCCCCATCGCCAGAGCGCCTCTAACGGTTTCGCGCTCGGCAAAGTCAACCTTGGCGGCTAGAAGGTCAAAGAGATGGCCGCGATTGCGCGCACGGGCAATAACTTTAGCTTGCGGGAAATGCGTTATAATGTCGTGTGCCGCCTCAGTCGCTTTCTCTGTATCATCTATGGCGATAATAATGACATTTGCATCGACCGCCCCGGCCTTTCGCAGCAAGTCAATATCGGCCGCATCTCCATAAAAAACGCGGTGTCCGAATTTTTTGACAAATTCGATATGCTCACCATCCAGATCAATGATGGTGGTCGCCACATTTTGCGTATGAAGCAGGCGTGCCGCGACTTGGCCCACTCGGCCAAACCCCAATATCAGAACTTTATGTTGCTGATTCTCAGGGGCTTCGCCTGTTTTCTTGGCGGGTCCCAAACGCGGCAAGATAAATTTATCATAGGCCAGCACCAGTAAAGGTGTCAGCGCCATGGATATAGCAATGACAGCGGTCAACACTGTTGCAGTTTCAGGCCTGATACCGCCTTGAACCAACGCAAAAGAGAAAAGTACAAACCCAAATTCGCCCGCCTGACAGAGCAAAGCCGAAAACAATATGCGGCCTGAAAGATCTAGCTTGAAGACCATACCGATGATGAACAGCACTAGAAATTTTAAGACCATAAGCCCGGCAACTAATCCAAGAATACCAAATGGGTTTTGCGCCAATGCGTTAAAGTCCAAAGACATCCCCACAGATATAAAGAACAGCCCTAACAGCAAGGCTTTAAAAGGCTCAATATCGCGTTCTAATTGATGGCGATAATCCGAATCAGCTAGAACCACGCCGGCAATAAAGGCGCCTAGAGCGGCAGACAGGCCAAGCCACTCCATCAACAAAGCGGCCCCAATCACAAGCAGCAAAGCCATAGCTGTGAAAGTTTCACGCACTTGGCTTTTGGCAATTATCTTAAATAAAGGCCGCAGGATAAACCGCCCCGCCAAAATCATTCCGCCAAAAACAGCAAATATGCTGACCGCGAGCCAAAGACCCTCCGGCCCATGATGCTCATTTCCGTGCACCGTCTCTGTGGACGGCTCAAATCCGTTTAGCGCCGCTAAGAATGGCAAGGCGGCAATCATAGCAATGACAATAACATCTTGGAATAACAGAACAGAAAAACCTGAACGCCCAACGACATCTTTCATAATCTTGCGGTCTTGCATGATTTGAAGAGCGATGGCCGTCGAAGACAAAGCCAAAGCCATAGCGACAATTATGGCCTCGCCTGTTGGAAGCCCAAAGCCCTTAGCCGCTATCGCAATAGCCCCTGTTGTTATGCCAACCTGAAGACCGCCTAGCCCTAAGAGTTTCCCGCGCATATCCCATAAATGCTTCGGCTGTAATTCAAGGCCGATTAGAAACAGCATCATCACAACACCAAATTCAGAAAAATGCAAAATCGTTTCAGGCTCTGAGATTAAGCCCAAGGCAAAGGGCCCGATAATAACGCCTGCAATGAGATAGCCAATAACAGAGCCCAGCCCTGAGAGTTTTGACAAGGGCACCAAGAGGCACGCGGCCGCCAAGAAGACGAAAACAGATTGCAGAAGAGACCCATCCATGCGCTACGCCTCAAACGTGTCTATATCACTACTGGCTTCGAGTGTTCTGTGAACGGGGCATTTATTGGCAATCTCAATCATACGGGCCCGCTGTTTGGTATCCACCTCGCCCGTAATGGTAATCTCGCGGGTGAAGACATCTTTGGGCGGAAGTTCACTTATTTGGATTTTCTTATGCGTGACTTTGACCGCTATGTTTTCAACATCCCATTTTTTACGCTCTACATACATGCGCAGCGTTATGGATGTGCAGGCCCCTAATGAGGCACATAAAAGCTCATAGGGCGCCGGCCCTAGATCCGCGCTCCCGTAAGAGGCGGGTTCATCGGCAAATAAATGATGGCGCGGCGTATTCACATCTTGTGTGTATTTTCCGCCAGCGCGCTCTTTTACAATAACGGGGTCTGTCATCTAATCCTCCAATAATTGGCATAAGGCTTTGACCTCATCCCTGATCGTGTTTGTGCGATCCTGAGCCTCTTCGTCTTGGCCCCAATATTTAATTTGCCAAATCTCGTCCAGACGGGACAGCTCAAAAGCCGCCTCTCCTGAAAGATGCGACTTTAAAACGGCCATTGCCAGAACAGCCGAACCATAAACCGCCACTAAATGCACAAATAGCGTGAGGGGCATGTCGGGCAGACTGTGCGCAAAATCAGCAACAGCGTCGAGCGCAATGTCGTCTTGCGTGATAGAGATGAGGCTGTCCGTTGTCTTCAGGCTCACCCCTTGAGTGGCGGCCCAAGTCAAAATCGGATCCCATTTTTCAGCTTGCATATCGCAATGCAGCCTGACCTCGCCTTCGCGGTAACACAGCACATCGGTGCCCGCGTATTTACGCGCCTCGGCAATAAGCATCTCGCGATTGTCGGGCGTTTGCTCAACGGCAACATTAAGCAGCCGCGTAACAGGCATGGTTTCGGGCCTGATAAATTCGGCCTGCGCGTCCCATTCTGCCGCAATCAACGTGGCCGCCTTTTGCGTGGGCACGAGCAGGATCATTTTACCAGGCGTCTTAAGCGTGCGGCCATCAAGTTGAATATGCCAACCATCTTTGGCCTGAACCGTCGTCACCTCTTTATAAAATCGTTTCGCGGCCCTTTTAGCCATTGGCCAGCTCGTCCCAATCGACAGCCGGGTCAGCCTCATGAAAGCCCATGACGTCAAAAGCCGCCGTCATATGGGGCGGGACAGGCGCCTCTAGATAAAGATCATCTAGACCCTCACGCGGCAAGGTTAAAGACCGCGCATGTAGATGCAGCATATTTTCAAGCCCGCCCGGCAGAGGCCTGTCCGTCATATATTTTGGATCGCCCGCAATCGGGGCCCCGAGGAGCTGCATATGCAAGCGAAGCTGATGGGTGCGCCCCGTTAGGGGCTGCATCACCACCCAAGCCGCACGTTGCCCCGCTTTGGCGACGCATTGATACAGCGTCTTGGCATGTTTCGCGCCCTCCGTGCCGTGGCGCACGGCCTCCATGACTTCTTTGCCTTCATGCTTATTACCGAAGCGGTTATCCAGGCGCCCTTTAGCGACATAGCCTTTAATCTCGCCGCCCGCAGGTTTAGGCACACCGTTCGTCACACCCCAATAGACTTTCACGGCGCGGCGGCTTTGAAAAGCACGGCCCGCCCATTTCGCCGCGCGAACATTTTTCGCAATTAAAAGAACCCCTGAGGTATCGCGGTCTAGCCTGTGCACTAAGCGGCACCCCTCACCCAGCGCGGGCAGTAAGCCATCAATATGACGCGACGTGCCTGTCCCGCCCTGCACAGCAATCCCGTGGGGTTTGTTTAGCGCGATAATGTCTGCGTCCTCATAAATAATCATTGAGCGCATATAGGCAACGTCACCCGGATTAACGGGCGGTGTTTTTTTGACCTCGGACGGTTCAGGAAGCGGCGGGATACGAATGACTTGGCCGCCTTCTATCCGGGCATTGCCCTTGGCGCGCTTACCGTCCACGCGCAGCTGCCCTGTGCGCAAAAGCTTTTCAACTTTGCCGTGGGGAATATGCGGGAAAATGCGCTTGAACCAACGGTCAAGCCGCGAGCCTGCATCAGTCTCTTCGACAGTAATATGTTGTACGCCGCTCACATTACACCTGCAGACGGGCCAAAGACTTTACGCGCCAAAATCAGGCCTAACATTAAAGCGCCTAAAGAAAGGATAACCGATCCCCCGACATATCCAAGTAAAGCGCCGTAAGCTTTTTTCTCATACATCAGGATGGCATCCAGAGAAAACGCGCTGAAGGTCGTAAAGCCGCCTAAGAGACCCACACCTAAAAATAATTTTAAGTTCGTGCCGCCGCTGACTTTAAGGGCGAGCCATCCCGCCAAGACGCCCATTAAAAACCCGCCGATAACATTGGCCGCCATGGTGCCATAAGGATAGCCAGAGCCAAAAGACTTAAGCGTAGCGACCCCCAAAAGGTGCCGCGCGCTTGCGCCCAATGCGCCGCCCAAAGCTACATATAAAATACCAGTCATGAGCGGGGTTTACGCCCTTGCCCTAAAAGGAGCAATGGCAGATTTAGGGTATCAGAGCCTTACGGGTAGTAAACAGCCGCTGTGAGGATTTTTGACGTTTCAAAATCATGGAACAGGGCCGCATAGGCTTGCCCCTCTTGGGGAGCAATCTTGGTTCGGGCGATACCGCCATTCCAATAAATAGGGGTTACATCTGTGACAACATTTGAAACTTTAAGCGTACGGCCACCATTTTCTCCGCGCCTAACTGGAACAACTTGTTCGCCCGGCGTGAACGCAACAATGACGAGTTTCGCGTCAGCGGCAGCCTCGGCATTCACAACCAACCCGCCCTCACCCAATGTGACAGAGGCTTCGCCATTAACCGCAGGCAGTAGCATCGACTCGACATCTTTGCGGGAATATCGCGGGCTATGGGCTGAGCCATTTAATATAATTTGCGGTGTGTAAACATTGGCAACGCCCAAAGCTTTACCATAAGCGCGTTGGCGCTGCGTAAATTTAGGGTCTCCAAAGGTATCTTTCCAGCCTAGGTAATCCCAATAGGTCACGCCATAGCTTAAAACCAATTTGTCGCCATCTTCAGCCAGCTTGCCAACGAATTTATTGGCTGGCGGACAAGAGGTGCACCCTTGCGAGGTGAAAAGCTCAACAACTGAGACTGGCTGCTGCGGAGCATCGGACAGGTTTTCAGCAGCAAAAGCAGAGCTGCTAAGTAAAAGCATCAAGGACGTTACAATAATTTTTCTCATTAATTTCCTTTATGATAGAAAATCTGAATACGCCATAAACACATACATCACAGTGACGTGAGCTTTCATATAAAGTGAATTTTAAGACCATCATGCTAACAATTTAAAAAATTACAGGCACATGGTGATGGTAAGCACGACAATATCCTCAGATTCCAATCGAAAGAATCTCACCAATTGGTGCGTCTATTTAGTGTTTGATAAGGTCAGAGCCCATGCGATTTTACTCGTCGTTTCTGTTCTATTTTTAGCGGCCGCTTTTGGTATCAACATATCTTTAGGCCGCGACATCGGAGCTTCAGCAGGGCCCTATCTGGGGATAATGTTTGGACTGATACTTCCTGTAACATTTGCCGCCTCGCTCATCCTCGTTTTTCTATACCTTCTGATTATCAAACGTCCGGACAGCCCGACAAAGGCTATGATCAATTTTTACCGGCCGCTCCTGACTAATCCTCAGCGCTATGCAAATGCTCTTATTATTTTGGGAGGGATGATTTTAGCCTTTATGGCATTTGGCGAGACTAAGCCTCTTATCCCCGTCATGAACACCTATAGCTGGGATGAAAGATTTATGCGTCTCGACCGATTGATTCATTTCGGGCAGGATCCTTGGCGTTTGATTGACCCGGTTTTAGGGCATGAGATTGTCACCCAATGGATAAATTATGCTTATAATATGTGGTTCCTTATCATGTTTTCATTCTGGATGGCCGCCGCGTGGTCAACGCGAAGTCATACTGAACATGGATTGCCACAAGCTTGGGAGCGTCAGTTTGCTTTGAGCTTCATCTTAACATGGATTGTTGGCGGCATCATTTTAGCGACTGTGTTTTCTTCACTGGGTCCGGCATTTTATGATCTCGTCGATACGGCCAATAATCCCTATGCGGCACAGATGGTCCAGCTTCACGCTGTCCACGAGTCTCATAATCTTTGGGCCATTAATACACAGGACATGTTGCGTAATGCCTATCTGAATCCGGCGCCTGGGCAGCTTTCCGGTATTTCTGCCATGCCGAGTATTCATAACGCGACCAGCACGATATTTATGCTCGCCGCTTACCGCATCAATAAGAGATTTGGCCATGTCATGCTGGCTTTCTTAATCTGCATTATGCTGGGGTCTGTGCATCTGGCATGGCATTATGCTGTCGATGCTTATTTGGGGATTTTAATTGCGGTAGTTATATGGAAAATTTCAGGACCCCTCTTGCGCTGGCAGGACCGCAAATTAAGTTCGGCAGAGCGAGCCTAAATGCCTAAAGCGAGGGAATGGCTTTCGCAGACTTCTTATCCGTCTCGTCCATATCAGGCTGCCCGTCCGCAGAGAGCAAGACCGCTATCCAGCGCGTTGTCGGGAATTGTGCCAAAATAATCATAATAATAACCGTCAGCGGCGCAGACAAAAATGCTCCTACCCCGCCCCAAAGCGCATACCAAAGCGTCAAGGACAACACGACAACCAAAGCCGAAAGATTCATACTGTCTCCCATCATCTTGGGCTGGATTGTATTCCCAATTATGAATTGAGCGCCGAATAGACCGCCTGCCATAATTAGAATAGGGGTCAATGTTTCGAACTGAACAAGACCAAAAGCAACGGGCAGGACAATAGCCGCTAAGCCGCCCACGATTGGAATGTAGTTTAGAATGAAAATAACCAAGGCCCAGAATAGCGCATTTTCTAATCCCACGGCGGCCATAATCGCATAAGAAATGACGGTCTGTATAAGGCTGATAATGGTCTGAACACCAATATACTTTTCAATAGAATGGCGAATTCGCGCGAAGACTTTTGTCGCTTGTGCCCGTCCAGATTTTTCAGGAAATAAATCATCCATCTTTTTGGGGAAAGAAGATTGAGCTACGAATAAAAAGACAACGTAAATGGCAATCGTTGCCAGATTAGACAGCACACCCTGCACAGAGCCCGCAAAACCTGCCAGTCCTGAACTCATTTTATCTTCAAGCTCAAGCGAGGCGATAAAACTGTTAATGCTAAGATCATCGTTCCCAATCAGTCCGCCCACCCAATTAAATATTTCATCCAAGCGTTTGCCATAGCGAGGAGCTTGCCCAACCACACTCTCCGCCGTATCCGCAATAATCAGGATGATACCTGTAATAGAGGCGACAACAATAAAAACCGCCACCGTCAAAGCTAGCCAATAAGGAAATTTCGGCGATAGATTATCGAGAAAGCGCGCAAAAGTATCAATAATCAGCCAGATAAATATCGCCAAAGCGAAAGGCGTAATTAAATCGCGCATAAAATAAAGCGACGCCGTCACAGCGATGAAAGTCAGCACCAATAGGCATGATCGTATAGTTTTATCCATGAGCTTTTATGACCCTGTTTTGCAGCTTTCGTCAATATTGCATTCAACTCCAATTGCTCATAGTAAGAGCCATTATTTTCGCGAAGGTTATTATGAGCAATTCAATATTTGTGGGCACGGATAGTGACGGCAAACGTCAGGAGCTTTTATTCAAGCTTGCCAACCGCCACGGACTTATCGCCGGCGCCACAGGCACGGGTAAAACCGTCACACTGCAAATCCTCACGGAAGGTTTTTCCAAAGCGGGCATCCCCGTCTTTGCCGCCGATGTGAAAGGTGATTTATCAGGGCTGAGCCAATCGGGGTCTGAGGATCATAAGCTCCATGATAAGCTCATTGCGCGGGCTGAAAAAATTGGACTTATCGGCAATGATTATGCGGGGATGCTCGGCAGCGGTTATGAATATGAAGCCATGCCAACAATCTTCTGGGATTTATACGGCAAGCAAGGCCATCCCATCCGCACAACGATTTCCGAAATGGGCCCGACTTTGCTCTCGCGGCTGATGGGACTAAACGAAACGCAGGAAGGTATTCTGACCATAGCCTTTGAGCTTTGCGATGATGAGGATATGCTCTTGCTGGACATGAAAGATTTAAGCGCAGTGCTGAATTTCATGACCGATAATAAAGAAGATGTGAGCCGTGAATATGGCAACGTCACCTCTCAATCTATCGCCGCAATACGCCGGAACTTGTTAAAGCTTGAACGCGCAGGCGCGGAGGATTTTTTCGCGGAACCTGCCCTCAAGCTTGAAGACCTGATGCGCACAGATGAAAATGGCCGCGGCGCAGTGTCTATTTTAGCCGCCGATAAGCTGATTAATTCGCCTGCGCTTTATTCAACCTTCCTGCTCTGGCTGCTCTCTGAGCTGTTTGAAGAGCTGCCCGAAGTCGGCAATCCCGATAAGCCTAAGATGGTCTTCTTCTTTGACGAAGCGCATTTACTTTTTGATGATGCGCCCAAAGCCTTGGTTTCAAAAATAGAACAAGTGGCGCGTCTTATCCGCTCCAAAGGCGTCGGGATTTATTTCGTTACCCAGAACCCGATGGACATTCCCGATAGTGTCTTGGGGCAACTTGGCAATCGCATCCAACATGCGCTGCGGGCCTATACGCCCAAAGAACAAAAAGCCGTGCGCGCCGCCGCAAGTTCTTTTCGCGAAAACCCCGCTTTGGATACGGAAGATGTCATCACGGATCTGGGCGTCGGCGAAGCGCTCGTTTCACTGCTCGATGCGAAAGGCGTGCCGGGAATAGTGGGCCGCACATTAATCCGTCCGCCCGCCTCTCGCCTCGGCCCTGCCACTCCGGCAGAGCGCAAAGCCATCATCGCGGATAGCCCTGTTGGCGGCATTTACGACATAATGGTGGACCGCGAGAGCGCCTATGAACAGCTGGAAGAGAAAGTCGAAAAGATAAAAGAAAAGGCTGAAAATGCCGAGAAAGAAGAGGTGGCAAAAGCGAAAAAGAAAGCGCCTGCGAGAAAAAAAACCTCGACAAGACGCACCTCATCAGGCCGCCGCAAGAAAACAGCCACAGATCATGTCTTACACGAAGTTAAACTGGTTGGTCGTCAACTCCTTCGCAGCCAAGGCCGCAAAATTATTCGCGGAATCCTCGGCGGCATGATGCGCAGATAGCGCATGAGTCTCACCCGTTTTGCCCCTTCGCCAACGGGTCGGCTGCATTTGGGCCATGCCCTTGCCGCTAAAGAAGCCTTTGGGTTTGGCAGATGTTTGCTGCGGATTGAGGATATAGATCATACGCGCTGCAGCCAGGACTTCACGCTGGGCATTTATAAGGATTTGGATTGGCTCGGCTTTGACTGGCCCCTGCCCGTGCGGGTGCAAAGCCAGCATTATCTCGACTATGCCAAAGTTATTGCCGAGCTCTTAGGGCGCGGGCTGGCCTATCCTTGCGAGCTGACGCGCCGCGAGCTCAAAGAGGGTCAGAGGTCAGACTCGACCGCAAAGCTCTCTGAGGACACCTTCCTAGCGCATTTTAAAGGCCCCGAAGACGTGCCCTTACCGCCGCCCTCGCTCCCCTATGCTATCCGCTTGAACGTGGGTAAAGCACTCGCATCCTTAAGCGAGGCGGAGCTGACCTTTACCGAGACGGGTCAACATCAGGACGGTATCCAAATCAATGTAAAGGATGACCTTCGTGATTGGGCCATAAGCGAGCGCCCTGATCCTATCATCGCCCGCAAAGATATCGGCGCGAGCTACCACATCGCCGTCACCCATGATGATAATTTGCAAGGCATAACCCATGTCGTCAGGGGTTTGGATCTGTTCGATGAGACCGCCTTACACGTCTTAATTCAAAAGCTTATGGGCTGGCCGACGCCAATATATCATCACCACGCTTTGCTCTTGCGAGAGGATGGGGAAAAGCTTTCTAAGCGCGGTTTGGATACGAGCCTGCACTCTCTTCGCGAAAATGGACTGACAGCCGCGCAAGTTTTGGCTATGGCAAACCCATGACTGGTGAGCTCATTTTAAATCTCTTTGATTGGACAGGCGTTTTTGTCTTTGCGCTCTCTGGCGGATTAATGGCTGTGCGCCAAAAATTTGATATTCTAGGCATTATTATTATTGCGTGGCTTCCCGCCATTGGCGGCGGCACTTTGCGTGATGTCCTATTAGGACAAGCTGTTTTTTGGCTGAACGACCCCATCTCACTTACGCTTGCGACTCTCGCAGGTATCGCCGCTTTTTTAGCCCCCCATTTTTGGGCCCGTATCCGCGCCCTTGTCTGGGTTGACGCTATGGGCTTAGCCCTCTTTGCCGTAGTCGGCGCGTCTAAGGCCGCCAGCCTCGGCCACGGATTTTTGATATGCACATTGATGGGCACGATAACGGCGACGGCGGGCGGTCTGCTGCGCGATGTGGTCTGTAACGAAGCCCCGCTTTTACTGCGCCAAGAGATTTATGCCACAGCCGCTATTTTCGGCGCAGGCAGTTTTTACCTTGCCTTTAAGTTTGGGCTCTCCGAAGGCTGGTCACTGAGCATCGGCGCGGCCATCGCCTTTGCCGTGCGCGGGCTCAGCCTGAAATTTAAGCTGAACCTGCCGCGTAGTAATTTTAAAAAACAAGGCGGTAGCTCATGAGCGCCCCCACCCAAAATGACTTTGTCTATGACATCTGGTATTTCGCTGGACTGTCCAGTGATGTGAAAGCCGGAAAACTCGTCCGCCGCGAGATTGCAGGCGAGCCGATTTGTCTAGGCCGCGAAGAGGATGGCAGCGTTTTTGCTATGCGGGATATTTGTCCGCACCGCGCCGCGCCCTTCTCGGCAGGCTGCATCAAAGACGGCACAGTGGAGTGCCCCTATCATGGCTGGCGTTTCGGGATAGAGGACGGGGCGTGTAAAGAGATTCCGGCCCTGACATCTGAACAAAGCATGGAGACGGAAAAAATAAAGGTGCGCACCTTTCCTCTGCGCGAAGACGGGACGCTGCTTTGGATTTATATCGCAAAGGATAAGCGTTTTGTAGGCACGCCCGCCATCGACCCGCCAAGCTTTCCATTCTTGCAAGGCGCTAAGCGCAAAGCCGTTATGGATGATGATTTGACGCTCAACTGCCATGTCGACCATGCGGTGATTGGCCTGATGGACCCGGCTCACGGCCCCTATGTGCATAGTCAATGGTGGTGGCGCTCGAAAAAATCTATGCATAAAAAAGCCAAGCAATTTGAACCCCGCGAGCGCGGCTTTGCCATGGCCGCCCACACACCATCGTCTAATAGTTTCGCTTATAAACTGCTCGGCGGAAAACCTATCACGGAGATTACCTTTCAAATTCCCGGCATTCGCACGGAAGAAATTAAAGTCGGTAAAAAGACCCTACTCTCTTTCACAGCCGTCACGCCCATAGATGACACGCACACCCATATCAGGCAGATTTTCTTTACGGATATTTGGCTGATAAAATTGCTCGCCCCGTTCTTAAAACC
>ENA-ORXR01001296-ORXR01001296.1-marine-metagenome-genome-assembly--contig:-NODE-1296-length-26899-cov-15.531280_pt1 | contig 26899 bp, 27 predicted proteins | sample MGYA00237866_ERZ511479 | MGnify/ENA metagenome assembly ERZ511479 | reverse complement strand
AATGGAGCAGGCGCTTGGCGCACATCATTATAGGCGGCGCTAAGGACTTGCCACAGACGAGTCAGTTGCCCGACAGATTGGGTCTCTGATAAATCTCGCAGGCGCGCCGCTTGATCGGGCGCCATTTCAAATTCAGCCAAATCACCCAGCGTTTTAGCGCGACTGACTTCATGGCAGACGTCCAGCAAATCGCGCATCACCACGGACGGGTCTGCACCGTCATCATATTGCGCGCGCATTTCCAAAAGCGCGCCTTTGGTGTCGCCGCTCGCGGCCATAGAAAACAAGTCCAAAATACGCAGACGGTCTGCGAGGCCCAACATGGTCCGAACCTGCTCGCCCGTCACTTCGTCGCCGTCAAGACCCGCTTGCACAATCGCTTGGTCCAGCAAGGATAGGCCATCCCGCACGGAGCCTTCGGCTGCGCGCGAAATCATAGCCAGGCCTTCATCTGAAATCTTCACGCCTTCTTTTTCGCAAATGCCGCGCAGATGTTCCGCGAGCACGCCCGCATCTACACGGCGTAAATCGAAACGCTGACAACGGGACAAAACGGTAATGGGGACTTTGCGAATTTCCGTCGTGGCGAAGATAAATTTCGCATGGTCCGGCGGCTCTTCCAGCGTCTTCAACAGCGCGTTGAACGCACCAGCAGACAGCATGTGAACCTCATCAATGATGTAAACCTTATAGCGCGCCGTGGCGGGGGAATAGCGGACCCCGTCCAAAAGCTCGCGCATATTTTCAACGCCGGTTCGCGATGCTGCATCCATTTCCAACACATCCATATGGCTGCTGGTCATGATAAGTTCGCAGTGATCACCGCGCTCAGACAAGTCAACGCTAGGGCCATCAACAGTCTCGGATTCGTAGTTCAGCGCTCGCGCCAAGAGCCTCGCTGTCGTTGTCTTGCCGATACCGCGAACACCCGTCAGCATGAAAGCATGGGCCACGCGGTTAGCTTCAAACGCGTTCTTCAGCGTCGTCACCATCGCGTCCTGGCCGATCATATCCTCAAAGGTTGAGGGTCGGTATTTCCGGGCCAGAACCTGATAGGATTCCTGCTCACCAAACATGGAGGACGTTTCGCTCATGCGAGGAACATAGGCGCAGCGAGCCAAGATGGAAAGCGCACGCCCGCGACCGTCCACAGTTTAGCGGGCGTCCGCTATGCAAATTTGGCAAATTGACGCGCGGTGAGACTACGTTAGGTTTTCGTGTGACAGGAGGCTGCAGTGGCACGTCACAATTATAAATTCCGGCTCGACCCAAAGTGGGAGAACGGATATTTTGTTCCCCCCGCGCCTATTCCTATCCCTAAACATCCCGATGATTGGAGTGTTTTTGAAATATAGATTCACGCCTAGCCATAAGCCGCAACCTGTCACAGCCTCAACATGATTTTCCCTGCGGCGTTCTCATCAACCTTTGGTTCTTGCACCGGCATCGCAATCATCGGGAGCGGCCGGATTCGTTTGATCCCGACCGATTGTAGAGTGAGCGAAAAAGCGACTGAAAGGGTTCACTTCCTACCCTTCGGCGTGGGTCACCGCGTGTGTATCGGTCAGCGCTTTACCTTGCAGGAAGCCGCGATTATGATGGTCGTATTGCTGCGGAAAATCCGTTTACACTGGGTAGAAGACGAGGCCCACCCTTGGCCCTTTATGCGGGTTACTACGCGGCCCGAAAAGCCCTTAGGAATGCGCGTTGAATGGCGCTGCCCCTACTCGGTTGGCTTGGTTTCATCTAGTAGGTTCGTCTCGCCCGCCGCGTCTAATTCAGCCTCAACCTTTTCGTCTATAGATGTATCCGGCGATGTGTCCCTATCAATTTCCGAGGGTTTGCGTTTCGCGGACTTTTTGGTTTTGGCGCTCGTTTTAAGATCAAGCTGCGTGCCGGACATATTATCAAGTTTCACGCGATAAATTGGCTCCGGGAGAGAAAAGCCCTCCTCTTCCAATGCGTCCTTCACAGACCGGATAGATAGACTGCGGGCCTTGCCAAAACTAGCAGTTGTTTGGTCTACCCACCCATAAAAGTTGATCACGATATTGGAGTCGCCAACTTCTGAAATTGACGCAGACGGCGCTGGATCATCCAGCACAAAATCACGCGCCTTCATGACATCCAAACCTGTTTTCATTGCAGAAACCGGATCATCCGCGGCATCTACGCCCAATTGGAAGCTAAATCGGCGGTCTGAATTTGTCGTATAGTTCAGAATTATCGCCTTGAAGACGGTAGAATTCGGGATGCGCAAATGGTTGCCATCCAACGTCATTAAAATAGTTGCGCGGCTTGTTAGGCGCATAACCTTGCCTTCCTTATCGCCGATGAGGACGTGATCACCGGCTCGAAAGGGTTGGCGCAAGGAGAGCATGATCGAGGCAAGATAGTTTTCCAAAGTATCGCGCACAGCGAAACCCAAGGCGATACCGACGACCCCGGCCCCGCCGAGAATCGTCGCGACCATGGCCTGTGCTCCCAAAAGGTTCAGCGCAATAATCAGCCCGCCGATGATGAATATAACCCGCACGGTCTGCGACAAAAGCTCACCCAAAAACGGATTCGTCGCGATTTTATTCCAGACCGCCTTGCGACGGGACACAATCCCGCCAAGCCACCACATGATAAGAAACGTTAGTATCGCGAGGCCAATCAAGGGCAGAGCTTTCATGATTTGGCGCGCATCTTTTTCAAGCCCGCCCAAAGCCTCGCTGACATTACTGTCGCTCACGATAGCTCGGTCCATTTGATCCTGGACATAGACGATACCGTCGCGGTTTTCTGCAATCTTAACCGCTTTGGCCGCGAGGTCTGCACTCGGAATGTCGCCCGACAGGGTCGCGACGCCATTCTCAACAGTTACGGCGACTTTGGCCATATCCGTTGTGCTGGCATAGATTGCTGAAAGTCCGGCTTGCGCCTCGACGTCAGCATCTTGTGCAAAGACAGGGGACGCGAAAAATAACGCCAAAAAAATGAAAAAAACGCGCATGTAAACTCTTTCTAGCGAATGCTTAGGAGATACGGTCTGTTATTGCAGAGGTTTCAACGCAAGATAATTTAAGGGAAAATCGGCATAGCGCTCGAAATAAAGTGGAAGACCGGATCCTGACCCAATAAAAACTCGTTACGGCTGCTGCGTTCCCGCCCTGACCGGGTTGGCGAGGATAATGTCCAGGCCGACCTTCCGAGGCGCGATGTAGTCTGCCGCAGCCCATTGCACAAGAGATGCACTCATAAAAAAGCGGGAGGCATGCCGCATCAATGCACGCTGGCCCTTCAAAATTACGATTTGATTTCATCTGCGACAAGCACCATGTCGGGCGGCATGACCAATATTACTGCTGACTCCCCAATTCCATTTTCTGGAGACGTACTGGATTACGACGAAAACGAGCGTAACCCGGAACATCTGCAAGCCTTGTTGGGCAAAACATCATCGCGGGCTATTTTGTTTTTCAAAGGCCGCGTTGGGATTGGGGACGGGGGCCGGCCCCATCGTGTTCACCCGTCTGATTTGATTGGACATGATTTGATTGCGCCCGGGCCTGTCTATTTGGGAAAGGAAGGCAATAGGCCGATTTTTGCCTTTAGCGTTGCCAAACCCGAAGAATTTATGCCGGAAGAAAATTTTGTGTCCTTGCGCGGTATTGGCGGAAATCTGTCGTCAACTGATTTGGCGCTGGCCGGCCGCGCGAAATCGCTCTTCGCCTGGCATCACTTGGAAAAGCATTGTGTATCCTGCGGCGCGCAGACGGTTTCGTGGGACGGAGGCGTCAAACAAAAATGCACAGGGTGCGGAGCGGAGAGCTTTCCGCGCGTCAGTCCGGTCGCTATTATGTTGGTGACGGATGGAAACAAGGTTCTGTTGGGCCGCGGCCCGGGATGGCCTGACGGGTTTATGTCAGCTTTGGCCGGGTTCATCTCACCTGGTGAAAGCATCGAAGGTGCCGCCCAACGCGAAGTCATGGAAGAGGCCGGGATTAAAACGAAGAACCCGCGATATGTTTTCTCTCAACCTTGGCCATTTCCGGCGCAGTTGATGATAGGGCTCATCTTAGAAGCCGTCACGACGGATATCACGGTTGATCCAAAGGAACTCGAAGACGCAAAGTGGTTCACGCGTGATGAGGTTCTGGCCGTTTTCGAAAATCGCGGAGAGGCGTTTCTTTGCCCGCCGCGCCAAACGATTGCGCATCAGTTGTTGCGGCATTGGTTAGCTGAAACAGCTTAATCCGCTTTGAGAACCGGCCATCGTTTGTCAGCCTCTTTCATGAATTTTGCACGCTTCTTCTGCCAGCGGCGTTCAATGCGGGCATTATAATTGAAGAACAGACGACCGTCTTCAACATGCCAATGGTCCGGGCTGCCGGGAGCCAGCTTGCCTTTGGCAGTGGCCCAAGCGCAGTGACCGCCATATTGCGGCGCAAATAAATCCGGATTTGTCAAAAACAAATCCTTATTCGCTTGGCTAAAAAAGAACCAGTCCGCGCCCTCATACCGGGTCGAAAACTCAACCTTCCCTTGCTGGGGTTTGCCTGAGAAGAAAGTGACAACGTCATAGCCTTCGGCCGCAACATTATCGCGCCAATTCGTGTAGACCGCATCAGCAGCCGCGAAAGCAGGTTGCGGCGACATCAATAGCCCCGCCCCCAAAACAGCCGTAAAAAATCGTTTCATCATAAGCTATATATAGGAAGCCTAAGCCCCCCGCACAATTCACGCCTTTGGGAGGCGGATTTTATCCATTGGATAGGTCCCGAGATGGGTGATATTTTCGGAGAAAAATGCCAGTTCTTCCAGCGCGTTTTTCATCTCCGGACTCTCGATATGGCCCTCCACATCTGCGTAAAACTGCGCGGCGGTAAAGGACCCGCCGACCATGTAGCTCTCCAATTTGGTCAGATTTAACCCGTTGGACGCAAATCCGCCAAGGGCCTTATAAAGCGCCGATGGCACAGACCGGACTTTGAAAACAAAAGAGCTAACGCTCGGAACGTCGATTTTCGGCCAGGTTGGGGCGGTCGCCAGAACAATGAACCGTGTCGTATTATGGGCGGCGTCTTCAATGTCATTGGCAAGAATATCCAGCCCATAGGTCTCAGCGGACAGGCGCGAGGCCACGGCTGCAACGGATTTATCGCCGGCCGCCGCGACTTTGCGGGCCGCGCCCGCCGTGTCGACATCCACGATCGCGTCGATGCCATGCTCGGACAGAAAGTTTCGGACCTGACCCAGCGCCATATGATGGGACCTCGCGCTCCGAATATCCGAAAGCTTCGCGCCTTTGACGGCCAAAAGCTGATGGTGGACAGGGAGATAACGCTCTCCGATAATATGCAGTCCGCCCTCGGGCAGCAGATGATATATATCCGATACGCGGCCTGCGACTGTGTTCTCAACTGGAATCATCGCGCAATGTGCCTCGCCTGAGCGGACCTGGGCGAAGGCTTTGGCGAAACTGCGGCAGGCCAATGGCTCATGACCCGGGTAAAATTGCGAACAAGCCAAATGGGAATAAGCCCCCGGTTCACCCTGATAGACGATTTTTTGCGTCATTTTTATTGCCTCGTCTGACTCAATACGATTATGCGTTATTAAGCCGTGTATAAACCCAACGCGACGGTTCGCCGCAAGGTGTTTTCTATTTGCATTTACGGCACATATTTATATGACATGGCCCAAATGGCTCACCCTTGTATATTGGTGCGGCCAAGCAAGATTTAGGCAGGATTTCGTCATGGACGATTTAGGTTTCAACAAAATTGCAGGCGCAGTGCTTGCTGTCGGCTTGGGCTTTATGCTGCTGATGAAATTACCCGGCGTGGTCATGGGCGATGAGGGAGAAGAAATTGCCTATAAAGTTGGTTCGATTGAGACTGGCGGCGGTGATGTAGTAGAAATCGAACTCCCCTTCCCGCAAGCTGATTGGGTTGCCGCAATGGATGAATCCAAAGGCGCGAAAGTTTTCAAAAAATGTAAATCCTGCCACAATGTAGATCCGGGTGGTCCGAACGGTACTGGTCCGGGTCTTTATGGCGTTGTTGGTAATGATATCGCCTCGCATGATGGCTTTAATTACTCAGCTGCGCTGAATGATCTTTCCGGTGAATGGACATATGAGGCTTTGGACAAATATCTGACAAAGCCGAGCGCCTACGCCCCAGGTACTAAGATGATCTTCGTTGGTCTCAGAAAAGCTGAAGATCGCGCCGCTGTCATTCAATATCTACGTTTGGCCGATCCTGAGCCTTCGCCGCTGCCCGTTGCCAAACCGGCCGTGCCTGAAGGCGAAGACATCGTTGAAGCGCCAGTCGTCGAAAATGAAATTGTGATTGAAGAACCTGCGCCGGACCCAACGGAATAGATTGGACGCCTATCACAGCGTTCAGCCCGCAAATGGCGGGCTTGTATTTGGGATATTTACAGTCGCTTGGTCGTGCGCACGAGGCCAATCCGGGCAACTGCCTGCTCCACAGTTTCCATCGCAACGCACATATCATGCGCATTCGCGTGTAAGAGCTTATCGCCGTCGACGACGATACCCACATGGCCCGGCCAAAACAGCAAATCGCCTGTGGTTCTATCGGCAAAACTGACGGGCTCCCCCAGTTGTAATTCTTGCTGATCCGTATCGCGCGGCGCGTCCTTATCCGTTGCTGCCAAGGCGCTCTGCACAAGCCCTGAGCAATCGACCCCAATCTGCCCTGTTCCGCCCCAGATATAGGGCAAGCTAAGCATATCCATCGCAAAATCTATAAATGAGCGACTGGGCAGCATTTTCAGATCGCGGACATGTCGCGGGTGAATAAATCCGCCTTGTGGCAGTTTCAAAAACTCATCTTCCATCATCCCGCTCACGGCTGAATTACGAGGAAGACCGCCCAAAACTTGTGACTTTATATCCGCAGACTTAAACAGGGCGGCCGCAACCGCCGTGACGACATATGTCGGTTCAGACACATCAACGGAGAGAACAGAAGATGGCAAAAAACCAATATAATCAATACGTTCTGTATTAGGTACGATTGAATATAATGCGCCGCGCGACACACCTTTATGCGAGTCTATCACGTCAAATCGTTGTCCGAAAAGGGCTTGCGTGCCCATGCCTGTTTCCGTTCTCAGATCCGCACAATAGGCCACGACACGATGGGTTTGGGTTTTCGTGCCGCCCGGCAAATGCGTCCGGCTATCGGTCTTCATCAGCCGCTTAGTGGCGTTCAGCTTGTATCATATCTGCAAATTCAGACAGGAAATGAATTCCGGCTGATGTCCGAGCCAGAACGACGGAGCGCTTGTCACGATGATCCGGTTTTCGTTCAATATAGCCCAACTTACACAGGCTATCCGTCGCCCGGCTTATGGCCGCTTTCGTCACATCCAAATGTTTGGCCAAAGAGCGGACGGTATGAAGGCCATCTTCCAGATAAATACTCATCAGCATCGCTAATTGACGGGCCGATAGATCAGGAGCGTCTGACCTAACCGTGGCCAATGTCACGCGGTGCCAGAATGCTAGGCTGTCCTTACGGGAAATTCTTTCAGACTGAATTTTACGAACAATGGGGTGGATCGTATCAGACGGTTCGGCCTCAGAAAGGCGAGTTTCAGAGACCAAACGCGGCGCGAAAGCAGTTTTTGTAGCAGACATTGATGCGGCGCTCCGTGGTCATTGATAACATAAATAAAACTTACGAATCAGGGAATCGCACAGTGTAGATTCGCGGGTCAAGTGACACTCCTTGCAGATTGCTGGTCAATAGGCACAAGTGATTCAAATCCAACGGAATTTTAGGCGAAAAAATTTTAATAGTTTTCGACTATAACACACACCATGAGTCTTCTGACCTTCAATAGCGCTGCCCCAGAGGGGAGTAAACAGGCCAGCGAGCCTTTGCCTCTTCACGGTTTGGCTGCGCTACGCACCCTTCTCGTGATCATTATCGGGCTGGGATATGCTTCGACGATGGGTATTGGCGGAGACCAACCGGAATGGGGCCGTCTTTGGGGCTATGATCCGTCCCGATTAGGCGTGCAGATGCTATTTATTCTCTCCGGCTTTCTCGCGGCCCGCTCTATGGCGCGCGGCCGGACAATCAGGCAGTTCTTTGAATCTCGCCTAAGAAGTGTTTGGCCGGCCCTGATTGCTGCGACTCTCATCAGCGCTCTTCTCATCTATCCGCTCATGTGCGAGCCTGATGCACCCGTCCGAATGTCATTCGGTGATCTGGCTGTTTACACGTTCAAAACCATATTTTTAATTGATCCCGGCATGCGAATGCCGGGCCTAATGGATGATTCCAAATATATGTGCCTTTTGCAGGGCGCTATCTGGACATTGCAGTGGGGCTTGATCCTGCACATCGGGTTTCTGTTTGGCTGGTTTACGCGATTGCTAAGGTATCGCAGGCTTTCCCTTTTGTTTTCTATCCTGGCGACGGGACTCTATGTTTTGGTCATGGACACGGGCGTTGTCGATCCTGAATTCGCCAAACAAGTTGATCCAATTGTGCCGGGATTACGTCTTGGCTATGCCTATTTGATCGGTGTGTCGCTTTTTCAATGGCGAGGTAGTTTGCAGCTGAACCACCGACGTATTTTAGTCGGAGTCGGGATTTCCACGGTCATAACCTGGGGGTTTTTCCTGACTATGCCTTGGACATCCGCAATAGAAATAATGAGCTTGTCTGTTTGGGTGACCCTCTGCGTGGGTTTCCTCTACACGGCACCGCTCGCGCTTAGAAAATGTCCGCGCCTGGCACCAATGCTATATGTCAGTATTTGGCCCGCAGCGCAGATAGTTGTGGCTATCATACCAAATATTTCGCAATTTGACTTGATACGGGTCTCATTCAGTTTAGCCCTTTTTGGCGCAGGTATGATATATATCTTACTCAGTGAAACGCGCATTCAACCCGCCCGACTTTAGCCACGCATAAGCGGCGCGAACGCCGTACATATCGCCGCCTTTAGGGTGCGCCGGGCGCGCAGTCGGGTTCCAGCCATAAGTATCGAAATGCATCCAAGGCGTATTTTTTACAAAACGTTCCAAGAACAATCCGGCGGTCACAGAGCCCGCAAAGCCGCCGCCGGAATTTTTCAACGACGCAATCGGGGAGCTGAGCATAGAATTATAGGGCTGCCAAAGGGGTAGGTTCCAGACCGGATCCAGCTGCGCTATGCCATGTCTTGAGACGGCCTCAATGGGTGCAGGGCGGTTACAGAACATAGGCGGCAAATGCGGACCTAAAGCAACACGAGCTGCGCCTGTCAGGGTCGCAAAATCAATCATAAATACGGGATCATCTTCGGTCGCTTTTGTTAGCGCATCGCCGAGCACAAGCCGCCCTTCCGCGTCGGTATTATCAATCTCGACAGTCAGGCCGACACGGGACTGTAAAATATCACCCGGGCGATAAGCGTTGGATGAGACGGCATTTTCCGCAATCGCCAAGAGGCAGTGCAAACGGATCGGCAAATTATTGGCCATAATCATATGTGAAAGCGCCAAAGCATGCGCGGCACCGCCCATATCTTTTTTCATAATGCGCGCGCCCGATGCGGATTTCATATTCACCCCGCCGGTGTCAAAGGTGATGCCCTTACCAATAACGGCCAAACGCGGATGAGAGGGATCGCCCCACTCGATCTCGACCAAACGCGGGGCTTCATGCGCGGCGCGGCCGACGGCATGGATCATGGGGTAATTCTGTTCCAGCAAGTCGTCACCGACAACCGATGACACGTCTGCACCGAATTGCTTTGCCAAATCCCGCCCGGCCTTTTCCAAAGCAGCAGGTCCCATATCACTTGCAGGCGTATTGATAAGATCCCGGCATAGCGCGGTCGCGGCAACACTGGAGATAATTTCCGCCTCATTTGCCTCATTATCCAACACCAAAACAGGTGGGTCGGATTTTTCTGTGAGATAACGGTCAAACCGATAGGCCCCCATGCCCCATCCAATAGCGGCCAGGCGCGCATCCACCTTTGGCGGCAAATGCCCAAACTGATAATATCCGGCGGGCGAAGCCGCGCTTAAACTACCCAGGCGCATTTCGGCAATTGTCTCGTCATCACCCAGTCCGAGCAGGACGCGCTTCACCCGGCCATCCGCTTCGGGCAATCTTAGGCGTTGGCCCCCCTCACCCTGAAAACTGCGTTCGTCCGCAAAAACGCGCTGAGCTTCGGTCAAAGACTTCGCATGCCGCGTCCATGTCTCCGGTGTCAAAACATCGACGAAAACAGGAACAACCTCGCTCGGGAGGTCCTGACGACGGATAAAGGGCTGGAGGGTGGTGCTAGACATAGATGTTCCTGCAAAAATTTAGGCTTCAACACTGAATCCCTAAGGGTTTGTAAACGCGGCGTTAACCCTCTTCGTTCAGATTTGTTAAGGAAATCCGCAAACGGGGAAAACCTCGCCGTTCCTGCGGGCGCATCTGTTGAAAGGCCGCCCGGATCATGACTCATCGCCCTACCCTATTGGCTGCTCTATTTGTGAGCACTGCCTTATTGGCCACAGGGTGCATCGGCGCGCCGCCGATGAACGCACAAGAAACCCAAATTCAGACAGATCTGGCGGTTGATAAATATATGCCGGCCACGCGCCAAATGCGGGATGCGATCGAGACGCAAGAATTATTCGCACAGGCCGCATTCTGGTCCAATGAATATAACCTCAACCCAGCTGATCTCGAATCCGCGCTGAAACTATCCTCTGCCGTCCGCAGGCTTGGTAATCCGGGGCGCGCGGTTGAAATTACGCAAACGACGCGTGCGCTTTATCCGCGTGACCCTTACTTGATGGCAGAATTCGCCGCGGCCTTGATCGCGAGCGAACGGTCCACGGACGCCATCCCCATTTTGAACGAGGGCCTATCAACGACGCCCAGCTATGGCCGTCTGTGGTCCCTAAAAGGCGCCGCGCTTGATCAACAAGAACGCTACGCTGAAGCCCGTCAACATTATGACCGTGCCCTGCGCATTACGCCCAATGACCCCAATGTGATGGCGAATATCGGCCTCAGCCACGCGCTGTCCGGGGATCCGGCAACAGCCGAGAGCTGGCTCCGCCGCGCCGTGGCCATGCCGAATGCCTCTGACAGCGTGAGGCAAAATCTGATTCTCGTCCTACAACTGCAAGGTAAGATGGAGCAGGCGCAAAAAATGTCCGCCTCATCACGGCCGCAAACCAGCGTCTCGCAAGTTCGGCCTGCTTATAACCCGGCCCCGGCGTCACAATCCCGACAGCAATATTCCGCAGCCGCGCAACCACAACAACAATACGCAAAGCAGCAAGCGCCGCAGGCTAGGATGTATACGGGGCCGGCTGAAGGGCAGAGGTTCTCAAGTGCTTCAGAAGCAGCCCGCGCAATGGCTGCCCGACAGTCAGGACAGCCTGCCGCTGCGCCGCAACCGCAAACGACTTATACGCAGCAGCCAAAACCAGCTGCGCCACAATCGGCACCGCAAGGTTACTATCCAGCATTGGCAGGCAGACCGGGATCGCCTCAGCCCGAGCGTCGCAAGCCAAATCGTCGCCGGCGTTAATACAAAACGCAAATGATGCCCGCTTAAAAAAAAGCCGCCTCAATTTTGAGGCGGCTTTTTTAATTTTATAATTTAGCTTTGAGGTTGGAATCCAACGTCTAAAACGCTTGGCTCATCCGCATGGCCGCTGGCGTCAGGATGACGATGAACAGGACCGGTAGGAAAAACAGAATCATTGGAACTGTCAACTTCGCCGGCAAAGACGCGGCTTTCTTCTCGGCTTGCATGACCCGCATTTGGCGGTTTTCATTCGCCATGGTTCGCAGAGTATCACCAAGCGGCGTACCATAGCGTTCGGCTTGAACGAGCGCCGTGGCGACAGCGCGGATACCCGGGTGATTATTTCGGCGAGCCAAGTTTTCATAGGCCATTCTGCGAGATGTTAGATAAGACAGCTCAGCTGTTGTCAAAGAAAACTCTTCCGCGAGTTCAACTGAGGAGTCTCCCATTTCTTCGGCTACGCGCCCAAAGGCAAGCTCAACGGACATACCTGATTCGACGCATATTAAGAGTAAATCCAGCGCATCGGGAAAGGCCGGCAAGATGGAGGCCAAGCGCTTACCAGCGACATTCCGGACATAAAACGCCGGGAGGTAGTAGCCAAGGACGACAAGCGCAACTGTTCCTGCAACGCGCTGTGTAAAGTCCCAGCCGGGCAAATTTATAATGACAAGCAGCAAGAGTCCAACGAGCCCCAAACCAATCGGGAGAACCAAGCGCGCCATGTAAAAAATGTAGACAGGTTTTTGTCCCCGAAGGCCGGCTTGAGCCATTTTATCCTTTAGATCTGAGGCTTCGAGAAGTCTCTCAAGGCTGAATCTATCAACTAGGTTTTTCGCAACACCCTTACCGTCTGCGCGAAGACGAGCGTCGTTCTGAAGATTATCCAAACGCGTCTTACGCATATTGTCACGGGCCGTAGCCACGGACTCCAGACGTTTCTTCTTCTTATCGCCTTCCAGCATGGGAACGACAACAATCCAAAAAGAGGCGAGGAAGAGAATCGCGATTAATACGGATCCTGCACTTCGAAAAAGGGCTGCGGATTCTGGACTCATATCGGTATCTCTTGCCTCCCTAGAATTTGAAGTTAATCATTTTGCGCATCATGAGCGTACCCATGACCATCATACCAGCGCCAATCATCAAGTTTCTTTGACCTGTCGACGTCTTGTAGAGATCATCCATGTACTCAGGGCTGGCAATCGTCACCAGCGTCATCACAATAATGGGCAAAGACCCAATAATAATGGACGAGACCTTGGCTTCCGCGGAAAGCGCCTTGATTTTTTCACGTAAGATTTTTCGCCCGCGCAGAACACTTGAGAGGTTGGCCAAGGCTTCACCAAGATTACCACCTGTTGTTTTTTGGATATTTAGAACCGTCGCGAAGAAATTCACTTCGGAAATTGGCATCCGCTCGTATAATTGTTCCAAACAGACCTCAATTGGAATGCCGAGGCTTTCGCCTTCAACGACACGCCGAAATTCCGTTCCCAGCGGGGCCGGGCTTTCATGAGCGATGATTTTCAAACAATCGCCCAGCGGCAAACCGGTCCGCACGCCTCGAACAATAATGTCCATAGCATCGGCAAAGTGAGACGTGAATTTTTTCTGACGTCTTGCAATCGCGGCATTCAGAATAAACCGGGGTAGTCCGAAACCCATGACAAAGGCGAGCGCGGCACAAGCAAGTGGCGGCAGTCCTAGAACAAAAGGCAAGGCTCCAAAAGTAACAGCAAGAATGATCGAGATGACCATAAAGGTCTGGGGTTTCATTGACCAATCGGCTTGCACGATGCGAGATTCGATCGTCTTCGCTTTCTTCTTTTTCGACTTTTGGCGCTCTTCAATCTTGCCAAGTGATTCTTCGATCTGTTTACGGCGGCTTCCGGTATCTTCGACTTTCAGCCGCTCCTTAATACTGGAACCCATAGTTTTCTTACCGGCAAGCTGACGCACGCGTTTGGATTCACTGGAGGTTTTGTCCCCCATCAATAACAAACCCGTGCAAATGATCAGGCCAAATGCACAAATTCCAAGAAGAGTTTGCTGTTCCACTTAGGACCCTGCGGCATCCAGCGCTTCGGCCAGGTCTTTCTCAAGGTTGAAGTATCGGGCACGATCCCAGAAAGCCGGGCGGGCAATACCTGTCGACTTATGTTCACCAATGATGTTGCCGTCCGCATCTTCGCCGTCCATTTCATAGACAATTAGATCTTGGGTAACGATGACGTCGCCTTCCATCCCGATGACTTCGGTAATCTTTGTAATCCGGCGTGAGCCGTCGCGAAGACGCGCCGCCTGCACAATAACGTCGACAGAGCCAACGATCATTTCACGAATTGTTTTGGCCGGGAGTGAGAAACCGCCCATCGTAATCATAGATTCGAGACGTGACAGGGCCTCACGTGGTGAGTTAGCATGGAGCGTTCCCATCGAACCATCATGACCCGTATTCATGGCCTGCAAGAGATCAAAGGCTTCAGGTCCACGCACCTCACCCACGATGATCCGTTCAGGACGCATCCGCAGACAGTTTTTGACCAAATCGGCCATGGTGATTTTACCCTTACCTTCAAGGTTTGGCGGGCGTGTTTCCAGACGCACAACATGCGGCTGTTGCAACTGTAATTCCGCCGCATCTTCGCAGGTAATAATCCGCTCATCCGGATGGATGAACCCGGTTAAAGCATTGAGCAGAGTCGTCTTACCGGAACCGGTACCGCCGGAGATGACGATATTACATTGACAGGCGCCGATAATCTGCAAAACTTTCGCGCCGGCTGGAGAGATCGAGTTAAAGTTGACAAGATCTGCAAGGCGCAACTTGTCTTTCTTAAATTTACGAATGGTGAGCGCAGGACCGTCAATAGAGAGCGGCGGCGCAATCACGTTTACACGAGAGCCGTCCAAGAGACGCGCATCACAAATCGGCGAGGCTTCATCGACGCGGCGGCCAACTTGGCTCACGATCCGCTGACAGATGTTCATAAGTTGTGTGTTGTCCCGGAAACGAATATTCGTTTTGAGCATCTTACCGTTGGTTTCGATGAAGACGTGTTTCGCGCCATTGACCATGATATCGGCAATGTCGTCACGCGCCAGAAGCGGCTCGAGTGGACCGTAGCCCAAGATATCATCACAGATTTCCGTAATAAGCTGGGTTTGCTCATTAACCGAGAGCCGAACGTTGCGGATGGCAATGATTTCGTCGACAATTGTGCGAATTTCTTCGCGCGCTTTTTCAGCATTCATGCCTGCCAAAGCGGATACATCAATCGTTTCAAACAAAGCGTTGAAAATTGTCGCCTTGGTTTCGTAATATTCCTCGCTCGGCTCATCGCTCCTGCGAGCCGGAGCAGACGTGTTCTGCGAAGGCGCTTCGCGGGAAGGTTTCTCTTCCTCATTCTTTGGCGCAGCCGGAGCCACTTGCGGTTTGACCGCCGTAGATTCTGCGCGTTTACCGAACATCTAGCCCTTGTCCTTCTTCAAGAAGGATAACATTGACTTATTTCCGCCCTTGGACTTGTCGGCTTTACCGCCGCCAACAGATAACAAGCCCTTTTTCGTCGGCGCAACATCTGCTTTGACCCGGGCATCAAATGAACCGGTCCGCAAACGTTTAGCCAAGAATTCCAACCCTTGAACGGTTGATGCAGCGGATTTGACATCCGATAACATTTTACCTTCATTAGTTGCCTCAAAATGGCTGTCAGGGTCCCATCCGATAACGACGTGAGGATCTTGCCCGACCATCGCGCCAAAATCTTTGACGGTAATTTCAGTTTTCGGAGACATACCCACACAGTTCAGGATCAGAATAGGCTCCGGATCATTTGGACGTTGTGTCTTCAGAAAATCAATCAGGTTTTTAGCATTCCGCATCCCGGCCAAATCCGGAGTCGCAGTCACGACAACGTCATCAACTGATGTCAGGACGTTTGTGGTCCAGTCTGTCCAATAATGCGGCATGTCCAAAATAGAGAGCGGCGAAATTCCGCGCACCGCATTGACTACGGCTTCATAGCTGTCGGGGTCCATAACGGGTTTCGTATTCAAAGAGCCGGAGGTTGGCAGAATTGAGAGCTTTTGTGTGTGGCGGATCATGATCCGGTCCAGCAAGGTTTCATCAAGTCGGTCAGGTTCGCCCAGGGCCTCTTCCAGCCCGGACATATTATCATATGAGAAATCCAAACCGGTTGTGCCCCAGCTAGCGTCTAAATCGACCAGCGCGGTTTCTTGCCCCAAAATCTCTGCCAAAACCCAAGCTGTATTATGGGCGAGAGCGGAGGACCCGACGCCGCCTTTGGCGCCAAAGAACGCCGCGACACGGCCGATAAATGGCTGCTCAGGATCGGAATAGAGTTCACCCAATGCGCGAATGACGTGGAGCGGGTGCAAAGGGGGCACCAAATAATCGGACACGCCTTTGTCCATGAGCTGACGATAAAGACGGATATCATTCGCAGCGCCGATCATGACAACCTTCGTGCCTTCATCGCAAACGCTGGCGAGCTGCTCGAGTTGGTTGAACAGCTCTTCACCGCGCATCCCACTCTCAATGATGATGAGCGAGGGCGTGTTCTCTTTGTGGTAAAACTCAATCGCTGCCGGGAGACCGCCCATGTAAATTTTCACATTGGTACGCTTCATCCGCCAATCACGGGTTGTCTCATTGATACAATGCGCTGTTTCTTGACGGTCACAAAAGGCTTGTACGGAAATCGATGGAAGTGGCTTTTCTCCCTCATCACGGCTGTCTTCCTGTAACGGTGCATAGCGTTGACCCATAGCCTGAGCCTGAGCCGGATGGTTTCCGGGAGCCGGCATACCCGGTTGCGGGATGCCAGGCTGCTGAGGATAGCCGGGTTGCGGCATTTGTGGGTGCGGCATCTGGACCGTAGGCTGCGGGGCTGCCTGCGGATGACCTCCGTGCGGCATGGGCTGCGGAATAGCCTGAGGCCTATATTGCCCACCTTGCTGTGGTGCCATTCCGGGTTGACCTTGGCCAGGTTGAACCGGGTGTGGCATTGGCGCGATCGGCATAGGAACGGGGCGCGGTTGCATTGGCGCGTGCCCTTGTGGAGCCGCGGGATTTGGGTGAGGCTGCGTCATATTTGTCATAGCGTCGTCTTTGGTTCAGGTCTGTTTCGCATCAGGGTCTACTCACTCGCCCCAACCCGTTGGTCCGGATTGACTTGAGCCGCTGTGGGATCGCCCTGAATATATTTATCGTAAATTACTTGTCGGCGCTGTGCATTCGGCTGACCCGAAGCGTAAGGCTCTAGTAATTGTCGCGGATCTGATACCATAGCGGCGAGGTTCGCCGATTGAAAACATCCGAAACCGCCATGTGGCTGATTAGAATACGTATTCACTAAATTTCCAAGCTCACGGCAATCTTGCGGGATAGCCCGGAGCGTTCTGTAGGACACAATAACCGGCGCGGGTGCACCGGGTTTTGATGCATATTGGCCGGTTTGCACCGTACCGGGATTCATACCGCTTTGTGCCATTAACCCGCGAATAACAGATTCAGCTTGCTTAGTTCCGAGGCCGGACATCGCACTGGCCGGACGGTTAATATAAAGCGCACCATCACCGGAGCGGGCATAGCCGTCAAGGAATTGGGCAACCGCCAACTTATCGCGGGCTGAAAGCTCCATCCCATTTGGACGGGTATAGAGTTCTAATCGTTCAATCGACTCTGCCACATTGATAGAATTGCGCATAGCCGTTGGCGCAAAGGTTTGCGACGGAGTCGCACACCCCGAAAGAGCAAAGCCAACAGTTATAACACAGGCTGCGAGAATAGAGTTTTTCATTGTCTTTTGCCCTTCGCTCAATCGACCACGTGTCCAAACGGTCCGGACAGGGAACTCGCTTGGATTTTCGGTTGACCATTTTCCGCATAAACTTTGTTAAGACGCCCCATCAGCAAGCTCTCAACATCATTTGCGGCTTGAAATCCGTCTCCGGGCGTTTGCAGTTTATCCGGATGTGTCGAGTCGACCAGATATGGCGTGACCATAATGACGACTTCGGTTTGCGTTGTTTGGTTATCCCGACCACGGAACAATGCGCCAAGACCGGGAATATCTTTCACCCCGGGCGTACCGTCGACAGTTGATCGCGTCTCTTCTCGGATCAAACCGGCAATGACGAGGCTTCCGCCAGCTGGCATTTCGACGACTGTATTGGCCCGGCGAACCCGAATACCCAAAACGCTTTCGCCGTTGTCGGACACGAAGGCATTCTCAGTCGTGGGCTCTGAAACTTCCGTACTAATAGATAGTGAAATCAATCCCTCAGACAAAACAGTAGGCGTAAAGCCGAGCGATACGCCGAATGGTTTATACTCAAATGACCGGGTGAGGTTGCCTTGATCATCCCGGGTCGCGCCTGTGAAGATCGGAATTTCGCCCCCGGCTAAGAAATTCGCCGTTTCGCCGGAGATCGCTGTCAAGGTAGGTTCCGCAAGTGTGCGCACAAGACCAACAGTTTCGAGCGCGCTAATCGCGCCGCTGAGCGTCGTCAGTTCTCCGCCGCTAGAGTTATTATATGTGCCGGATCCGGTAAATCCGCCTGTTAAAGCGGGGCCGACGCGATTAAGCAGATTGACAGTGCTCCCGCCAAGATCACCAATGGCGCTGAGATCTACGCCCATTTGCTTCGTAACTGAACGCTGCATTTCAACAATGCGAACCTTCAACATGACTTGGTCTTTGCCCTCAATGGCTAAAAGGTTGACGATCTCGCCGTCAGAGCCGCCCGCGCCCAGCCACATGCGAGCCAGTTTTTCAACAGTATCGGCAGCGGCTGCATTCGGTACAGCACCGGTTAAAAGTATATTAGAATTAAAGACTTGGACCTCAACATTGCTGCTGGGTGCATTCTTAGCAATCAAGCTTTCCAAACCGCCAATATCACGCTCCACACGAATATCAACGTTCAACAATTCACGGCCATCATGGCTGTAAAAATAGACGTTAGTTTGTCCCGCATTCTTGCCGATTAGCATAGTCCGGCGCGACGTATGTACGACCGCTTCGACCACTTCCGGGTTTGATACGATAACGTCCATGGCGTTTTCAGGTAATTCAATAACTGTCGACTTGGAAAATGGCAGAACAATCGAGCGATTATTCATCCCGCCACCGGGATGTTGAATCGTGACGTTTGACGCCGTATTTTGAATGTCTGAATAAGACCGGGTTCCGGCCTCTACAGGCGCGAAAAGGAATCCGAGTGAACCCAGCACCGCAATTGTTGCGGTTGTAGTTTTACGGAATTGGCGAGATGTGAGTGATGTCATGTCTGATCTGCCCTAATTTCTTTGCTGCAAGGCAACCGGTGTCGGCTCACCATTCCGGTAAATTGTCAGCGTGCTCGGCGCGGGGTCGGCTTTGTCTCGCGCAACAACAGCAGAACTGCGCCCTTTATAGCCCGATCCTGTGGCGCCGCGTAGCGTCAGATAAAGATCACCATAACCTTCGGCCTCTTGCAGGAGTTCAGCATCGGATTGGGATAATTCGAATGTCGCAGTTGATCCGGGGATCGCAGCCCCGGACTCGGCGCCGGTTGTGAATGTTTGGTCAATCGCAAGAACTTTGACGTTCTCAAACAGGGTTTCTGCCGTATAAAAACTGGTGCGCTCTGGTGTCCTGTTACGATCTGTCATGGACGTATCACGCGGGATAGGCAGATTTTCACGAATAATCACGTCAACGCGGTCACCCGGCTGGATAAAACCGCCTGCGGCTGTATCGACACTAATCCGCGTCGTAACGGCGCGCATACCCGGTTTAATCATAGCTGCCATGACACCACTCTCTCCGGCCATGATGACTTTCGAGCGTGTAATGGTTTCACCTTGTGTCATTGACTGACGTGCGATCGAATCTACAAATTCGGCTTTTGCATCGGGCTGATCGTTCAAGTTAATAAGGTTTGCTGTCAGAGCTTCCGCCGGCCACTTAATACTGGTCAGCATGTCGTCTCTGATACGCTGGCCTGCCGAGACATCGGCATCGAGCGCCAAAACGGGTATATATTCGACTTCTTTTACGACGACCGCAGGAGCAACCGCCTGTGCAGCGGGTGCCGGAGCGGGCGTGCCGAGATTTTGCATAGCGTAGAAAACGCCTGCTCCCATCAAGACCATCACGCCGACAATGATTAACTTTCTCTTTTCCATATCCCCTCGCCACATTGGCTGCCGCTCGGGACATTAAAATCACGAGCAAACAAAGCATGGTTAATGGATAGACACCGAGGGGTTTGGAAAGAGTTAACGCCCCGGCTCAAATTTACCGCCAATACAGTAATTCTGAGTTTTTTGGTTTTCTACGCTCAAAATCTGTCTTTAAAACAGCCTTAAATTGTCGAGAATGGGATGTTTGTGTTCCTGAAACGCGTCAAATGTGCGTGGTAAGGGGCTTTGAGGCCCATTTACAGGCCGAGAGCAGCCCTAAACATCTGACTTTGCGGCAAGGTCGCGATTGCACCGGCGGCAAGCGCCAGGCCATAGGGAATTTTTGTCTCATCGCGGAACATTGTGTGGGCCCACTGGCTCGTTATCACACGAACCGGAATGAACTTGCGGCCCATCATGATAAATAAGGTCAGAACTCCGCCAAACATGGCCGTGTAGACCATATAGGTAAATGCGTCCGGCCACGTAAACCAGAAGGCTGTTGCGGCAAGGAGTTTTGAATCACCGCCGCCCATCCATCCAAAGGCAAACATCGCAAAACCGACGGCAAATAGAACCAATCCCACAGTTAAATGCTCAAGAAAAACTGGCACACCGGCCCAAGTTAACGGGACCATAAACAAATAGGCCGCAAGCACGATCAGCGGAATACGATTCGGAATCTTCATGGCGTTCGCGTCGTTTAACGCGGCCATTAATTGCGGTGTCGCAAATACGAAAAAAAGAAGTGCTGGTAGTAGCATTTTAGCGGTCCATATTGTTTTTAGGACCTTACGAGAAGAGACTTAATATCAGGTTTATTCAGAGTGTCAGATTTATGCAGACTAAGTTCCAAAGGCCTCTGCAATTTCCCCATCCACGCCGCCAAACAAATCATTCAGGGATGTACCCATTGCGGTGGCACCGACAATAATGCCTACGGCGATAAGGGCTGCGATCAAACCATACTCGATAGCGGTCGCCGCTGTTTCTTCTTCAAGGAATCGCGCAAAGAGTGTTTTCTTCGTCATTCTCTGTGCCTGCCTAGGTTTCAATTTAGTATGAAATGATCATGTCTGACAGTCTCTGTCAGTTCAGATCATCGCATTCAGTGTGATGTGGCCACCCGAAACCGAGTGGCCACAAATTTTATTTGGTCGAAGACCGAATTATGGTGCTGTGTCCATTGCAGTACCGATTTCTTCGAACTTAGTGTTCACTTTTTGGCCAACCTGACCGGCGCCAACAATCATGCCAACAGCGATAAGAGCGGCGATAAGACCGTACTCAATAGCAGTTGCACCAGATTCGTCTTCAATAAAGCGTGTAAAAAGATTTTGCATAACATTACTCCCACGTATGCGTTAGTTTACTCAGAGAGGATAACCCTCGTTCAGGGACATCCCTGATGAAACTAGGTATAGGGGACAGGGATTACTGGGCGGTTGAGAGACACGGTAAACTAAGGGTAAAATTTAAATCCGAAATTATCCGTCTAAACTTGTCTAAAAGCCGCTGCGGGCGCATATACCGTCAAATTGGGGTTTATACTCTATATATGTAATTATCGTTTAAAGCCGTTATAGGGGCAAAAACGTAAACCCTTCATAAACCACATTGTCCTAAGCCTAAGATCAAATTATCCCTCGCGGAGCCTGTGACAATGCGTTTTTTAAAATCTTTGCCCCTTTATATTGGCCTTGGAATGATGGCTATCGGGACATCTGCCCCTGCCCAAGCCGGCAATACGCAAAGCTATACCGTTGAACTTAACAAGACTGAGATTGTGCGCCTTCCCGGCGCCGCGGCTTCTATTGTCGTCGGTAATCCGAAAATTGCGGATGTTACTGTGCAGTCCAGTGATCTTATCTTCGTTGTTGGCCGCGGATATGGTGAAACAAACCTGATTATTTTGGATGCACAGGGCAATACGATGATGAATGCCGACTTACAGGTCGTGAATACCCTCCCCCGAAACGGTGTTAGACTTTATAATGGTAAAGCCCGCGAGACATATTCTTGTATCCCGTTCTGCGGTCCCTCCCCTGTTTTGGGTGATCAAGGCGACTATATTTCTGAAAACACCTCGGCGGAAAACGATTTGACGTCTTTCCCCGCTTTTAGCGCAAGCACCTCCGCTCCGGGACAAGAGCAACGTGCAGCCGGCGGGGCACCCTCAAACATGAACGATCCCATGAGAAGCCAGCAAAATCGTACCCCGAATTAGATATCGGACTTAAGTAATTAACGCTTTATTTACCTGAATTATTGGACCTTTGTTAACGTCCGTTCATTAGTCTGATTTTCAAACTGTCTACAAGTCCGTTCAACCCAGTTTTTGGCGTGCGGCGGACAAGTTTTGAGACGGAGTGGGAATAGTGATGTTTTTTTCAGATCATATTATGCAGCGAGCTGAACGGGCCGCTTTGCGATTAACGAAGCGCTTTCAAAAAGAGGAAGACGGTGCCACCGCGGTGGAATTTGCCTTTGTTGCCCTGCCCTTTTTTGCGCTTCTCTTTGGTATTCTGGAGCTGGCCATCGTCTTCTTCGTTAACTCCGCGATGGTCCACGCCACAGCAGAAGCCGGACGCTTGATCCGCGTTGGAAATTTCCAAGCCTGCGGGGGAGCTGATGAGTTCAAAGCGCTTGTTTGCGAAAATATGAGGGGCCTGGGAAATTGTTGGAAAAACGTTCGAATTGATGTGGTCGAAGGCGAAAGTTTTAAAACGATTACCTTACCGGATATCCCGCCTGTCCAACCTAGAGATGATACACAATCCGGGGATGACGCCATTCCGCAAACACCGAACGGGGTCTATAATGCAAATGCGGCAGGTGACACGATGGTTGTCCGTTCCGTTTTACATTACCGCTTGATTCTTCCCCCGATACTGACACGCTTGGATAGTCCGACCGGATCCGGCGCGCGTACAATGGTCGCCACAACGGCATTCCGTAACGAGCCGTTCCCGGCTGACGGAACATGCGATTCCAAAACAAGTGATAAGATTAAAGCAGGTACACCGTCATGAGACTGCAACCCATCAAATCGACTTTAAAATCTTCCGTGCAGCGCGCAGGCCGCAGCCTGTCGCCCCGTCGCTTATCCCGGCGTTACCGCAAAGATGAACGCGGTATAGCGGCCATTGAATTCGCGATTATTGCACCAATCATGATCGGTATGTATTTTGGCTTGGCAGAAATTGCGTCCGCAATCAGCGTCGACCGCAAGATTTCCCACGGCACAAACGTCGCAGGTGACCTGGCAACGCAGCAGCCCGAATTAAAAGATGCAAATATTGAAGAAGTCTTATCGGCCGCCTTGCGCGTCATGGGAGTTCGAGACGGCGGACAGGTGTCTATCGATATGGAGAGCTTTATTCTGCCCGCGGAGGGTGAAGACCCGGAATCCCGGGGCCGCATTCGCTTAAACAGCGGTGTAGGAAATTTCACGGCCTTTGATGCGTCCGGCCTCGATTCAAAGTTACTGAACTCCAAATCCGGCGTTGTTGTTACCCGTGTGCGTTATAAATACACACCGCTGCAACTTCGTTTTTTCGACTCGACTATCACTTTGCAAGAGACCTTCCTTTTGAAACCTCGCCGATCTGACGCTGTTAACTTTCAAGACGGCAAAGGGAGCACCGTCGATTGTACAGCGTCAGGTTATGCAAATGTGAGCTGCTCAACTTCATAAACCTAAGTGACCTGACATTCTACGAGGCTTCGTCTGCGAGATACCGGTCCCTCAGGCTTTTGATTTCTGCGCCGCTCAGGCCGATGGTCTGCGTGACATAGTGTTCTACACCGCCGGAGCCGTCTATCATACCTTCCAAGGCTGCATCTAAGAATTCCGGCGTAACACCAAACATGGGCCAAATGGCCTCCGCATCAATCTGTCTGCCATAGCGTTTTGTATACATCGCCGCTGCCGGCTCAATAATTTTGTCAATATCAACGGCGTCCAGCGTCATCATATAATCTGCTAAGATGTCCTCACGGGAGACACCAAGCGCCGCCTGAATGAGCGCGCAGAGCGTGCCGGTCCGGTCTTTTCCGGCGGCGCAATGCACGAGCACACCCGCCGCCTCATCGATCTCAGAATTGGCCATAAAGCGCAGCGTGTCGGCGAAAATGTTTTGAAACCCCGGGTCATGCGGCCGCGCCGTATAAGACCTCATCATATATCCGTGCGCGTCTTCGGCCGAATATAATTTATGCTCCAGAAAGGCTTCATGCGGCGCAACTTTCGCGGACCGTGTGTCAGCGGCATCCGGATATTCATGCAAGTGAGGCGTCGGCTCCGGAAAGCGCGAGGGCTGTTTCGCCCGCTCTGGCGCATAGCGTAGATCCACGATAAGGTCGATTCCCAGCCCGCCTATCTCTTGAAGGTCTGCCTCGTTCAAGGCTGATAAATGCGCAGAACGAAACAGGCGTCCGGCTTTCACTTCACGGCCGTTCAGACCTGCATATCCGCCGAAGTCACGAAAATTATAAATGCTTTGAAAGTCGAAATTTCGGGTTTCATACGGAAGAAGGGACATGAACTTTTTCTTTACGCGCTGCGGGTTCGGACGGCTTTACAACATGCACAATGTTCAGACCATGACAAAGACCCCGCCGCAGCGAGATCTTACATGTCTAAACACAGCTTGGGCCGAGACGCCAAACAAGATTACGCCGGACTCAGTTATAAAAGCGCTTACTCTCCAGCTCCAACTGACGAGGCTTTGCGGAAATCTGCGAATTTATCCCAGACGCCTTCTTCGCCGTGCCAAGAGCCGACTGTTGCGCCTTTCGCATATTCGGTTGCACGCGCCTCAAAGAAGTTCGCGTGCTCGACGCCATTCGTGATTTCCGTCAACCATGGCAGCGGATGCTCTTCAATGCCGTAAACTTTGGGGAGACCCAATTGTCCCAAACGCCAATCCGCGATATAGCGGATATATTGTTTTATATCTTCAGATGTCATCCCTTCGACCGGGCCCATTTCGAACGCCAAATCGATGAACTTATCTTCGAGCTTCACGACCGTTTGACAGCAATCAATGATGTCGTCAGCAACGTCTTTCGTCAGCGCGCCTGTCTCAGCGGCAAATGTATGGAACAGTTTAATCATGCCTTCGCAATGCAAGCTCTCGTCACGGATCGACCAGGTGACAATTTGCCCCATACCCTTCATTTTGTTCAGGCGCGGGAAGTTCATCAGCATAGCGAATGAGGCAAAAAGCTGTAACCCTTCGGTGAAGCCGCCAAAGACGGCCATTGACGTCAAAATATCTTTTTCGGTTTCCACACCAAATTTGCCAAGATAGTCATGCTTGGCTGACATCTCCTCATATTCCATGAAGGCAGAGAACTCGCTGTCAGGCATCCCAATAGTTTCCAGCAATAGCGCGTAAGCCGCAATGTGAATAGTTTCCATATTGGAGAACGAGGCCAGCATCATTCGGACTTCCACCGGCTTAAACAGCGGCATATAGTTTTCCATATAGTTCGCGCCGACTTCGACATCGGACTGGGTGAAAAAACGGAAAATTTGTGTCAGCAGGTTTTTCTCAACGTCTGTCAGATTGATGGACCAGTCTTTCAGGTCCTCGCCCAAAGGCACCTCTTCAGGCATCCAATGGACTTGCTGTTGCTTCTGCCAAAAATCATACGCCCACGGATAGCGGAACGGCTTGTAAGACGTCGACGGCAGCAAAAGACCTGATTTCGACTTTTCAAAATTACCCATTTTACCCATGATATGCTCCCGTGATTCGCTTTCGCGTAGCGGCACAAAACCGCACTAAATTTCCTACAAAACCTTGAAAAAGGCTAATTTTCACATTTGAACCGCAGCCCAAAACGCGACATATGCCACTTTCCCCGTATTCATCCACTATATCTTGTGTACGCTGCTGTCCAAGGAAAGATTACTTTTGCTATGCAGTGATACGCAATCGCGGTATAAAATTAAATTATTTGATGAGGCGTGATCTGAAATACTATAGGCCGTGCATCATGGACAATGTAAAGACTGTCACATTGTTCAAAAAACACCCTTAACATCACTGTTACGAGTTGGCGCTTCTGCTCGGTGCCCACTACATCACAACCGGAATACAACTATGTCAGAAAAAAATAATAATGCGGCATCAGATCAGTTACCTAAAGATACTTCTTATTCAGAAGCGCTTCACTTAAATATGAGCCCGGCTATGTTTTTGGAGATTGTGAACGTCATAAATAACGCCACATCGCTTGATAGCTTGTTCAACTCGACCCTCGAAGTCATGCCCGTAGATATTGCGAGCTACCATCACTTCCCGTCCGTCGGTGCGCTTGATCACAAAACGCTTGGCAAATTTCACGGATATAACCTTCCCGAGGTAATTGCAGATTTTTATAGAAACTATGACATGCAAAAACCCGATCCGGTCATTGTATCAATATTTGGGACTGGTGGATTTGTATGGTGGTCAGACGTATTAGGTGAATCGAGTACGCTCGAACCAGAGCAGATTTTGATTGCCAAAAACACACTGCGAGTCACTGGAGATGCGTTGTGCATCCCTCTGTTCGGGCCGAAAAACAGGCGCGGATATATGTTTATGAGCGGCGGTATGCTGGAAAAAGAACGTGGGGAATTTTTAGCCTATCAAGTACAGGCTATAGCGCAGATATTCCATTCCCGCTTCTGTTTGATGATCCACAAAATTCAAAGGCAGATCAATTTAACAAAGCGAGAAGCCCAGGTTTTAGAGCTTCTTACTTACGGGAAAACCAATCAAGATATCGCCGACACCTTAGATATATCCGTAAGCACTGTCTCAGGACATCTGAAAGCCATTTTTATCAAAATGGATGTTTCCGACCGCGTTAGTGCATCCATGCGCGCGCAATCCATGAAAGCTGTTTTTTAAGGCTGACCCTCGCCTTTCCTTTATTCAAAACTCTTATGCGAAATCGCTGCTATGCGCCTGCGCTGCGCCGCTCTATAAGCGGCATATGTTCAAACGCCTGATGATATTTTTCCGCCTCTTGCGGACCGGCTGGGTCTTGATCCGCCATGACGCGCTGGTGCCGACGGAATATGCGTCAATGGTGCCGTGGCCCGTGCGGTTTATCGGCGCGATCAGCCGCATCTTCTCGATC
>ENA-ORXR01001294-ORXR01001294.1-marine-metagenome-genome-assembly--contig:-NODE-1294-length-26936-cov-185.476116_pt1 | contig 26936 bp, 11 predicted proteins | sample MGYA00237866_ERZ511479 | MGnify/ENA metagenome assembly ERZ511479 | reverse complement strand
GCAGGCTGATCCTGATTTTGGGCGATATGGGGATTGGATTGAGTTGTATAATGATGGGGAGGTGGCGATTGATTTGACGGACTATTATTTGACGGATAATCGACAGAAAATACACAAATGGCGTTTTCCTAAAGGTTGGGAAATTTCGGCTAAATCGTACTTGGTGGTGTGGGCAGATAAACAAGATATTCGTTCTATTCATTTAGACCAATCTGAGGAGCGTTTGCAAGAAACGATTGATGCGACTTGGACGCAAGCACATACGAATTTTAAGTTGAATGGGAAAGGTGGATTTATTGGGTTGTTTCGAGATTCTTTGGTGATTGATTCGGTGAACTACGGAGCGCAAATTAACGATATTTCGATGGGGCGATTGGAGGGAAATAAAGCGGTGTGGGCTAAGATGAATCCTTCGATAAATAGTATAAACGAAAATGTAACTATTGCTTCGGAAAAGATTTCGGAAATGCCTGTTTTCTCCAAAAATAATGGGATTTATTCGGATAAATTTGAGGTGGAGATTAAAGGAAAAGGAGCAATTTATTATACGACAGATGGGGCGATTCCCACAAAATCATCGCTCTTGTACAAACGACCTATTTCGATTGATTCGACCACGATTTTAAGGGTGAGAATGTGGACTGAAAATGATTGTCCAAGTTCGGTGGTAACACGTTCTTACCTTTTGGGTATTGCACATGATATTGATGTTATTTCTTTGGTGCTTGATCCCAAGCATTTATTCGATGAAGACGATGGTATTTATGTGATGGAGGATGTGCAGCGACGCAAGGAATGGAAACGCCCTGCCAATATCACTTTTTTTGAAAAAGACGGACAGACAGGCTTTCAAATAAACGCAGAAATTGGACTGTATGGACGAACAGCGATTGCGATGCCTCAAAAATCTTTAGGCGTTACTTTTAGTGGTAAATATGGAGCTAAACAGCTTGAATATCCATTGTTTGACGGTCAAAAAAATGATACGATTGCTTCTTTTTTGTTGAGAAGTTCCAGTGATGATTGGGAGCAATTGATGTTTAATGATGCGTTTTTGCAGTTGTTGCTAAAAGATTATTGTGATTTGGATATTCAGCGTTATCGTCCCACTGCCTTGTATTTGAATGGGCGGTATTATGGCATTCACAACCTTCGTGAAAAGTTTGATGCAAAGTATGTCGAAAAATATTATGATGTACAAAAAAGCGACTTTACCCTGCTTAAAAATATGGGGGAATTGGTGTCTGGTTCGCAAAAAGCGATGTATCGGAAAATGGAGCGTTATGTGCGCAAAAATGATATGAATGTTCCAGAGGATATTTCGCACATAAGCAAGCAGTTTGATTTGGTTAATTATGCAGATTTTATGATTGCTGAAACGTATTTGGTCAATCGAAGTTGGTTGCACAATCGAAAATATTGGCGCAAAAATACGGAGGATGGACAATGGCGTTTTATGCTATATGATTTAGATAGAGCCTATCTTTTTGTGGACAAGCCGATGATGGAAGAACTCTTCTCGACGCAATTTAGTTTGTTCCCTTATTTGCTCAAAGATGAAAATTACAAAAACTATTTTTTACAGCGATATGCTGCCCACATCAACATCACTTTTAAAGCAGAAAGAGCGATTTATCTATTGGATAGTCTAAGTAATAATCTTCGTACCGAAATGCCCAAACATATTGAACGTTGGGCAGCAGAAGATGGCTTAGACAGTATGCGAAAGTGGGAAAAGTATTTAAATAAGCGAAAAGAATTTGCCGTTGTACGACCCGATACCGCTCGAAAACATTTGTGCGAAGTTTTTGGGTTAGACACAATGGTTACAATCTCTTTAGCATTTGATGAAACACAAGGTCATTTAGAGGTGGCAGGTGTTCCTTTAAATACTTCTGATACTCATCTTTATTTTAAAAATATTGCACTACAAATCGAAGCGATTCCCAAAAAAGGTTATCGTTTTAAAGCGTGGGAAGGCGTGGAAAATAACTCTAAAAATAGAGCTACTTTGTTGCCTAAATCTGGTATGTGTGTACGAGCGATTTTTGAGAAAATTTAAAGGGTATTACATCTGTCCCAATTCCTTCAAATACAAATTTCGTACTTTAGCAATATTTTCTTCCAGATTTTTCTTAGTCCATTTGTCTACATAAATAGGGTCCAATACCACAACTTCAACATGCGTTGGGCGCACAAAACTACTGCCTTTAGGCATCGCATCATGGGCATTTTTGATGACAATCGGTACAATCGGCACTTTTGCTTGCATCGCTAAGTGAAACGCTCCTTTTTTGAATTTACCCAAACTTTTGCTGCTACTTCTTGTACCTTCAGGAGCGATGACGACAGACGTTCCATTTTGCAAAGCATCTACCGCAGGTTTTAAGGCTTCAATCGCTTTTTCCTTATTAGAACGATCAATAAAGATAAATCCTGTTGCTTTGAATAAAGGACCTAACGGATGGTAAGCGAGTTCTTTTTTAGCAATAGATTTAAAATCACCTCTCAAGACTTTAGGGAGAATAAAGAGTTCGGAACTACTTTGATGGTTGAACAAAAAGACCGCAGGACGATAAGCCAAATTCTCTTTTCCTTTGACGATGATATTTAAACCAGCCATAGCAGAACCCAAATCACCAGCCGTCTCTATGGCAGCATTTACGCCTTTTCGCCAAGATAGATTAATGGCACCAGTCAATACGCCTTTTACCACAGAAGGGTAGAAGCTCGCCAAAGCCAAACCAGTACGAACGCTATTGGTTAAAGTCGTCGTTGGTTGTTCTGCAAAGCGATAAATTTGCCAATTATTTTCAAAGGCTAATTGTGCTAATTTTTTATCAGGGTTCACTGCTTTTTGATGTCCTACAATTTGTAAAAGTGGTAAATCCTCGATGCTATCCGTATAAAAATAACTCTTTCCTAAATCAAGGTTCAACTCTTCAGCCAATTGTCGAGCAGCGTGTGCTTTTCCTTCGCCCCAACAAGGTGGCTCTTTTATTTTTCCTGTAAATTTTCCATTATTTTTTTCTAATTCTGTACATAAAACATGCTCAATTTCCAAATCCCTTGCGACAGGTTTTGCTTGGTAAGGCGTTGCAGCCGAAACGATGGCAACGGTATGACCTTTTGCCAAATGAGAATTAACTAAGGCACGGGCTTCGGGATAAATCGCTTTTGCCAAATGCCGTAAATAGACACTTTCTCCCAATTCAACAAATATTTTTTCGTCTAATCCTTTTACGCCTTGTGCGCCAGAAGCTGCCAAACTCGCAAAGTTTTTATTGCCAGAAGCATAGAGGAAAACGCCTGTAAGTTGTCCAAAGACTTCCCGAACGGTCATACGTCCACTTAGTACTCGTCCTTGCATAAATTGTTTGACCGAAAAATCGTTGATGAGGGTACGATCTAAGTCAAAGAAAGCAGCAATGTGAGGACCTTCTTCGCCTTTCATCACATCATTTGAAAGTGCGGTAATGGCAGCACCAGGTACAATTGTAGGTAGTGTGCTAAAACCACTGAGCATTTTGACAGGTGCTTTGCTGGTAATTAAATTTTGTAGTGCTGTTAGGCTAACATTAATGTCTCTAAATTTGTCGAGACAGGCATAAATTTTGGCTTTTTCAACCTTTGGAAAATGTGGGGTGAATTTTTTGTTTTTAGCCAATCGAAAACCATTGGTTAAAAAGGGTTTAGACAAACTATCTAAGCGACGAATGCGCCCTTGCCAATGCATTTCTTTTCCTGAAAAAATACAGGCTTCAATAAATGTTTTTTCTGATAATTCATTTTTTTCGTCCCAGCCAATTAATGTTTGCAAAACAACCTTATAGGCTTCGACATATGTTAATAAAATTGCTTCTGCAACCGAGAAATTTTGTTTTGACAATAAAGCCAAAATTTCGCTTTTTTTGCCTTTTAGTATCTTCAGCCAATTAGGGTCAAATAATTCTAATTCTGCCTCAATTTCATCGCTAAATTGTCCTTTGTTGGTATAGAAAAATTCAAATTTGAATAAATCTCGTAAGGACATAATTTCTTTCCAAAAATTAAGACTTCGTTTTTTAGGTTCATCATCCACTACTTTTATCAATGCCAATTCGATAAATGCTCGATGATAAAAATGATTGGCAGCCATATTGGAATAATAATTGGCTCGGAGATATTCTGTTTCAGAAATGAGATATTGCGTGGTTAATGATGTTTGTATTTTTTGAACAATGCCTGCCCGCAATAATAAGTTTAGGGCAGTTTGTACACTTTTTGCAATTGGTTTACTTCGATCTAATAACGTATCTTGTTTGCGTTTTTCAATAAATTCCATCAACTGACTTACTTGTATTTCCATCTCCTTTTTGGTCAGAGAGAAATTACTTAACAACGCTGTACAAACTAAAGAAACTGTTGTGACGGGAGTAATTTGATTGATGCGGTGTACCAGTTCAAAAGCGAAACGAGGGAGGAAGTTGTCGCCATCGTCATTGACATCCTCTTGGTCTGGAATAATGGCTGCTTGTTGGCCTTTAGCATCTACAGGTTCGCCAAATCGGATAGCGATTCTGCCTGATTTTTCGCCCATTTTTTTAGCATATTTCAAGAACCAAGCAAGCGTTTCTGGTTTCTTTTTTAGACCTTTTCCCTCTTCGGTTATTGCTTTTACATCGGGAATCAAATCATAAACAATGGAAACAGGGACATATTTTACCTCTCGATTACTTTCTTGTTCGCCCTCCATAATATACTTCAAAATCCCCATTTTGGGCCAAACGATTTTACCTGTACGAGAGCGAGTTCCTTCAATCGCCCAATTAAAGTGCGCTCCTTCATCTAAAAGCGAAGCGATGAAATGCCGAAGCGTTGCTTTATACACTTCATTATCTTTAAAAGAGCGACGAATAAAAATCATTCCAGTTTGCTTGCCCAATTGTTTGCTTCCCAAAAAGCTCATGTTGATACCGCCAAACATGTAGGGCCAAGGCATTCCATAACGGGCTAAGGCTAAGACCAAAACAACAGGATCAACGTAGGTTTTGTGTGTAATCAAAAAAGCGACGGGATGGTTACGCATTGTCTTGGCCAACTTTTTGATTTCTTCGGGATTGACATCAATCGTCTTTTCATAACCTCGCCCAATGATTTTTTGCATCACCTCATAACCGAGCAATTTTGCAAATGGTTTGCGCTCTGTGTAAAGTTCTTTGAGGTAGATTTCTGCTTGTTCCTGCACTTCTTGGAAACTGCGATTTTCTTTTTTTGCAATTGCTTTTAATTTTTTTAAAAATCTTGGGTTAGCTATTATTTTGTCCATGATTGTTCTAAATTAGTTTAGGAATAATAAAACAATAATTTATAACTTTTCTCTGCGACATTTTCCGATATATTTCGTTGAAAAGCCTCGTCATAGCCCTGCTATGTCGAAGCGTCGAACCGCTACGTTTTTGCCCGATTCGGCGTACCGCTCATCTATCGAAAAATTTCTTTGCTAAAATAGTATAAATTACTCTTTCATCATTCCTTAGTTTTTTTTGGAGAGAATGGCTTTTTTTTAAGTTCTAAATTGCAACTTGTTGATTTCGTTTTTTTGGAGAGAACGGTTTTCTTTTAAATTCTACATCTCAATTCCTAAATTCTAAAAATTAGGAGAGAACGGTTTGTCTTTCATCGTTACGGAAAGTCCTGCTATTCGTTCTTATGGTGGCTTGCCCACGCTGCGAGCAGACACATGGGTCTGCCCCTACCGCCACCATACCACTACTATCAGGTCTATTTTGGATTGTCTGAACGTTTAAGAAAAGTATGTTTCTTTTTTGGGTTCTTCACGGTAAATGAAAGCCATTTTTTAAATGTCGTCCATTACCTTACTATTTTTTTAATGAGTTTACTGATATGCATTACAGTTAAATAGCGTTTAGACTGTTTAAGATAGCCTCGATAGTAGCGTTATACCAAAAGTGGCGTGGCGCATATGTGGAATGTATCGCATATGCTGGTGTGTTGGCTTTTGGTATAGTAGCGTATAGCGAGACCCTGTGTGACGACGAAGCTGCTGACCTTTCGCTCCTTATTTTTATTAACTTTCTGCAAAGCGGTCTCTTTTTGCTAATTGCCAAAATTTGGGATACAATACTTTGGTCAAACCACTCGGCAAGTCATCGGAAAATTCGACATCGGTTTCTTTTGCCAAAACTTTGGCGACGTATAGTAATACGGACGGATTGACGCCTAAACCGCCATGACTTCCATAGACTTCTACGTTGCGTACATCGTTTCTAACATCGGCTGCATCGTCCATGCAATGTTTCCACGAAACAATGCCGTCAGTCTTCGTGTAGATGCACGTTGTCGGTACAGGTGGTGTGCGTTCAATGAGTTTGGCGACATCTTCATTTAATTCAGATTTTTTTCTACCATTGAGCAAGGCAAATAAAAAATCTGCATTCGTTTTGCTTGTTTTCATGGCTTTAAAAGGGGTTGCGAGTGTAATCACTTGCTCGACCAATTCGGGATGTCTATTGGCTAAAACCCTTGCAAAAAAACCGCCTGCACTCCAACCAACAAGGCTGACTTTTTGTTTTTGAGACTCGTTAATATCTCTCAATTGTCTTTCTAATTTAGGAAGATAATTGATTTGTGCTAAGTTAACACCATTGTCCCATTTATATGTAACAAATCTCTGCTTTTTTAGGAATCGTCGAATAAAATTTGTGGAATAGTCATTAGATAAAAAAGGGGGAAAAACCAAAACGGGATGGTTATCACCTTCTATTTTTTTAGGGATTATCGGAAAAAGAACAGAAGAACCGACCCATTCAATAACTGTTCGACCTTCTAAAAGAAGGTTTTTTAATGGTGGAGCTTTGGCGTTGTCTACATTTTTGTTATTTGGCATATGTTTATTTAGTTAATCAGTGAATCAGTAGATTAGTGAATCAGTTAATCAGTGGATTTATTGTATTTTCTTGAATTTAGGTATCTAATATAGTCATTAATCATTCTAATTAAATTCTCTATATCTTGTTTGAGTTTATAAAGACATTTTTCATCAATATATCCACAGTCAAAGGCACAATTTAAGTGACTGATTAACTGACTACAAATTAACTTTTTGCTTCCATTTTAGAAATCAACGCCATCATATTTTGTAATTTAGAAGCATTGCCATCTACCTGAATGCGCCCTTGTATAAAGGCTTCTTCAATGCTGAGTTCTCCTTGTGCGATGCGTTCCAAATGTTCTTCTTTTATGGTGATAATGGTATCTGGGTCCACATACGTTCCTTTTTTGACAATACCAGGTGAACGATTTAAATTGATTTGCCAATTTACTGTTTCTTTTCCTTTTGCTGTGATATGGAACTGATACAAACCATTGTATTCTTCTTCAATGGAAGGATTTGCTTTTAGGTATTTCTTTAAAGAGGTGAAGAACTTATTGTATTTCGGAGCCGTTTTTGCTTTGGTTGTTGTGGTGGCTTTTCCTTTATTTAGAATTCTGTCTTCTAACTCATTGGCTGCGTCTCTGATGTATCGAGAGAACAAATCAATATCGGGCATGCTTTTGGCATCTGCTGTGGAACTGATGGTCACTTCGCCATTGTAGCTTAAAATATTGATAATCAAGCCTAAGCCATCAATGACAGGTGCCATCGCCATAACAGACAATACTTTATGTCCATTTAAGTACAAAGGAAATTGTGGTCCTGGCACATTGGAAATCGTTACGTTGAATAACGGATTGTGTAGCTTGCTGAGGTTGTAACGGCTGTAAATTCCTGCTGCTAAATTGGCTAAACCAAAAGGTACAGCATTGGCAAGTTTTGTCAATTTTTTTGCACCGACAGCCTTGTTTTTTGTTTTTCCTTGTACCGTGTTTTCGTGGATGATTTCTAATCGTTCCAACGGATCTTCTACATTGGTTGCCAAACGAATTAAAATGTTGGCGATTTTATTGTTCATTTGCCCTTCTTCGTTCTTTGTTCTGATGGAAACGGGAACATTGGCAACAAGGGGTTGTGTGGGCAATTTGTCCTTTTCTAATAAGTACTTTCTTAAAGCTCCTCCGCAAATGGTAAGGGCAATGTCGTTGATGGTGACTTTGGCGACTTCTTTCAGTTTTTTGATGCGTTTTAGCGATAAAATGGCTGTACCCCATTTTCTTTTGGCGACAATCGGCTCATTAAAGACAGTACGAGGGGCAGTGAAAGAGGCTTTTGGTAATTCTGTTGGTGTGATTTTGGGCGTTACTCGGTTCTTTAAAAGATCAAACATCGTTTTACTGGCGACTTTGGGCAGTTTTAACGGATCTTTAATGAAGTTGGAGTATGTTTTCATCAATAATGTTAGATCGTTGGGAAGTTCCTTTGGTTTAAAAGGCTTTGGTTTTATTTTATCATCAATTATTTGATTGGGCATCATATCGTACATGATTCCCATAATGCCCAATCCCGACATTCCGTCTATCATCACATGGTGAATTTTGGCTAAGATAGCGACAGAACCAGGTGGTACTTGGGACATATTGTTTAAGCCCTCTATAAAGGTAATCGACCATAAGGGGCGAGAGTGGTCTAAGGGGATGCTAAAGATAGAAGAGGATAAGTCTCTTAGCGTTTTCCAATCGCCAGGGGCAGGTAAAGCGATGTGGTTGAGGTGCATATCTAAGTCAAAATTGGGATCATCTGACCAATAAGGATAGTCTAAATTGAAGGGAACACTGAGTAGGCGTTGGCGAAATTTGGGGATTTGGTGAATGCGAGAAGCAATAATGGCTTTGAAGTCTTGAAAGGAGATGGCACCTTCTACGATGCTTAATCCGCCGATGTGCATGGGACTGTGTGGATTTTCGGCGTATAGGAAGGCGGCGTCTGTGCCTGAAATGGGGTCTAAGTCTGCTTTAGAAAGGTCTTGAAAGATGTTTTTGATGTCTATCATTCGTATAGTTTTTATCAATTGAGTGTGAGGAGATGCTCCCTAATTGTCTTTTTGACAGTTATACACAATAATGTCTCTAATTTATAAGGGCTAAGATACGGAAACCCGATAACTTTTTTTAGGAAATGGTGGGTTTTTGATGGTGGGCAGTGGGGGATTGGTGGTGTTTTTTTTGAGTGTAGAATTGGGTTTTTCAAAAGAGCGAATACTATTTATAAAGTGATTACAAAGTTTCTGATCTTTTTTATACAAATGATCCTCTTTTCAACGCTTCATCAGGGTCATACCAAACAGCATCTATAAACTGTTGAATTTCTTTCGTGAAGTTAATTATTACCTCATCAGAAATTGGAAAATTTTGATGAAGTGCTTTTACTTCTGCATACACATTTCTCTTTCCAAATGGTAATCTCTTTGCTTTTCTAATCAAGAATACATTATCAATGTCTGTCAATCTTACATCTTCAGGTTTCATATCTAAATATTCAACCAAAGCATAATATTTAGATATAGGACATCCTTGTTTTAATCTTGTAGCTGTTCCTGCACATTCTTGAAACATAGTTTTATCATAATTTACTTTGCATTCAGCTGCTAATGCCGCTAAGAATATTTTGCCCTTAGTTGTTTTTTCTTTTGAAAATTTTTCTTCTGAAGAAAACTGGTAATAAATAGATTTTCCTATTGTAAAATCTTGGTCTTTATTCTTAATAACAACTTGTGGCTTTTCATTTAAACTTTGAACACTTGAAGGTCTGAAAGATAAAGACATAAAAGCAGTATGAGGCCCTTTATCTAATTCAAAGTTTGGGAGGTTGTTTAGAATATCAGGGTGTACTAAATGAATTAAAAATTCTTCCATAATGCTATTATCTAACTTCATTTGTCCTTTTTGTCTTTTTAGAAATGACGAGCCTCTTCGTGCAATCAATTCAACTTCAATAAGATCCTTATATTGATTAAGCAATGAGACCATTTCAGAAATTCTTTTATCACCTTTACTATTTAGTTCGTTTGTTGACTTAATCCATACTTTGTAGTTTTTAAGAGCTTCTTCTAAAAGTTCTTTATCTTCTTTGGCTTTAGGGTTTGCAATTGCAGCTATTAACTTATCTTTATGCGGTGTCATTTCTTAGTTATTACATTTGAGGAATTAAATAATGGAGAAGGTATTACTTTTTCTATGTCAATTAAAGCATTTCTTATATCTTGTTGGATTTCACCCTCAGAGCCTATTAATGCTTTTTGTAAGTGAGTCTTAGCTATATTTTTAGCATTAGTTGAAAATGTTATTTCTTTTCTGTTTTTACATGCTATTATTATATCCTCTTTAATTACCTTCCCAAACTTATTTGAAAAAGTTCTTTCCTCAATTTGTAAAATCTCAAATCCCTTTAAATTTTCAATTAATTCTATTACAATTTTGCCATTATAAAATGGTGTTTTCCTTACATTTGATTCTCTTCCTACTACAAGAATCATCTTGCCTTGAAACTTTAATGATTTCCAGAAACTTTGAATCGCCTCTTCCATATCAAGACAATATTGGATAACTGTTTTAAATCTATTACCTCTATTTTTTCTGTTTGAACCAAATTCGGAATGTGCAACTTTCAAAATTTCAAAACCAAAAGATTCTATAATTGCTCTATAGTTTTGATGATAGTTGAAGACATTAATATATGGCGGACTTGTAATAATTAAATCCACTTCATCTTTTAGATAATTGTATGTATTTCTTGAATCTTCTAAATGAGATTGAATTATTTTATTAGAATAAGGAAGACTAAGTATAGCTTTTTTGATATATGTATAGGATTTAGAAAGAGATTCTTTAAGCTTTAGTTTCTTGTGTTTTTCTGAAAGAAATAATAGATTGAGTAAAATTATTCTTTCGGGTTTTTGTGATAAATCAAATGAAAGGTTTTTGCAAAACTCAATTAGGTTTGAATAACTTACTCTATAAGAAGAGTCTTGGATAAATAAATCTTGGTTATTTAGTTTTTCTGTTTTTTTCTGAAATTTTGTTTCAAATGATTTTAAAATATTATGTCTTTCCTCTAAAGTTTGATTGCAGAATGAGTAAAATTTTGACATTGCATATGCGGCAGGATTAATTTCAAATCCATATGCATTCATATTCTTTTTTGCCGCTTCAAATAGCACTGTACCACTCCCTGAAAAAGGGTCTAATACTGTTTGGTCTTCTTCGCCAAAGGATTCTAATAAATATTCAACAAATTCAGGTGTAAATTGTCCTCTCCAATTGAATAAATTAGCTCTTTTTTTGTTTAAAACATCAAGTTTACTCTGAGTAAAGACTATATTTTGTTTATTTTTTATCATCTTCGCAAGATATATATTTTTGAGGAATTTTTATTTTTTTTCTTGATTGGATACAACACCAATATAGATACTTCACCACAAGATAAAATTTTCTTATCATTATTCACACAAACCTTATTGTAAAAAAGAACAACAAACCCCCAAACCTTCCAAAAATAGACCTGATAGCAGTGGTATGGCAAGTAGTTTATGTGGTTTTTGTGGTTTAAGTAGTTTATGTAGTTCTCTACTGTGACTAAGGCTACTTGCCATAAGAACGGATAGCAGGCCTGAACGTAACGACGAAGCTCTCCACCGTTCTCTCCAAAAAAAAAATCAGTCTCTACAAAAAAATGTAAAGACTGATTCGCTGAGTAACTATTTTATTTTTTGTCTAAATCGCATCCGACAAACTCGTAAATGTAAAGTCATTGATTTTCATCGGTGGAATGAGGTTGCCGTTGATGCGCTCTTGAATGCCTAAGGCTTCGACGTTGTTGAGCATAATGACGGGGCTTTCGTTGAAGCGGAAATTTTTGACGGGATACTTGATTTCGCCATTTTCAATATAGAACGTTCCGTCACGGGTCAAGCCAGTGTAGAGTAGCGTTTGTGGATCTACCGAACGAATGTACCAAGTACGGGTCAGCAAAATTCCTTTTTTGGTGGAACGAATTAATTCTTGGGTCGTCGCACTACCGCCTTCCATGATAAAACCGTTGGGGTAGGGAAGTGGCTCGACGCCTTTTTCTTTCGCCCAAAACCGCCCATAAAACATGTTTTTGACAGCTCCTTTGTCAAACATCATCGTTTTTTTGATGGGTAAGCCCGAACTATTCCAAGTACCTGTGGGTAAATCTGGATGTAGTGGATCGCCATAAATCGTGACATTTTCGCCCAACAATTGTTCCCCTAAACGGTTGCCACCGCCTTTTTGAGAAAGAAAACTTCGACCTTCATCTGCTCGACGAGCGGACATATTGTAAATCATATTTTCAATCAATCCAACACTTGCCGCAGGTTCTAAAATGACGGTGTATTTTCCTGGTTCGATGGCTTTGGCTTGCTTGGATAAAACGGCTTTGTCGATGGCAATTTTAGAAGCTTTTGCCGTATCTAATTTAGAAATGTCGTTGTAATCTCGACTGACCCAACCTGATCCTGTGCCATCTTCTGTACGCATCGTTACCGTAAAATCGACGCCACTGGATTTGTTATAAGCAAAAAGACCTTCGGAATTTATTTGGGAAGAGAAGTAAACGTAATCCTCCAAAAAACCTGCTGAAATCAAGTTTTTTTCTTTGGCAGGCGAAATACTATTGAAAGCTGCATTTGCTCTGAATTCTGGTTTGATGTTAGCCGTTTCTTCAAAATATGTTTTGGCTTCGTCATAGGTTTGTGGGCCTAAAGGCGGCATCCATTCAGGATTTTCTGGCGACAACTTTGCCAACTCTTCTGCACGTTTGACGGCATCTTTGATTTTGTTCTCTTCCAATTCATTTAGGGTAACGGTTCCCGATTTTTTGCCAAAACTTGAATTGATGACTAAGCTAAAATTAGAGGTGATTCCACTGGTCGAAACCGTATTACGGGCATAACGAATGTTGCCGTCTTTGCCACCTCTTAAACTGACAGAACAGGCATCGGCATTGGAATAACTCAGCGTTTTTTCTAATATTTGTTTAGCTTCTTCTTTTGATAAAAGCATATTTTAATTTTTTTGAGATGTAAGTAAAGGGCGGTAGAAGGAGAGCAAATTATTTACTCGTCACTTGTCACATTGTCCCTTTAAATAGAATTAAATTTTTCGTGCCGTATTGATAATATTTACATTGTCAAAACGGGTGGTTGAGCTTCCATGAGAAACAGCACTTACTTGTCCAGGCTGTCCTTTTCCGTCAAAGAAAGAACCAAATAAACGGTAATCGCTTTTATCACAGATTTTGCTACAAGCATTCCAAAACTCTTGGGTATTGGATTGATAGGCTACATCTTTAAGCATTTGTGTGATTTTACCATCTTTGATTTCATAAAATAAAATTCCACCAAATTGGAAATTATAACGCTGTTGGTCAATCGAATACGACCCACGACCAGCGATATAAATGCCGTTCTCTACATCTTTAATCATGTCGTCCACCGAATAAGGTGTTTTGCTCGGTTCTAAGGATACATTTGGCATTCTTTGGAACTGAATCGTAGACCAACTATCGGCATAACAACAGCCATGCGATTCGTCTTGGTCAATGATTTTGACTTGATCTCGAATGGCTTGATAATTGACTAAAATTCCATCACGTACCAAATCCCATTCTTTTGTTTTGACGCCTTCATCATCATACCCCACCGCACCCAATGAATGCATTTCTGTTTTGTCAGCGACTAAATTTACAATCTCACTACCATAATTAAATTTCTTTGTTTTCCACTTATCTAAGGTCGCAAAACTTGTTCCTGCATAATTAGCTTCATAGCCCAAAACACGATCTAATTCTAAAGGATGACCAACAGATTCGTGGATGGTGAGGCCTAAATGATGTGGCTCTAAAACAAGCGAGTATTTTCCTGCTTCAACTGATTTTGCTTTTAAATTTTGTCTGGCTTGTTTGGCAGCGTTTGCAGCATCTTCTACAATATCATAACTTTTGTTGTAAAAAATCAATCCTTCGGCAGGACCTTGAATTTTGTCCTCCGCTTTTCCAGCCATGTATTCATAGCCCATGCCCATTGGTGCGCTCAATGCTTCTCTGGCATAGAATTTACCTGTATCTGGGTCGGTACAAGTTACCGAGAAAGTGGGCCAAATTCGATGTACATCTTGGTCGATATACGAGCCTTCCGAAGACGCAAAATATTTTTGTTCATTTACTTGAAAGAGACTTGAACTAATAAAGTTTGCTCCATTGTCCATCGCAGCAGCATTGGCTTTTAGCAACAAATCTACCTTTTCAGCAATCGGCACTTCAATGGCTTTTCGTTCAAGCGGCGTTTGCCATTCTACTTCGCCATGCGAATCCGTTTTAGCGAGGATCACAGGAACATCTTGGAATTTAGAATTGGCTTTAGCGATTTCCACCGCCAATTTTGCCGCTTCCATCACGCCTTTTTCGGTCACATCATTGGTCGCCGAAAATCCCCAAGTTCCGTTGGCAATGACCCTGACACCGACACCAAAAGACTCCGTATTACGGATATTTCTGACCTTATCTTCCCTTGTAAAAATATACTGATTGAGGTAACGCCCTATTCGGACATCGGCATAGCTTGCCCCATTTTTCGTGGCAACATCCAGAGCGATGTCCGCCCATTTCTTTTTCAGAGTTTTTTCAACAGGTTCAAGCATCTTAGCAACAGACGTCTCATGACCAAACACAGGCACATTGAACATCATCCCACCAAGTCCCAAACCACTCAATTGTAAGAACTCTCTTCTTTGCAATTTTGATTTCATAGATTAAGTTGGTTATTAAGGCAACAATATAGGGTTTTGCCCATACATTATCGACGATTTAACAGAATTTTAGTGTTTTGTGTCATTTTGATAAGAGGATGATCTCTGAAAAATTATAAATCATAATTTCTAAATCCTATTTTTTAGGAGAGAACGATGGATTGCTTCGTCGTGATGCAGGGTCTCGCTATTCGTTCCAAACCTATCGGTTTCCACTACTATCGAGTCTATTTTGGACTGTTGGTGGCGTTGGATTTCTGTGAGTGAACTTTCAAATTTAAAGATTCAAAAATAAGTTTTAAATGTGTGGTTTTCATTCAGGTGAAAACCATACATTATTAAATATATTGATAGTGATTTTGATGCATAACTTTATTTAACTATCTTTGTCGAATGGTAGATAAGTATTTGTTCTTTGCTTTGAAAGACAATTTATACAAAATCAGACCCTTGAATTTATAGGGCATAAGACACACATAATTTTTTTTTACTGACTTCTTTATAGTACTAACAGATTTTGGTTTAGGCTAAATTCTTGGATGGGAGAGGTCTGTCTATTATTTATTTAACTAAACAAAATTATTGGTATGAAAAAGGTATTAGTCTTTTTTATGATTCTTTTTTGTAGTTCTTTGTATAGTCAAAATTGGCGGCAAAAAATGAGCGAACCTAATGCTAGCTTTTTTGAGATACAAGAAGCATTTAATGAAGAATGGGAAAGTAAAAATTATGAACGAGGAAAAGGGTATAAACAGTTTAAACGCATTGAAAATTTATTGGAAAAAAGAGTCAATGAATCTGGTCTTTATAATCCAGGACGAACTTGGAAAACATATCAACAATATTTGAAACAGTATACTCCAAACTTCTCAAAGTCGAATGCTGTATGTTCTTCTAATAGTGGTAATTGGTCTTTAATAGGACCTACACAACCCGCAAGTTCTTCTAATGGTGGAGGATTGGGAAGAATTGACTGTATAGAATTTCATCCTACGAATGCTAATATTTATTGGGTTGGAAGTCCTTCTGGGGGACTGTGGAAGACCACTAATAATGGAGCTAGCTGGAATATTATTAGTAATTATTGGACCAACTTGGGGGTTTCTGATATAGCCGTTGATCCGAATAATGCCAATATTATGTATGTTGCAACTGGTGATAGAGATTATGGTGCAACTATTTGTTATGGTATTCTAAAATCTACTAATGGAGGAAGTACGTGGACACAAACAAATGTGGGAAATGTTTCTACAATTTACAAAATTTTGATTAACCCCAATAATACAAATATTTTATTAGCAGCTACTAGCCAAGGGGTTTATCGTTCAACCAATTCAGGAGCAACTTGGACTTCGGTTTCTTCTTTATCCAGCGGAACTGTTTATGATATAGAGTTTAGTCCAAATAACCCTAATATTATGTATGCTGTTCAGTACCTGTCCTCAACTTTTTCTTTCTTAAAATCAACTAATAATGGACTGAGCTTTACGGCACAAACTCTCTCTTCAGACATGGTAAGCAATATAAGAAGAACAGATATAGGAGTTTCTCCTGCTAATAGTAATTATGTATATTTATTTTCAGCAGATAATTCATATGGAGGTGGGTTTCATGGTTTATATCGTTCTACCAATCAAGGAGGATCTTTTATAGAAATAGCAGATTCTGCTGATATAGTAACACACCCTAATGGTGCTGCAGTTTCTGAGAATACACTCTATGATAACTTAGGCCAGCAAGAGTGGTATGATTGGGCGATGGCCGTTTCTCCAAATAATATCAATGAAATAGTTTTGGGTGGTGTAGGTATTGTTAAAACTACTAATGGTGGGAGTAATTGGTCGCTTATAGCTGGTTACAATTCTAGTATTTCTCAAGGCAGTGGTGGCGTTCATGTAGATATTCATACATTAGAGTATAATCCTATTACAACAGATTTATTTGCAGGATGTGATGGTGGAATTTGGCATGAACCTACTACAGGGGGATTATGGGATAATTTGAATAATGGATTAGTTATTACACAAAATTATCGTTTGGGATTAAGCAATAATGGAGATAAAATTCTTGTAGGTAATCAAGATAATAACACTTTTCAGTACAATAGTAACACATGGAGTGTGGCAACAGGAGGAGATGGTATGGAATGTGCTTATTCAAATGATGCTCAAATCTATTATACTAGTAGTCAATATGGTAATGTGTACAAAAATGGAGCTTTTATATTTGGAGATAATATTACAGGGCAATCTAGTACTTGGATTACAACTTTGGCAGTCCATCCATTTATACAAGATAATATTTATGTTGTACATGAAGATGTTTGGTTTTCTAATGATGCAGGAGAAAATTGGACAAATTTGACTAATGGCAGCATTGGTACAGGTTCTCTTAATTTCTTAGAATTTTGTAAAAATACACCAACTACTATTTATACTGGAGATAGTAATAAACTATATAAAACAACTAATGGTGGTGCCAGTTGGACTACTGTAAGCTTACCATCTAATATAAGAATTTATGATTTAGTTGTTAATCCTAATGATCCAAATGAAATATGGACGGTAGAATATGGCGAAGTTTATCATTCTTCTAATGGAGGAATAAGCTGGACAGATATAAGTGGTACGTTACCTAATATCACATTTAATGCTATTGCTTATCAAGAAAATTCCAATGATGGAATTTATATAGGGGGAGATGTTGGAATTTACTACAAAGATAATACAATGTCTGATTGGATTTTATTTAACAACAACTTACCTAATGTTATTATTAATGAGTTAGAAATTAATTATTGTACAGGAGAAATTACCGCAGCTACTTATGGAAGAGGATTATGGAAAAGTAATCTTTATTGTTTTGAAACAGCAGATATGTGTTGCAAGCCTAATATACCTACAACCAATATAACCAATGATACTATTGTTTGTGGTAATCTCAATGTGCTGCTAACTTCTAATACTGCTCCATCAGGATATGGCTATCAGTGGTATAAAGATGATAATCCTCTTAGTGGTGCAGTAGGACAAAACTATATAGTTACAAGTAGTGGAAAGTACTATTTGATTTTTACGCATCCATCCTGCCCATCTTTTCCTTCTAAACCTGTAAATATCAATAGTTTGGGTGGAAATTCCTGTCAAACATTCAATGCTTGTCAGACTTTTAATCCTAGTACAAGTTCTGGAGCTTCAAATACAACAATTGTCAATATCAATGGACCATTTCCTACAATTACTACAGGGGCATTGGGTGTCAATATTTGTGTAACTACTCAGGGAGACCATAGTTATAGTGCCGAAGTCTTTAATATTTATGATGAGAGCAATAACTTACAAGGCACAACTAACTATAACAATACAGATTGTGATGAGCCAACACAATCCACATGTTTTATAGCAAGTATAAGCAGCTATAATTCTTGGAAAGCCAATAACATTATTACTGTTACTTTAGATCCTCTTACCACAAATATAAATCCCAATTTGTGTTCTATTAATCAAGCTTGTGTTGCTATTGATGTGCCTATTGGAGCGAATTCATCTCCGAATCTGACTTACAATACTAGCACTACTTATACTAATCTATCAGTCAATGGCACCAATATTACAATAAATACAAGAATAGAAAATAATGGTGGTACAACAGCAAATTCTTCTACACTTAGGTACTATCTTTCAACTGATGCAACTATTACTACTAGTGATTTTCAAATTGGTTCTGACTTTGTCAGCTCTTTACTGTCCAATGGATTTAGTAGTGAAACCATTACGGTTGATGTTTCTAATTTAGGAATTCCCAATGGTACTTACTATATCGGATTTATAGTAGATGCTGACGGAGTAGTAACAGAATCAAATGAAAGTGTTTCTGATAATACCAAATATTGGACTTCGCCACAAGTAACCATAAATAGCCAACCCAACTTAACCTATAACAATAGCAATACAAATGCATCTGTAAATGGAACGCTAGTAACAATAAACACAAGAATAGAAAATAATGGTAATACAACAGCAGGTTCTTCTACGCTTAGATACTATCTTTCAACCGATGCAACTATTACTACAAGTGATTTTCAAATTGGTTCGGACCTTGTTAACTCTTTAGCAGCCAATGGATTTAATAATGAAACCATTACAGTTGATGTTTCTAGTTTGGGAATTTCTAACGGTACGTACTATATCGGATTTATAGTAGATGCTGACGGAGCAGTAACAGAGTCAAATGAAAGCATTTCTGATAATACAAAGTATTGGACTTCGCCACAAGTGATAATTGGGAATACAAGCGGTTGTATAGACTCTACTGCCTGTAATTATGATGCAACAGCTATAATTAATGATGGAAGTTGCGATTATTTTTCTTGTGGAAATGATATTTGCAGCAATGCTCCAATTATCACTTGTAACTCTTTTATCAATGGTTCTACAACAATAGCTACAACTAATGGAAACCCTACAACTTGTGGAACAACAGTAACAGCATCAGGTGTTTGGTATAGAATTATAGGAACAGGAGGCAATATTATAGCCACAACTTGCAATATAAATACAAACTATGACACAAAACTTTATGTATATCAAGGTTCTTGTTCTAATTTGATTTGTGTAGGAGGCAATGATGACTCAAGTTGTACTAGTAGTGTATTGCATTCTACAGTTTCTTTTAATTCTAATAATGGCACAAGTTATTATATTTTTGTAAGTGGATACAGTTCTAATACTGGAGATTTTGAACTCTCTATCAGTTGTGGAAGTTGTACACCTACTATAACCATGAACAATTCCATCTCATCAGGTACATACGAAGCCGACAACTCTGTCAATTCTTCTGGAACAGTCAATTACGCAAATGATGTAACTTTTCATGGCGGAAATTACGTTCAACTTAATGCAGGTTTTGACGTTCCCATCAACACCGAATTTATGGCAAATACTGTTCCTTGCGGAACACCACCTTCTGCCAAGCCAAGTGCTGAAAATCAAGAAGAAGCTTTTATCAATATTACGAATGAAGTTGAAACAGATAAGATGCAAATAAATTGCTACCTTCCACAAGACTCTAAGGTCTTTTTGGAAATAAAAGACGAACAAGGGAATGTTCATTGTTCTATTATAGACGGAGTACAAATGAAAAAAGGAGAATATACTTTTGAATATAAGGAATCTAATACTTCAAATATAGAATACGTTGAACTTACCACAGAGACTACACAGATACAAAAACGTTTGAGATAAAAAAGGATTGTTTTCATACCAAGGGGCACGTTTTCTAAGGAATACTTGTCTTTTGGTATTTTTAAAGAATAGTTCCTGAAAAATTCTAAATCATAATTTCTACATTCTAAAAATTAGGAGAGAATGGTTTGTCTTTCATCGTGACGCAGGGTCTCGCTATTCGTTCCAAACCTATCGGTTTCCACTACTATCGAGTCTATCTTGGGCTGTTGGTAGCGTTGGGTTTCTGTGGGATAGAACATTTCCGTTGGGAACAGATATTTGTTTTGACCCTGCGTTCCGACGAAGCAATCCACCGTTCTCTCCTCATCATAGTTTAAATAATTTGTCATAACTAATTGATGATGCGTCCTTTATAAACGTCCCTTTCGTCCCTCTCCTTAGATTTTATCTTGTAATTTGTAAACCTACCATCAACTTCGGCAAATCTGTAAGGTTGGAATCTTCCTTAAAAAGATCATTGAAACGGTATACACCAAAGATGCCCAAAATCCCAAAATTGAGACGAGCAACGGCGCCATAATGCCAGCGATTGACATAATCTAATTTACGCTGAACCACTTCGGTTTTGCCACCACCTACACCATTCGCTGGGTCATATTCATTAATGGTTTTGTGCTTCATCGTATGCGACCATTCGCCATAAAGCCCCAAATCAATGTAAGAACGTGCCTTATTGTTGGGCTTGTCATCGAAATAAAAACGGGGAAATAAATCAAAATAAATATTCTGGGAAATAAACTGTTCTTTGTCGTGTAGGGTCGAATCAGGAAAGGATTTGAGGTCATTTTGTTCGAGGCGATAGTGGTCCCAAGCAAAATTAGTCCCCCAACCCAATGCAAAACGATTGCCATCACCCAATAGAAAAGCGGTTTGGTTGCCAACGCCCCATCGCCAAGAATTGCCTAAGCGAATTTCAGGGCCATTATAATCGGGTTCGTTAAGCATAAAGCCAACATGATAATAAGCCGAGCGATCAACTTTTTTGTCAACTTTTGACTTATTGAGGTTTTTTAGTGAATCTAAGATTTGTGCATCCACACTTTGATTCAATCCCAAAAAACAACAAAAAAATAAAAGGATAAAATATTTCATATGAATTGTGATTTTTAAAGCCATCAAATTTAGCTAATATTTTTACACTTATAATCTTTTTTCTATGGCTTAGTACATAAACTCCCAAGCCGATTTATAAGCATTATGTTCTTCGCAATATTTCAAAAAGTTTTCATAAAATTCGTGACTTCCCAACGTTGCACTATCACCAATGACAACCAATTTTTTTCTGGCACGAGTCATCGCTACATTCATACGTCGGGTGTCTTTTAAAAAGCCGATGACTCCTTTTTCGTTAGAACGCACTAAAGAGATATAAATGATGTCTCGTTCTTGCCCTTGAAAACTATCAATGGTGTTGATGTCTATGTCAAGGTGTCCCGCAAAGTCAAAGAAGTCTTTTACTTGTTCTTTCATATATAAAACTTGCTCTCGATAAGGCGAAATAATGCCAATGCTTGGTGGACGTTTTGGATCAACCATTGAAATTAAGGTGTCTAAATGTCGCCACAAAATACCATATTCTTCGGGATTAAAATGACTTAAACTTTTGGGGTTTTGTTTTTCTTCAAATCCACAACCTGCCGTATCAATAAATTCTAAAGGACGCTGCTCGCCATCCAATAAATGCAGCTTTTGGTATTGTACAGAAGGATCTGCTTTTAATTCATTTTTGTAAAATATTTTATTGGAAAAACCCATTATGGTTTCGTGCATGCGGTACTGTGTATTGAGCAAAGAAACTTCTTTGGGAAATTTTTCTAAACACTGTTCAATGAGCGTTTTTTCTAAACCTTCTCTCGCTGCTTTTTGAGACTTAACCGTTGGCGGTAATTGGAAGGGATCTCCTGCCAAAATCACCTTTTCTTCTGCTTTTGCAATGACAATCCATGTGGCAGGTTCTAAGGCTTGTGCTGCTTCATCAATGATGACGGTTTTGAATTGTTTGCCTGCCAAATAGCGTCCATTGGAACCGACCAATGTGGCGGTAATGATGTCGGCTTCTCCCAATATTTTATCGACTAAATAGGCTTCGATAATTTGAACTTGGTTTCGCAATTCTCTGGCTTCTTTGTACAAAGCTCGTCGTTGTTCTCGTTCCTCATGACCAAAATTTCGCTTGTATTTGCCCGCCATTTTGCGACATTGATCGGCTTGATTTTTCATGCGCTTGATTTCCTTTGCTTCGGGGCTACTATACAAGCGATTTTCTAAGGTGTGTTCTAACAACGAATCGTCGATACGAGATAAATTTCCGACACGAATGACATTGAGTCCTTGTTCAGACAATTTGAGCGTCAATAAATCGGCAGCCGCATTACTTGGAGCGGTTGCCAATAAGCTTCCGCTTTTTTCTGCGACCAATACCTTGATGGCTTCAACGAGTGTGGTCGTTTTTCCCGTACCAGGCGGGCCGTGAATCACCGCAATATCTTCGGCAGCGACGATTTTATTGACCGCTTCGTTTTGCGAATCATTGAGGGTGTTGATGAAGAACGGTTTTTTGATATTTTCAAATTCAATTCCTTTTTTTCCCTTAAAAATATCTCGCCATTGTGCCAGACGACCTCTTTCTGCTTCTAAGACTAATTTTACGGCTTTTTCCATCTCTCGATAAGAGCGATCATCAAACAGCAAATCCAAGCCAATTTTGCCCATATCAATCCAATCAGGATGGTCATTTCCATACAAAAAAACCTTTACCGTATTTTTATAAACATAATTGATAATGCCTTTGACGTGCGGATTTTGTACAGCAGGCATGTTTGAAAATAAATTGACGATTTTTCCCGCTTGAAAAGGGTGTCTGCCTGTTTTTTCTTCGCTTTTTTCGAGTACCACAAACGGTTGTTCGCCCAATCCATAGCCAATTTCTTTGACTTGTAGGGGATACCAAGTCGTTCCTGCCTTTGTTCTTTGTTGGAGGCTAACTTGCAAGATTCGACGGTTAAATAGCGCAATGTCTTCGTCTTTCTCCATTTTGAGCAACTCCAATAAGTGTTGCATCTTTTTAATTGATATTTCTTTGCTCATAATCGCCACAAAAGTACATCTTTCTAAATTCTAAATCAACATTTCTAAATTCTAAAAATTAGGAGAGAATGGTGTATTGCTTCGTCGCAACGTCTGGGCCCGCTATCCGCTACTATGGCTATTATAAACTATTTATGACGAATAAGCCACAAGGCACTGTACAGACAAGGCCTGCCTTGTCCCAACGCTATCAAGCGTATCAACCACAGAAACTACCATAGCCATAACGCTACTATCGGGTCTATTTTAAACGGTCTTAACGATATTGGTACAGATGACTTTAACCGCAATATTCAAAAAAGTTACGTTTCGTTCTTGCCACTGTGCTCTATCCCTTTGCCAGATTTTACCACATATTATACAAAAATCATTACATTTGTAGTCAATTATCAAAACCCCATTACAACCATGAAAAATAGTATGATTCTTGGTATATTTTTTGCCCTATTAAAAAGCAACGATAAGCCTTTTTTGAGCGTTTGTTTAGTAAGACCTTGAAGAAATTGAACAGTTGATTAAGACAATAAAGTGACGAATGCGTTGTTTATACTCCATATAATGGGCTTTTTTTAATACTTTTGTCCAAGAGAATAGAGTCTCAGCCTGATAATGGGAGCGACCATTTAACATAGCCCTGATAGTAGTGGTATGGCAAAATAGTTTAAGTCGTTTTTGTTGTTTTAGTTGTTTAAGTCGTTGCGGTTCTTATTTGTGGTTATTCTTTTGCCATAAGAACGGATAGCAGGACTTTCCATCACGACGAAGCTGCTGACCTTTCGCTCCTAATCAATGAGAATTTGAAAAAAAAACTTTCTCTCCTAAACAAATAAAGAAAGAAACAGACAAACTAAACTAGCTAAGCGGAAGAATTAAGAAGTTTTTATTTTAATGGAATGGTTGAAAAATAAACAATTTCTTTGCCATTTCTGAGGGTTTACAATTGTAAAAATGAAGAAAATTTACACTTTTATAAGCATCATTTGTGTGCTTTTTACGGCTTGGTCTGCCCAAGCTGCGACGATTTATGTCAATCAAGCTGCTATCGGTGGAAACACTGGGGCAAGTTGGGCAGATGCTTATACAGATTATGGTACCGCCTTAGAAGCGGCTACTGTTGGTGATGAGCTTTGGGTTGCTTCGGGAATGTATATGCCTGGTGCAGCAGACAGTCTCTTTTTGACGTTAAAAAATGGCGTGACTGTATATGGCGGCTTTAATGGTACAGAAACCATGCTCGGAGAACGAGATATTGCTGCCAATCCGACCATTTTTAGTGGTGATTTAGGAACCAACGATACGCCTGCAACTTTTGATTCTACTCGCTTAGACAATGCAAAACACGTTTTTTGGATAGAAGAAGGCGTGGATACAACCGCTATTTTAGATGGTGTTGTGGTGCAAGGTGGACAAACTGCTGATGAAGATGGCCCTGGTAATGCTCGACGGGGTGGGGGAATGTTGATTCTTGGCTCTCCTAAGATTTTAAATACGACTTTTACAGACAATAAAGGCTATTTTGGCGGTGGAGTTTGTGTAAGAGGAGAAGCTGCTTTTGACTGTATTTTCCGCAATTGTAGTTTTGTTGGAAATTATAGTGATAATAAAGGTGGTGGATTGATTGTGATGAACAATTCTATTGAGATAGAAGTGAGTGACTGTACCTTTAGCAACAACCTTGCCGAAGCAGAAGGTGGAGCGATTGCAACACTCAATGGAAGTCCTCAAATTATGAACACGACTTTTACCAGCAATCAGGCGATTGAGGGCGGTGGAGCGATTGCCACCAATAGTTTTAGTTCCAATGCAGTTGTTCGTATGGATTCCTGTACTTTTAACAACAATGGTTCTAATGCAAATGGTGGTGCTTATTATGGAACTCAAAATGCGGTAGGATATTTCAATAATTGCAATTTTGAAAATAATATTGCGACCTTGAGTGGAGGAGCTTTGTATGCTGAAAGCGCAAGTTGTTACATTCAAGAAAGTGATTTTACCACCAATATTGCGATTAATAACGGTGGAGCAATTGTAAGTGTAAGCGACTCTTTATTGGTCGCAAACAGTACTTTCGATGGGAATACTGCCGATATAAATGGTGGTGGAATTTATACAGGCGAAACGTCTTATTCGAATATTCTCAATAGTACTTTCCAAAACAATGAAGCCGAAGACGGTGGAGGCATCTTTTTGAGTGGATTTCCAACCCTACAATCGTGCGAATTTCACCACAATGATGCAGGCGATTCTGGTGGTGCAGCCTTTTTTGAAGGAATATCCACGTTTATGGTCAATTGTGTTTTGTGGGAAAATACGGCAAATTGGGGCGGTGGAATTTATACAACCAACAATAATACTTTAATCGCTTACCACAATACAATATGGGGCAATGAAGCCTCTTCTGGTGGACCTGCTTTTGGTGCTTTTTCAAGTATCACCATTATTGTTAATTCAATTATTTGGGGCAATGAAGGAATGGGCTTATCTCAATACATTGCCACGCCAATTGATCCTGCCATCAGTTATTCGATTGTACAAAATGAACCTTTTGGAAACGATAATATTGATGATGATCCTGTATTTGTAGACCCAGAAGAAGGCGATTTTCATTTGGTATTGATTAGTCCAGCCATCAATGCAGGAACGACTGATGTGGGGGATTTGCCTTTGACGGATTTCGATGGTGTCGAAAGAGATGTATTGCCTGATATGGGAGCCTTTGAATTTCCTGTTTTTATTCCAGATGCTCCATCTGAATTAGTAGCGAGTATTAATTCTGCCACAAGTATTGCCCTAACCTGGTCTGATAACTCTTTGAATGAAGATGGCTTTGTCATTGAGCGTTCTATTGGGGCAGACAACAATTTTTTGACGTTGGTAGACAATATTCCTTTTGACATTACCAATTATATCGACGACAATTTATTGCCAGGAACAACGTATTACTATCGAATTAGAGCCAAAGCAGGTACCAATTTTTCAGCCTATAGCAATGTTGCAAGTGTTACCTTACCTGTTGGTTTTCCAGATGCACCAACGGATTTAGAAGCCATTGCTGTCTCCATGACCAGTGTATCCTTGATTTGGACAGACAATGCCGATGATGAAATTGCGTATACTTTGGAAAGAGCGACAGGTTTACAAGGCTTTTTTACAGTTTTGTCCGATGCGCTGCCACCTGATACAGAAGCGTATTTAGATGAAGGATTGGTACCAGATATGACTTATATTTACCAAGTAAAAGCGAAGAATACCTCTGGAGATTCAGACTATTCCAATCCTTTGATTGTCGAAACCTTACCAAATCCCGATATGGGAACAGATTTGGTGAGTACGGTTTTTGGGCAAATTCAAGTTTTCCCGAATCCAACCAAAGACAATGTAACCATCAAGCTTTCTCAAATGGCAACAGAAGGGGTAGCTATTCGTTTATTGAATCTCAATGGACAAGTTGTACAAAAAATCCACACCTTTGAGCAAGACATTAGACTCAATTTGAGTGAGTTACAAACAGGTTTGTACTTCTTAGAATTAGAAAATACACAAGCTACTTACCGACGACCTGTTATGAAGCATTAATGGTAAGTAAGAGAACGATTTTGGTAGGACAAAATGGACGTAGTAATTTCCTTATTATCAATTCTTTACAATCACCCACTTATCAAGATCAATAAATTTAAGGAGCGAACAGTCAGGAGCTTCGTCGTGACGGGGCTTCCTGCTATCCGTTCTTATGGCAAAAGAAATAACCTAAAAATAAGGATAGAACCGCAACGACTTAAACCACAAAAACGACTTAAACTATTTTGCCATACCACTGCTATCAGGGCTATTTTGAATAGACACAACTTCTATGAGCTGGACTTATATGGTTTGAATGAAAACGCCCCTTTCGTCCCC
>ENA-ORXR01001292-ORXR01001292.1-marine-metagenome-genome-assembly--contig:-NODE-1292-length-26972-cov-4.452724_pt1 | contig 26972 bp, 21 predicted proteins | sample MGYA00237866_ERZ511479 | MGnify/ENA metagenome assembly ERZ511479 | reverse complement strand
CGGATTTGACAGCAAGAGACTTCTCTCTTCGTCAAATTCGTAAGTTGTTGCGAAGGTCACGCCTAGCTCTGTGGGCGCAAAAAATGCTTCACCAATAAATTTGAAGTCACTTGTGCAGGTTGGACTGGGGGGGCAAAAATCATTCATGACGGGGTAAAGACGTAAATAAGGAAGATTGGGATCAATTATTATGAGGTTAAAGTCAGCCTCCGCATCCGTGTCAAAAGTCTGACTGCTGGCAAGTGCCGTAGCGTTTCCGGAGGTCCATCGGCGCACATCATCAATGCCGACACTGCCTGATGCAGGGAGAGCAGGGTCTAGACTTACCTTTGCCAATCGATGCGTGGCCTCGGTGGCTTCATCTTTCATGAGAACAAAAAATGTACTAAATATTGTGTTATCTACGCCCCTTCTTAAGGACCAATCGACAAAATTTAAATTTGCGAGCTCACCTACAGCTAGTTTTTGTACACCAACAGCTGTCAAACTATCAGGCTGAGTAGACGAACTCGATTCGACCCGCTCATAGAGATGAAAATCATTCGTATCCGTATTAAGCGCAACTAATATTGGTTTTCGTTGAGGGTCACTGGAATCCTGTGTATTGAGTATTAGTAACTTATTAGGAATAACGCAAAACTCTCCGCTGGTCTCTAAAACCTCTTGGCGAGTATTGAGAATCTCGCGGTCTCCAGACGCAGGGGTGCTTTCATCCACAAATACTCTGTACAAACCGCTGCGAGTTCCAACGATGTACTCACTAGTCTTTACACCATTGGACGGGAAATACGTACCCGAGAAGTCTTCCCATATACTGCAGGGTGATGCGATATTGAGTGTTGAAGTGCTGGGCAGATAACCATCACCGCCATTTGCACCGCCGGCTAATTCTGCCAACAAAAAGGTGATAGTGCCTTCACTCTCTGAAAAAACGGGTAAAGGCCCTATTTCGGTTTGCCCAAATTTAGCATCGCTAGCAAATCGTAAGTCACCGCCTGACAGAGCAATCAGGTTTTCCTTATTTTCACCAATATAATATTCTCCAATTAGGATTTCATTCGCATTCGTGTCGCGAAGGGGAACGATCACACTTCCTGTGTCATCATTACCTGCAAAAGAGCGCGTTGTGTTACCTTCAAACAAGTTGCCGGGTTCAAAATCTAGCTCTAAGGCATCAATGCGTTCAAACCGGCTTGTACCTGCAGCGGGGCTAGGTACGGCTATATTTTCAACTGTGATATCAACTGCCGCAGTGGCCGAGTCAGTGCCGTCACTCACTGATAGTTGGAAGGTTGCCACTTCGTCGGCGTCCACCTCAGCCAAAATGATATCAGTCGTGATGGTTGAGGGCGATGTGATTTCAGCTGACGTGCCGGTAAGTTGTGTCCATGCATATGTCAGCGTGTCGCCATCGGCATCTGATGAGGCGCTCGCATCAAAAGAGATTGTGTCGCCTTCCTGCACAGTTGTCTCGCTAGACGTGAAAGAGGCCACTGGCGCAACATTGGCAGGGGGAGGCGGAGGCGGTGGTGGAGGAGGTGTCACGGTACCGGAATTTCCGCCGCCACCTCCGCAAGAAACCAAAAATAGCGATATGGCTGTTAGGCTTAAATGCTTGCGTTTCATGGACAATCCCCCTGAGTGTCGTGATTTTACAATCGGCTATATTAAGCGTATTTGATGATTGCAACCATTGTTTGCAGAGCTTGTTAGCCCTCCAAAATGTATATTTAGAATTTGAGCTAATGTCTGACCGATACAATATATGAGTTGGAACTTTACCGCTTGAAAGGTAGAGGAGGGCGATTGCACGCCCGAATACGCATCAATAGCTAAGGTTACTCAGTGTCCAAACCCTCAAATGATAATCTTTCAATGTTCTTAAACGACCTGCGCGAGGCTGTTGAGACTGATGACTTCATCCGCATGGTACTGGGAAAGCCTAAAGAGACGGACGCGAAAAAAATTATTGTGACGCGCTTTGAAAGCAAAGGGACGATAAAGTTTTCGAGTGATTTCAGATATGCTCAAAAGTCTGTTTCAAAAACCTCTGACTTAGAGGGGCTTGTCGAGTTCTTGAAAGTAAATTTAGGCACCACCTATCTCGCCGCAACGTTGTTCACAAACAAAGCTGACATTTCGTTTTTGGTGAACAAAAAAGGTAAGCCCCGAATAACACGCGCTAAAGCGACACAGAATGCCAGCTCTTCGGGCAGGCACAACCGCCAGAAAGATTACCTCATCTCGCCGGACGCGGCTTATCTGCGTGAGCTCCGTGTTTCGGATAAGGCCGGAAACGTTATTCCTAAAATGTATGGAAAGTTTCGACAAATTGCTAAATTTATCGAAATCGTAGATCACAGCATCACCCGTGATGTGCTTGATTTAAAACAGCCCTTATCCGTTTTGGACGTAGGATCTGGCAAAGGCTATCTGACATTTGCGCTCTATGATTATCTGTCCAAAAAATGGGGAAAGACCGTGGATGTTACAGGTGTTGATACGAAAGAAGATGTCGTGGCCTTGTGCAATAATGTCGCTCAGACAGTGGGCTTTAAGCATCTGAAATTTAAACATCAAAATATTGAAAACTATGCCTCTAAGAAGATTGATCTGCTGGTCGCGCTCCATGCTTGTGATACGGCAACTGACGAAGCGCTGTTTCAAGGGATAAAGCACGACGCAAAACTGATTTTTTGCGCGCCGTGCTGTCAGCATGAAGTCTCGTCTCAACTCCGCGCCAGCGCAACTGATAACCCACTCCTTCAGCACGGCCTATTTATAGAAAAGCAAGCGGACCTGATAACAGATGTTGCACGGACACTCCTTTTAGAGAGCCGGGGTTATACCGTAAAAATAGTCGAATTTGTCAGCAGTGAGCATTCAATGAAGAACACGCTTATTGTGGCGGAAAAGAGCGGGGTGGCAGTGCCTGCAAAACTTGATGAGTATTTGGCGCTTAAATCACAATTTGGATTCGCCGTGCAGCGGTTAGAGGTGTTGCTGGGGAAAATTTAGTATAAACCTACGGTAAATCACAAAATTATTGCGGTATATAAATACCGCTTTTTCAAGTCATTGTTTTCATTGCAAAAATTAAGACAGGTCGTGCAATTAAGCTGTTGACGCCTGCGCCGCACCTCTGTAGTTACCCGCCATCACGAAAGATGTCCCGGCAAATTCTTGCCTCGACTGAATTCATAGAGGATATTATGAAAACCACGAAATTCATCAAAACCGCTGAGGTTGAGAAGAAATGGATTTTGATTGATGCCGAGGATGTCGTTGTTGGCCGTCTCGCAACTTTCATTGCCATGCGTCTCCGCGGCAAGCATATGCCAACCTACACGCCGCATATTGATCACGGCGATAATGTTATCGTTATTAATGCTGAGAAAGTCGCTTTCACAGGTAAGAAGCGTAGCGATAAAGTCTATTACTGGCACACAGGTTATCCGGGGGGGCTCAAAGAGCGCACAGCGGATAAAATTTTGGACGGCCGTTTCCCTGAGCGCGTCATGCGCAAAGCGGTACAGCGTATGCTTCCAAAAGAAAGCCCATTAGCGCGTCAGCAACTCTCAAATCTTCGCGTTTATGCCGGGTCTGAGCATCCACATGCGGCGCAAGAGCCACAGGTCATTGATTTCAAATCAATGAGCCCTAAAAATACGAAGGGGAAATAAATCATGGCTGATGGTAAATCACTCGAAGATCTCAAAGACGTCATGCAAGGCACAGTGCCTGCCGCTGACGGAACCGTCGCAGCGCCAGTCGCTGCTGTACTTCCTGAACCAAAAATTGACGAGCTTGGCCGTTCATATGCAACGGGCAAACGTAAAAACTCAATCGCGCGCGTTTGGGTCAAGCCTGGTAACGGCAAAATCACAATCAATGGCCGTGACCAAGAAGTTTACTTCGCACGTCCCGTTCTACGCCTGATTATTGCGCAAGCTTTTCAAGTGGCTGATCGCGTTGATTCATATGACGTTGTTGCAACTGTCAAAGGCGGAGGCCTGTCCGGTCAAGCCGGTGCAGTCCGTCACGGCATTACAAAAGCGCTGACATATTATGAGCCCGTATTACGTGGCCCGCTGAAAGCTGCTGGCTTTATCACGCGCGACTCACGTGTTGTGGAACGTAAGAAATATGGCCGAGCGAAAGCCCGTAAGAGCTTCCAGTTCTCTAAGCGTTAAACTTTACGATACACAATTCGTTGTATTACGAGGCGCTTTCGAGAGAATCGGAGGCGCCTTTTTTGTTGGGTGAAAGATTATGAAAAATGCCGTCATATTAGGAGCTTCGGGTTATACGGGCGCAGAAGCTGTGCGCCTCATCATGAGCCATCCTAAGATAGAGCTCGTTGGTTTAACAGGTCACAGCAAGGCGGGCCAGGCTTATGGCGAAATATATCCCAATTATCGCCATCTTGATTTACCTGATGTTGTGACCGCGGACGAAATTGACTGGACCGGCGTTGATGCGGCTTTTGCCTGCTTGCCGCACGGGGCCAGCCAGGAAACGATTACTGGTGTTATTGATGACGTTGACACGATTATTGACCTGTCCGCAGATTTTCGCCTGAAAGACCCTGCGCTCTATGAGGCCACATATGGGCGTCCACATGGGTTTCATGACCTCTTGGAAACGGCTGTTTACGGCCTAACGGAATATGCCCGCGAAGAGCTTGCAGGCGCAAAGCTCGTTGCTTGTCCGGGTTGCTATCCAACATGTACCTTATTGGCATTGATGCCCGCCGTGGATGCAGACATGATCGATGTGACAGATATTGTGATTGATGCTAAGTCCGGCGTGACAGGAGCTGGCCGTAAAGCATTGGCATCGCTTAGTTTTTCTGAAGTCACGGATGGTGCCCATGCTTATGCTGTCGGCACGCATCGACATGCGCCCGAGATTGATCAGATGCTCACTTATGTGTCTGGGGTCGAGGCTGAAGTTAGCTTCACACCCCATCTCATCCCTATGAACCGCGGCATGATAGCGACCTGCTATGTGAAACTTGCGGACGGAGTGTCTATTGATGATTTGCGCGATGTTTATACCGCGCGTTACGCTGATGAAGCTTTCGTCCATGTAGAGGCAGAAGGTGTCGTCCCGCAAACGCGTCACATTCGGGCGAGTAATCATTGCCGCATTGGTATCTTTTCTGATCGAAGAAAAGGCCGCGCGATTATCATAAGCGTTATAGACAACCTAACAAAGGGGTCATCGGGTCAAGCGATCCAAAATTACAACGTGACTCAGGGCTGGGATGAAATGCTGGGCCTTACAGCACAGCCGGTCTTTCCGTAGCAGCGGCGATAACTGCATCCCTAATGATTTTTTAGGTGACCTTTGCCGCAAATTCGCCCATATCAATTGAAATTATGAGAGATTAACTGGAGGCCGTTATGACACATTCAAAACTTGCAACTTTTTCGCTGATACTAGCGGCAGCCTCGCTTTCGGCCTGCAGCACAGTCAAAATGCCAAATCTTGACTTCCTAAAGTCATCTGAATTTGAAGAAGATGCCAAAAATATTGGTGATTATCCTGACGTTGCCAACGCGCCTTCCGCGCCTACAGATGTGCGTTCGAGTGCTCTTTGGGATGTTGAAGCTAAAAAGCTTATTAAAGAGCGTGATGACTTTAACGCTGCGCAAACAGGTTGGTCTGAACCAGCGAAATCAGAGGCAGAGCTGGAAAGAGAACTCGCAGCGCTTAGGGCTAAAGCGCGTGCCTATAAAGCTGACGACCCGCAATAGGGGGCGATCATGACTGATCATAGCGTCTCAGACATAGAGCCAGAACGCGAAGAGTTTTACCGTATTAAACGCCTGCCACCTTATGTGTTTGCAGAGGTCAATAAGCTGAAGGCTAGATTGCGTAAAGACGGCATGGATATTATCGATTTTGGTTTTGGTAATCCCGATAGCCCCACGCCGCAGCACATTATCGACAAGCTTATAGAGACAGTCCAAAGACCCCGCACGACGGGTTATTCTGTCTCGCGCGGCATTATGGGCCTGCGCCAAGCCGCGGCGCGTTACTACAAACGCCGCTTTGATGTTGAGCTAAATCCCAAAGACGAAATTATTGCGACAATTGGGTCCAAGGAAGGCTTTGCCAACTTGGCGCAAGCAATTACTGCGCCTGGCGACATTATCTTTGCGCCGGACCCGTCCTATCCGCTCCATGCTTATGGCTTCATTATTTGCGGCGGCGTCATTCAGCCCATCGCCGCGATTACCGCTGATGAATATTTAGCAGGCGTGAAACAGGCTTTGGCAGAGGCTGAAAAGCCTCCATTAGCCATCGTCGTTTGTTTTCCGTCAAACCCAACAGGTCATGTCGCAACACTGGACTTTTACCGCGAGATTGTGGCTATAGCCAAAGAACATGACATTATCCTGCTGTCTGACTTGGCTTATTCCGAAATTTACTTCGGTGATCCGCCGCCGTCTATTTTTCAAGTTGAAGGCGCGAAAGATGTTGCAATTGAAACGATATCTCTGTCTAAAACATACGCCATGGCTGGTTGGCGCATGGGGTTTGTTGTCGGGGCCAAGCATCTGATTTTCGCGCTGGCACGCGTGAAATCTTATCTGGATTACGGTGCCTTTACACCGATACAGGTTGCAGCCTGTGCTGCACTGGACGGCCCCCAAGATTGTGTCGAGGGTTTCCGCGAGCTTTATAAAAACCGCCGTGATGTCCTCGTTGAGAGCTTTGGCCGCGCAGGGTGGGATATCCCGCCGCCCGAGGCCGGTATGTTTATCTGGGCTCCGCTCCCTAAGGGGTTTGAGCATATGAGTTCGCTTGAATTTTCCAAGCGGCTGATGGAAGAGGCTGGCGTCGCGGTTTCTCCCGGCAATGGGTTTGGCGACAATGGTGAGGGCTATGTGCGCATCGGTCTTGTTGAAAACGATCAACGCATTCGTCAAGCCGCCCGAAACGTTAAGCAATTTATATCTGCGCAGAGTGTTGTTGCCGCGGAATAATTAGGCGCAGTGCATGCGCTATGTTAGCAAGATTACAGAATCAGCCTCTGGGGAACATATGTCAGTCATTGGTTTTAACGTAGCGCTCAACTACGACCGTGCCGCCTAAAGTTATGGCGGCCTTTCTTGATGTAGAAAAATCTTGCCGCGGCCTGCGTTGGCAAGCCCGCTGTGTTGATGAGGCGGCTGTTTCAGCTCTGGAACAAACCAAATCATTAGATAATCTAATGGCCCGTCTCTTAGCTGGCCGCGACATCACGCCGGAGACGGCAGATGAATTTCTGTCTCCAACTTTGCGCGGGTCCATGCCTGATCCGTCATCTATGCAAGACATGGACAAGGCGTCCAGATTGATTTTGGACGCTGTCCAAGCCAAACAGAAGATTACGGTTTTTGCAGATTATGATGTTGATGGCGGTAGCTCAGCAGCGCAGCTTATTAAATGGGGCAGGGCTTTCGGGGTAGAAATCGGGCTCTATGTCCCTGACCGCGTGAAAGAAGGTTACGGGCCGTCAATTGAAGCCTTTGAGCAGCTTAAGTCCGAGGGCAATGATCTTGTCATAACCGTTGACTGCGGGGCAGCGGCACAAAGCGCTCTGGAAGCGGCTGAGGGGCTGGAGCTCCCCATTATCGTTATTGATCATCATCTTATGCATGGAGCTTTGCCGCCCTGTGCAGCGCTTGTGAATCCCAACCGTGAGGATGACACATCAGGCCTTGGTCATCTTGCTGCGGCTGGGGTCACATTCATGGCTTTAGTTGCGCTCAACCGAGAGGCTAAACGCAGGGGGTTAGACTCCTCATTTAAGCTCATGAATTTATTAGGGTTATCGGCCATCGGGACGGTATGTGACGTTGTGCCTTTGAAAGGTTTAAACCGCGCAATTGTCAGTCAAGGCCTCAAAATTCTATCCCAAGATCAAAACATCGGCATTAGGGCTCTGGCAGATGTTGCCAGTGCTGCGCCGCCCTACACGACATATCATTGCGGGTTTATCTTGGGGCCGCGCATCAATGCTGGCGGAAGAATAGGGAAAGCTGAGATGGGGGCAGAAATGCTCTCAACTGAAAATGCACAATTAGCGTACGCCCACGCGGCAGAATTAGACCGCGTTAATACAGATCGCAAAGCCTTACAAAATCAAATGATAAATGAGGCCATAGAGGAGGCGAACAAACTTCCGAAAGATAACGCCGTGATCATTGTCGACATGAAAGGCTGGCATCCCGGCGTGATTGGCATTGTTGCAGGACGCCTCAAGGATCGTTTCGATAAACCTGCCATAGTTATCGGCGTCAACGAGGACGGGCTCGGTAAAGGCTCAGGCCGGTCCATGACAGGCGTGAATCTAGGTGAAGCTATTACCAAAGCTAAAAAAGCCGGCTTGCTTTTAAGCGGCGGTGGCCACGCCATGGCAGGTGGATTGTCGGTTGATGGCGATAAGATTGAGCAGCTCTCCTCTTTTCTAAACGAGCTTTTGAAAGAGGATGTAGCAAAAGCCCGCAAGGCTTTATCTCTGAAGATTGACGCATTGATTGCGTTTAGTGGTGCTGATCATTCAATTATAAATCGTATTGAGCAAGTTGGGCCCTATGGCGCGGGAAACCCGCAACCCTTATTCGCATTCTCTCATGCACGGATAGCCTATGCAGAGCGTGTTAGAGGCGGTCATGTGCGCTGCACTTTTGAAGATGCTAGCGGCGGCCGCATCAGCGGAATATGCTTTCGTGCCGATGAAACGGGATTAGACAAAATATTACTCGACCCTAATGCCCCTAAAGTTCACGTAGCGGGCCGCCTAAAAGCGGATAGCTGGAAAGGGCGCTCCAGAATTGATCTTCATGTCGTGGATTTAGCGATTGCTGATAAATAATAGTCTAAACAGACGAAAATTATGAAAAAGCCCCTTGCAAGGCTGCGCGGTGCTATATATATCGCGGCTCACAGTTGATGCGGTCCCTTCGTCTATCGGTTAGGACGTCTGGTTTTCAACCAGGAAAGAGGGGTTCGATTCCCCTAGGGACTGCCAACTGATGTCCATTAAAAATATAGCTTTGATAACGTCGCTCTTTTAGCTAAGTAATGTCCATGAAACACCTTGCTTTATCTGCCTTACTCGTTGCTATGTCGACACCTGCCTTGGCGCAAACGTCCAAAGATGATGTTGTTGACTTTGGTACGCCTGTGCCCCTGACCGTGGTATCCGAAGACGCCACGCATACATTCATGATTGATCGCGCTATAACGTTGGAGCAGCAAGCCCGCGGCATGATGTTCCGTGAAAGTATGGATCCTGACTCTGGTATGTTGTTCGAATTTGATTCTCCAAAAATCGCGACAATCTGGATGAAGAACACACCTTTGCCGCTAGATATATTATTCGTGCGCTCAAATGGTAAGATTCTCAAGATTGAGCATATGGCCCAACCTTATAAGCTTCGTAGCGCCTCGTCAGAGGCTATCGTCGCTGCTGTACTCGAATTACAGGGCGGCCGCGCGAAGGAATTAGGTATTATGCCGGGCGATGTTGTTAAACATGAGTTTTTTGGCACTGAAGCCGAATAACGTGCTTGCCTTTTAATTCCAGTTGGTTATGAAGCCCAAGCCTTAGTCGGGGCGTAGCGCAGCCTGGTAGCGCACCTGTTTTGGGAACAGGGGGTCGCAAGTTCGAATCTTGCCGCCCCGACCATTGGCTTACTTTCCGTAAAATTATTATCTTTTTTTGCTTGCGGAAAACGGCAGTCGAGCCGTTGTCAAAATTCCGCGTGTGTTATTTGCATTACGGACGTTATCTCTAGGGCACTTAAATTTTTTAGTGAATTTTGTCGGCAGGTTTTTTCTTCTGAGATGCAGTGCCAATGACTGTATTGTCCATTCGGTCTCTCTCATCGTCGAATAAGCGCGGACCGAGTGGGTCTGACGGTGTTTGTTGGATGTCGTAATTTAGAAAGCTGATGAGCAGGATTATACCTGTCAATGTCGGTAGGGCCGCCATCATCACTGTGCCCGCTGAGCGAGGTTCTCCTCCGCTGCCTCCGATATTAGCCAGACCATAAATTAAGCCGAAGCTTAAGGCTATGACACCAACCACAAGCTCAATTGAAGCAATACTAAAATCTCTTAGAAAATAGTTATATGTCAGGCGTTTAAAGAAATTTCTCAAATGGCCGCGCATGAACTTGGTTGCTTCTTTTGAAAAGTGAAGATTGCTGACTTCGTCCTCATACAGAGCCTGCATAGGCACATCCAATACCTTCGCTTTGGAAAGGCCTGCTCGAAACAATAAGTCGGTTTCGAAAAAATAACGCCTGTCAATTTTCTCGATATCCATGTGTTTTAGTAAACGCAGGTCAATCGCAAGATAGCCATTCGTAGGGTCAAATATGTTCCAGTAGCCGGTTGAAAATTTGGACACAAATGACAGTATAGCATTTCCAAATAATCGTCCGCGGGGCATGGCCCTCAAATGGGACGGATTATAGAAACGATTTCCTTTTGTGTAATCGGCTTTACCGTCGAGAATAACATTTGTAAATTTTTGTAAAATAAGTGGATCCATTTGACCGTCCCCATCTATTTTCACGCCGATACGCCAGCCATCATTATCGGCTGCTTTAAATCCGGTGAGAACAGCGCCGCCAACGCCTTGGTTCTCCTCGTGATAAATTACATTTATCCTCGGGTCCTTCACATTGTCCTCTATGAACTTGCCTGAGTGCTCAGGGCAAGCATCGTCCACGCAATAGATGGCTCCCACTTCAGGGCCAATTTTTTCTAATAATGCAAGTATATGTAGCTTAACTTTGTAACATGGAATGATGACGGCAATTCCGCGAAGTTTGGACATGATATTGTTAAAAACCCTTGCTTTTGTTCTGCGGAGGTAAGTTGGCTTACGAACGCTAGACCTGAGGTTACATCGGCAGTTACGCCCTTTCAATACTGAATAATCCAGCTTGACTCAGTCATGAGTGAACTTAAACAAAGCAGGACTATTTTAGCGCTGTATTTGATTTAGATAAGTCTGTTTTCGAGAGACCTCATGAGTATTTTGACGATTTTTTCTATTCTGGCATGGGGCAGCATGTCTTGGAGCTTGGCGAAATATCTCAAGACTAATTTTGTGGCAGGGCTTTTTTTTACGGCTTGCTGTATAACCCTTTGCCTGTTTTTCGGACTTTTGGTCGGGGAGCTGAGAGCCAGCTATTATTTAATTGTCGCTATTGCTTTAGCTCACGCTTTATTGAGGGGAGGCCCGCGAGAGGGCGTCCGCTCCTATGTTGCTGAACAATTAGCAAACGGTCCCTCTCTCAGTAAGACGCATTTCCCAATCTACCTTTTAGGGGGGGGATTACTCTTATTTTTCGGCTTCAAAGTCGCCCCCGATTTTGCATTTTTTGGGTGGGATGAGTTTTCACATTGGGCGCGCTATTCAAAATTACTTGTTGAGACATCACAGGCTCAAGCGTCGAATGATGCTATTTTGTTTCCAACTTATCCTCCGGGCATAAATTTATGGCATTATTACGTATGCGGTCCTAATGGTTATTTGGAGTGGAAAGTTGTCTTCGCTCAAGCCCTTCTAGTTGTGACGGCAATAGGGTTTATATCTACTGGGATAAATAAGCGGGCAAGCATGACAGCCTTGCCGATCTTCGCCATCGTTTTTGCTCTTTATTATGGGTTTGGCGCCAATCTGTACGACCTTTACACAGATGGCATATTAGGACTTTTCTTTGCTGCGTCATTACTCTTGGCAAAGCAATTAAACGCCGAAGACTTTAACTTTAAGGTCTTCATCTTTTTTCTCATTGTGCTTGTCATGATGTCGTTGATCAAACCCATTGCGCCTCTTTTCAGTCTGACGGCTACAGGCTTGTATGCCTGTCTAGCGCTTTATAGATTTCTGGCTTCGAAGCTTAAGTCGAGTTCTGAGAAACGCGTAAAATTTCTCCCGATTATCTCTCAAACTGTTGGCGGTATTGCCGCTTCATTTTTAGTGGCTTGGATATGGAGAAGATATACAGCGGGGGCGGGAGTCAGCGATGCCTATGCAGATACGCAAAGCTTGTCTTTTAGCTCTATTACTGAGTTTTTCTTCACGCGTAATACGGAAGAAACGCAAATAGCTTGGGCTGAGTTATGGGCTCGCATCGGATTTCAACGCACGTCACCTTATGGGAGCGGCCAATTTGTTATCGATTATTCTATTTTACAAAGCCCTAATCCAACCGTTATAGGGGCCATGACTTTAATGGTTGCCGCAACTATCATCTTTGGTTTCAGGGCTATTATCAATCGGCGTACCGCTTTATTATCTATCATTGAATATGCTTATCTGGCTATGACATTCATGATTTACACGAGTCTGATACTGTTCATTACACGTCATTATTTTCAAATTTATGACATCGAAAGGCTCGCATCGCTTGAGCGCTATTTGAGCAGCTTTCTGCTAGGCATTTTAGCTTATGGGTCCTCTCGGTTAATTTTAGAGTTCAAGGCGCATTATGCCAGTGATCAAAGAAATGTCACACAGGGTGGTCTACTTTTAGCGGGGGCAGCCCTATTTTTTAATGCCGTTTACGCTGCTCCAAATACTGTGGACACATTATTGTTTGAGCCCTTGGCTCAGCGCGGCGTTCCTGCAGTTCATCCTTGGGCTAATGAGTATGATGAACTTGTCGAAATTCGTGGTCAGATAAAAGAGCTATCAACCGTGGCTAAGAATTATGCCAAAGGCGACGATAAAATATACGTTATTGCTCAGAATGAAACAGGATATACATTTTATATCACGGGTCATGAGCTTAGCCCTTTGGCCACAAATAAGGGCTGTTTTTCCGTGGGGCCCTTATATTTTGAAAATGATGTATGGACATGTGACTATGATCTACAACTCGTTCTTGACGTGGAGGGCTATGACTATGTCTTGATTAGGCGTGCTGATGAGCAATTTTGGGATAAATACGGGACCCTATTTGAGGACGACGCCAATGGGTCTAAAGCCGGCTTCTTCAAAGTTGACCGCTCGGGTGATAAAGTGAGGTTAAAAACTCTATATTTGTCTAACACAGCACGAGGCGTTGACTCTGAAAGCTGATCTCTTCTGAGGTAACTTGAGCTCTGCAGTTTGGTAAGGCTTTGCTAACACTGTTTTACTAGAATTAACCTAATCGACGGATTGGGAATAAGAATGTCAGCTTCAAATTTAGTAAACCGCGCAACCGTTGAGCCTATGGCTCAGCCATATAAGCGTGTTGAAATTGGTAGAGTGCTCACGGTAGGGTCCGCTGTCGCGGTTATGACTATCAACAAGTCCATAATACGTCACGGGCATCTGCACATGGCGCAGATTGGGACCATTCTTAAAATCCTGACAAGCAAATCCATCGTTGTTGCCATGGTGTCGTCCCTACGCATTGGCGCGGAGGATTCGGAAGGTATGGGGGATGGCTGTCTGGCCAATCTGAATATTCTTGGTGAAATCACAACGAATCCGACCACGAAAGAAACCAAGTTTTTCAGGGGTGTACGCTCATTTCCTGTCTTAAATGAAGCAATTTATAATATGTCGCCGGATGATTTGCGGTTGATTTTTAATAAGGAAAATGCGCCCTGTATTGAAATAGGACGATTGCAGCAAGATAACTCTATTGTCGCCAAAGTCAGAACAAATGATTTGCTGTCTAAGCATTTCGCTATCATTGGTTCTACGGGCTCAGGTAAGTCCTGTACCGTGGCTTTGGTTTTGCAAGCCATCCTCAAAGAAAATAAGATGGCCCATATCGTACTATTTGATCCTCATAATGAGTATTCAAAAAGTTTTGGCGATATGGCTGAAGTCATCAGTAGCGATTCGCTCGACATTCCGCTTTGGATGTTTGACTTTGTTGAGACAACGGAACTTTTGACTAGCGATATTGAAGACCATGCGCGTGAAGAGGTAGAGGTTCTGCATGACGTTCTACTGAAAGCTAAGCGTCTGTATGACCGATCAATGAGTAAGAGTGATACGTCCTCTCACACTAAAATGGATGATATCGAAGCTGAGTTACAGCGCGCTACACACATAACACTCGACTCGCCTGTGCCTTATCGCATTCGCGATGTCCTAAAACTCCTTGATCATTCGATGGGTAAGCTTGAAAACAATTCCAATCTCGGCCCGTATAAGCGTCTTAAACGCCGCATTCAGATGTTGATGTCAGACCCCCGGTACCAGTTCATTTTCCGCAATCAAGCGGCTCCATTACCTATTGAACACCTTGTCGGCAGAATATTTCGTATCCCTGTAGCGAATAAGCCTATTTCAATCCTTGATTTCTCGGGGATTCCTTCAGAAGCGCTTAATGTTGTGGTTTCGGTTGTCGCGCGGCTCGCCTTTGAGCTGGCAACATGGTCGGAGCGCCGTATCCCCGTGCTCCTCGTATGTGAAGAAGCACATAGATATATCCCAGCGGATAAAAGCCTCGGATTTCACTCTACGCGCCGCATTATTGGACGTATTGCAAAAGAGGGCCGTAAATATGGTGTATCTTTGGGGATTATCTCTCAAAGGCCTTCTGAGCTTGAAGCGTCAACACTTTCACAGTGCTCAACCATTTTCTCTATGCGTCTATCGAATGAGCTAGACCAAAACTTTGTTAGAGCGGCCGTTCCTGACGGTGCTGCTGATTTGTTATCCTTCCTGCCCTCTTTGGGCACTGCGGAAACTATGGTGTTTGGTGAGTCTGTCAATTTGCCGATGCGGGTAATCTTAAATACGCTCGAAGAAGAATACCGGCCGCATAGCTCATCTGCGGAATTTACGGACCTTTGGAATCGCCCGGATGCGACTCCGCAATTTATGGAAACAGTTTATGGTCGTTGGCGCGCCAGAAGCATCGGTAAGAGCACGAAACAGGAGGACCCTTCGGCTTTGCCGGCGTCACGGAACACCGTCCAAAAGGCAAGGAACGACTTACGTCAACAAATGGCCGCGCCGGCAACAGCGCGTCATGCACCTCAAAGAGGGCTTCAGGCTGGAAATCCACCTCTACGTCAAATGCCTGCGCAAAATCCAGTTACTGCATCTGCTAACCAGATGCGTCAACGTCTTCAAAATGCGGCGGCATCTAAACCTTCCAGTCTCTCTGATGTGAAATCGATGTTAAATACGGCCTTTAATCGCGATATGTAATTTACAGCGGCGCGATCTCGGGCTAAGGCGAAACCCTATTCGATTTGGAGCGTCAACATGTTGGCAAAAATCTATCAACCATCCCCGTCTGCTATGACCTCTGGTCGTGCAAAACGGCATTGGGTGCTGGAATTTGTAGGAACGTCATCGGGCGAAATTGATCCGCTGACGGGAACTAAGCGTTCTACGGATATGCGTTCACAACTTGATCTGAAGTTTGACACATTAGAAGAGGCCGTTACTTACGCCAAAGCTAATAATATTCCGCATCAAGTCATTCAAAGCCAAAGCATGAAGCGTATTCCCCGCTCTTATGCTGATAATTTTGCTTTTGACAGAAAGCTGCCTTGGACGCATTAGGTCTTATGGGGGTCCGTAGCTCAACTGGATAGAGCAGCCGCCTTCTAAGCGGCAGGTTGCAGGTTCGAGTCCTGCCGGGCCTGCCACTCCCATCTACTTAAAATGTGCATCCATAAACTCAAGAAACGCGGGCCAATCCTCCTTGACGACACCATGTGTGCCGGGGCGAATCCAATAAGCGATATCCTCATTAGGTTTGAATTGGGTGAGCTTTGTGGGTGTAAATCCTGCGGACCCGTAAAGCTCATATGCGGGCGATGCGCCTTTAGCCGTGCGAAACCCCCCTTCTGGGTCCGACCAGACATCCCGCTTTGCGTTCCCTAGCAAAATAGGTCGCGGAGCAATCAAGGCCAGTAATTGATGTTGGTCAATTGTTAAGCTGTCTTCAGAGTAGGCTGGTGTAAACCAATGTGGGTAAGCCTCAGTGATGTCCGCAACCGTTTCGCCTTTCTTGTCTTTCGACAAGGACGAGCCTCCCGTACCGGATTGATGAGCAATAACACCGTCTATAGTCTCGTCATAGGCTGCAGATAGGAGCGCTGATTTCCCGTATCTAGAGTGGCCATAAGAAATCGTCTTAGAGAAGCGTCCATCAGATTTTAGAAAATTAGATAGAGATGAGAATTGGTAAGCCCAAGCGCCTATTGCGCCCCAAACATGTTCCTTAGAGGGTGGGTTTTCACGAAACTTAGCAAATTTCGCTGCATCATCTGGATAATTTGCGGGCGGGTATATGACCGCCAAGGCATAACCATGCTCCATAATCATATCGATAGGCGGCGTGGTAATATAGCGCCCAAAGAAATAGCCAAATATATTGGCCATGAGACCTTGACCACTGCAATCAAAACTGATGCCCTCTGGCTTACTGATACCCTCAACCGGAATGACATTGTGATTAGGGCAAAAGTTTTCCATCATTATGACAGGTATGGGGCCGACGCGGTCTTTAGGCGTTACGAGAACGACGTTGTAACTCTCGCCATAAGCAGGTTTAAGCGTAACCTCTTCGATAAATGCCTGAAAGGGATGGCCTGAGATAATTTTCGTATCTGTTTTAAACGTGCCAAAGTCTCTGGGCATCACACCATAAATTTCAGCCTCAAAAAGACCGCGTAAAGAGGCTTTCTGGTTAGCCCACTCATTCAGGGAGTTGGCAGAAATAATAGGTGAGGCGGCTTGGCCCTTAGGCTTGGCAGGCGCCGTCATCATCAATGTGCGCGTACCGGTACATGAAGATAAAAGGGCGAAAATGATTATGCAAAGAAGGCCTAACCAGACACGTTTTAATTTAAGAAATCGCACCAAAGGCTTCTTTTATATCTTCTTTTAAATCTTCCATGGCTTCCAGGCCACAAGCAAAACGCACTAAGGGGCCGCCAAGTGATTCGCTGGCGCTGCGCTTTAATTGAGGGTCGCAATGGATGGCCAAGCTTTCAAAGCCGCCATAAGAATATCCAATCCCAAAAAGCTTGAGCGCGTTGATAAAGGCTAAAATCTGGTCTTTTGGACAAGGGTTCAGCACAACGCTAAAGATGCAGCCGCCGCCCGTAAAATCACGTTTCCAGATTGCGTGGTCTGGGTGAGAGGGAAGGGCCGGGTGAAGCACGTGTTTGACTTTCGGGTGACTAGCTAGCCACGTTGCCAAAGCTAGGCTGGTCGCCTCTTGCTGACGAAAACGAGGCACGACCGTTCGAAAGCCGCGCAAGATTTGATAAACATCATCCGGTGAGCAGGCATTACCTAAATGCTTGGCCGTTAAGGCGACTTGACCCGCGAGTGTCTTTGTTCGGCTGACAGCTGCGCCGCTCATTGTGTCGCTATGGCCGCCGAAATATTTTGTCGCCGCATGGCAACTAATATCGACGCCCATCTTAAGTGGGTTGAGCGTAAGGCCCGCTGACCATGTGTTATCAATAATCGTTGTGACGTTATGGGCATTGGCGACTTTGACAATGGCTGGAATGTCCTGAACTTCGAATGTGAGAGATCCAGGGCTTTCTAAAAGAATGACGCTTGTATTGGGTTTTATAAGGGTTTCAATATCGGCCCCGATGCGAGGGTTGTACATCTCGGTCTCAACACCCATTTTCTTAAGATGCCCGTCGCAAAAGTAGCGTGTGGGCCCATAGGAAGAATCTGTCAGTAGGACATGATCGCCCGTTTTGACTTGAGACAGGATAGGATAGGTGCAAGCTGCAAGACCTGATGGGAATAGGGATGTTCCTGCGCCGCCTTCGAGCAGATTAAAGGCTTCGATTAAGGCATCATGCACGGCACTGCCATGGCGCCCATAGCCGCGAATATCTGAACGATATAGGTCTTCCGCCTTGTCAAAGAGCAATGTCGAGGCCCGCGTTATATCTGGATTAACCGCTGTTCCAAGCCCCGCTTTGGGCCGCGCTATATGTGTGAATTGAGTTTCTTTTTTCATATCAAATCTCTAGCGGGGCATCACTCGCCCCCCATTCAGCCCAAGAGCCATCATATAGGCTTATATCCTTTGCGCCCAATCTATGAAGGACAAAAGCTATTCCCGCGGCCGTAATGCCTGATCCACAGCTGGTTATTACAGGCTTGTCTAAATCAATACCCGAAGCGCCAACGATGTCAGCGAGTTCATTAAGCGGTTTAAAATATCCTTCTGGGGTTTTTAGGCTTCCGAAGGGCAGGGAATAACTGCCGGGTATTCGTCCCGAGCGTAGGCCCTCTCGCGGTTCAGGGCTAGTGCCGTAAAATCGTCCCGAGGGCCGTGCATCTACAATTTGAATATTCTTATCAATGGCTGAAATGACCTCTGCTTTATGTCTTACACAAATGCGTGCGGAAGATATTTTAAAGTCAGATATGTCTGGAGACGTTGCAGGTTCGAAGCTAACATCATGACCGCTTTCAATCCAACCGGGCAATCCACCATCTAGGACAGAAACATTACTGTGGCCGAAGGTCATAAATGTCCACCACACGCGAGGACTGGAAAACAGTCCGTGGCGATCGTAGCAAATGACATGGTCATTATTGCCGATTCCCATTTTGGAAATAGCTAGAGAGAAAGCTTCGGGACTAGGCAGCATGTGTTTCATGGAGCTGCACAGGTCGGCTATAGCATCAATATCAAAAACTTGCGCGCCGGGTATGTAACCGCTCGCGAGCTCGTCCACAGCATTAGGCAAGGCCCATGTGCCGTCCAGAATTTTTACATTTTCGCGCCCGAGATTCTCAGAGAGCCAATCTGTATCGACTAGCAAATCCATGGCGGGACCGGCAGACCTTTCTCGCGCAGAAATTCAGGGTTATAGACTTTGGATTGATAGCGCTGACCATAGTCACAGAGTATCGTCACAATTGTATGACCGGGACCCATCTCTCTAGCCATGTTAATGGCTCCCGCAATATTGATGCCTGAAGATCCGCCGAGGCAAATGCCTTCTAATTGGTTGAGTTCAAAAATGACCTCCAGCGCTTCTTTATCAGAAACCTGATAGGCTTTATCAACAATGATATCTTTGAGGTTTTCTGTAATACGGCCTTGCCCAATGCCTTCAGTGATTGAGCCGCCTTCAGCTTCAAGCGTGCCTTTGCTGAAATAACTAAACATTTTAGAGCCAAAGGGATCAGCCACACCAATTTGGATTTTCGGGTTGCGAGCTTTGAGCGCAAGGGATACGCCGCCTAAAGTTCCGCCGGACCCGACGGCGCAGATGAAACCGTCGACCTTACCATCAGTCTGGTCGTAAATTTCAGGACCCGTCGTTTCAACATGAGCATCGCGATTAGCTGTATTATCAAATTGATTGGCCCAAATTGCGTTTGGCGTCTCTTTGGCCAGACGCTCTGAATAATGCACATAATTGTTGGGGTTCGCGTAAGGCACCGCATCAACCTCGATTAGCTCCGCCCCGAGTAATTTGACGGCGTCCTTCTTCTCTTGGCTTTGCGTGCGCGGCATGACGATTTTACAGCGATAGCCCAGAGCCGAACAGACCATGGCTAAGCCAATGCCGGTATTGCCGGCTGTGCCTTCGACGACAACGCCTCCAGGCTGAAGCGAACCATCTGCCTCTGCTGCGCGTATTATGCTAAGAGCGGCGCGGTCTTTAACGGATTGTCCCGGGTTTAAAAACTCGGCTTTCCCAAGGATTTCACAGCCCGTGAGTTTTGAAGCCTCGTTTAGTCGCAGAAGCGGTGTGTTGCCGATGAGGTCAAGGACGGAAGTTGCTGCCACAGTAGTCTCCAGTTAAATCATGATTAGAGCTAATCATTTGAAATTATATCGCAACATAATTTGAGTTATGTCGTGCTAAATAGCGTGTTTTTTCTATCACATCTATGTTAGTCCGCGTCAAAATAAGGATTTTACCATGTCGAAAGCAAATGCCACGATTTCTATGCCGCTGCCCGGCGGCGGCGTTTATGAGATTGGCAATGACAAACCTTTGACAATTCTAGCAGGACCTTGCGCTATGGAAAGCCGCGACCATGCCATGATGACAGCAGAGCGTCTCAAAAAAATCGGTGAGACTGTCGGTCTTAATATCGTCTATAAATCCTCTTACGACAAAGCCAACCGCACCAGCATTTACTCGCCGCGCGGGATTGGTCTTGATAAAGCCCTTCCAATTTTCGAAGAGATTAGACAAGAGATAGGTCTGCCTTGTCTGACGGACACCCACACAGCCGAGCAAGCCGAGGCCGTTGGCGCTGTAGTCGATATGCTTCAAATTCCAGCCTTCCTCTGCCGCCAGACAGATTTACTAGTTGCGGCTGCCAAAACCGGCAAAGTTATCAACGTCAAAAAGGGTCAATTCCTTGCACCTGAAGATATGAAAAACGTGCTGGCGAAAGTCGTTGAAGGCGGAAACCCGAATGTTATGGCCTGTGAGCGCGGCGCAAGCTTTGGCTATAATACGCTAGTTACGGATTTTCGCGGCATCAGCACGATGAAGACTTTTGGCTCGCCTGTTGTCTTTGACGCGACTCATTCTGTGCAACAACCTGGCGGGCAGGGCGCAACTAGTGGCGGGCGACGTGAATTTGTGCCTACATTAGCTCGCGCCGCGGCCTCTATTGGCGTAGCTGCTATCTTTACGGAAACACATCCTGACCCCGCAAACGCGCCATCAGACGGTCCGAACATGATACCAATGGATCAGTTTGAAGATCTTTTGCGCGACATTAAGCGCTTTGATGATCTATCCAAAGAATATCCGCTCACTCCTTTATCGGCGTAACAGGACTGTCTTCTATTTCGATGATGTCAAAACCATCAAGCTTAGCGGCTCGCTTTGGCAACGTGCCTGTATCCAATAGCGCTTGAACGCGTCTCTCCGCATTTACGCGTAAGTCTTCATAAAATAAGTTCGAGGGAAGCGTTCTGAACTTACCGCCAACTTTGAAAGGTCTTCTTAGGGACTTTCTCTTTGGTCGGTCGACGTAAAGGATACCATCTTCGCATTGCGCCCCAACCTGTTTTGCCATAGCGGCGGGCTTCATATCGGGATCAAGGCCTTCTGCCGCGACCCCGCCAAGATGAAGCCTTTGCGGGGCATAGTCCTCTGAACGATTCCAAAGTAGAGGATTGTTACAGAGCAAGGGCCGCCCTTCGACTGAGACATAGTCTTGCCCGTTATATACCAAAAGGCGCGAAATAAACCGTTTAGCAATCACGTCATCGCCCGGCAGGAATGCGCCGAAAGCATTTACGCAATTCGTATCCTCAGAAGACTCACAAGGGGCGAGCCCTTTCAAAACGGTATCAAAAAGATCCAGCGGGAGTGGGTAATCAATAACATAGGCCGCCGCTAAACGGTCTTTCAAATCACCCGTGAAGAAGTCTTGTAATAAACGCTGCACATGGCTAGCGCCTTGATTGTGACCTACGAGTAAAATGGGCCGTTCTGGCGGAGAGTGCTCTAAAAAAACTTTAAACGCGCGTTTGACATCTTGATAGGCAAAGTCCTGCGCTTTACGCGCATCCTCACGCGCCGTCATGTAACTATAAAGTGACGCCTGCCGGTAATAGGGCGCAAAAAGACGCCCTGCGCTGCCATAAGGCGCCACATAATTGGGGCGAACGATGCGTTGCAATTTGTTTTTACGCTTAAGGTCATCAGAAGGAAGAACCCAGTGTTTGCCGCCGCGATAAACACTCGGGACAACAACGAAAACATCTCCAGCGCTGGGGTCTTCAAACGGATCTTGTGATAAATCAGGTTGAGCCAACCAAGCTTCCGGTGAGCTATAATCTGGGGCTTTAGGTTTTGCGTAAGTTTGAAAAGGTTGTCTGGGGTCTTGGATGGTTTGAAAAATATCATCCCGATAAAGATAGACCACGACGAGTGCCATGAAAAAAACTATGATGCTTGCAAACAGAAATGGCTTCTCAATCTTTATTTTGCCGTTTTTGGCCATATCATCACCGAAAATTATATCTTATAACTAAGGATATTCGCGGGTCAGGTATAGGGTGGAAAACGTCCTATGACGCGATTTTAATGGAAGAAGCAGATGACGGATGAAGAGATAGAGATTGCGGCGAAGGAAAGCACGCCGCGCTTCAGGTTTGTGCGTTGGTTTCGTAACCGTTTTTTCACAGGCGTCATTATTGCGCTGCCGGTTATTGCAACGGTTGTGGGCGTGTCTTGGATTGTCCAAAAAATTGACAACAACGTCCTTAGGTTTTTACCAGATCAGATAAACCCTAGAACATATTTGGGATTTGATATTCCTGGGTTGGGGTTAATCATTGCTATAATTTTGCTTTTCTTATTAGGCATTATAGCGTCGAACTTTATCGGTAAGTCCGTCATTAAATCAGGCGAGCGGCTTTTGGCGCGCGTTCCAGTGGTTTCGCCTGTCTATAATGCACTCAAGCAAATCGTAACGACTGTAGCCCAACAAAAAGACAGAGCCTTCAGAGACGTCTGCCTTTTGCAATATCCGCGAGAAGGCTTATGGGCGATAGGCTTTGTAACGGCAGACTTGTCCGGCGCGCCTTCAAAACACTTACCTGAAGGTTATGTGTGTGTGTTCGTCCCGACCACGCCTAACCCCACATCAGGGTTTCTTCTTTTCGTAAAAAAACAAGATATCATAATTTTAGAAATGACTCCTGAAGAGGGCGCTAAGATGATTATCTCTGGCGGAATGGTGTCGTCTAATGAAGAGGTTATGGACGATGATTTGGACATTGAACGCTTAAATAAGAAAGTGGCTAAAAAGCTCGCGAAGGAAAAATTCGTTCAGGAAAAACTAGAGACATCAAAAAAGCCTAACCCGCCTTCATAAGCGCAATACCAAAATCTTGCTCAAAAAGATAAAGCAGGTTTCGGGCCGCTTCGCCCCTAGGGGTCGTCAAGCCAGGGTCAGTTTGCGCCAGAAGCCGCGCATCTTGAACAGCTGTTTCCAGTAAAGACTTATGCTTATCAAGGTCAGCGAGTTTGTAATTTGGCAGCCCGCTTTGTCTGGACCCCAATAGATCTCCCGAACCTCGCAATTCCCAATCCTTCTCGGCAATCAAAAATCCGTCTTCACTCTGGCGCATAATCTCAAGCCTCGCTTTACCATTCACAGAAAGAGGCCCTTTATACATCAAAAGACAGGTTGATTGCTTTTCGCCCCGTCCAACACGTCCACGCAACTGATGGAGCTGCGCCAACCCAAAACGCTCGGCATGTTCAATCACCATGATGGTCGCATTAGGCGCATCGACGCCGACTTCGATTACCGTTGTAGCCACAAGAATGTCATACTCACCGCGCTTAAAAGCTTGCGACATGGCTTCTTTTTGTTGCGCGGAGAGACGCCCGTGAAGAAGGCCAACGCGGTCTCCAAAGATTGCGGTGAGTTGACGATGACGGTCTTCAACGGAAGAGAGGTCAATCAACTCGCTATCTTCAACAAGAGGGCAAACCCAATAGACTTGATCTCCTGTCTTTATCGCGCGGCCAACACCATCGATAACATCATCAAGACGTTGTAATGGCAAGATGCGTGTTTCAATTGGTTTGCGCCCCGCAGGTTTTTCGTCCAGTTTAGAGACATCTAAATCTCCGTAAGCTGTGAGGGCGAGCGTGCGCGGGATGGGGGTTGCTGTCATCACTAGCAAATCCGGCTTATGCCCCTTTTCTGTTAGTTTCAGGCGGTCATGAACGCCAAAGCGGTGCTGTTCGTCAATGATAACAAGCCCAAGGTCTTTAAACTCCACAGCGTCTTGGAAAAGAGCATGTGTCCCGACCACGACATCTATATAGCCTTCCGCCAGCCCTGTCGCGAGAGCTTGCCGAGGCTTGCCTTTATCGCGTCCTGTTACGGCCTCAACGGTAAGACCCACAGGGTCGAGCATGGCTTTAAGGGTTTCGGCGTGCTGCCGCGCCAGTATTTCTGTTGGGGCCATCAAGGCAACTTGAGCGCCGGCTTCAGCCGCTTGCGCGCAGGCCATAGCCGCGACAAATGTTTTACCTGCGCCAACATCCCCCTGAAGCAGACGAGCCATACGATATGGCGAGGTCATATCTGCGCTGATTTCGGCGAAGGCGGTTCTTTGCGCGCCTGTCGGTTCAAAGGGCGCGCCTTTCAAAAGGTCATCAACATATTGGCCTGTGGCGGTGAGGGGACGGCCTTTGGCGCGGCGCGTGTTTTCTCGCACTAATGCCATCGCAAGCTGTTTGGCGAAAAGCTCATCATAGGCGAGCCGTAAGCGCGGCGGGGCGTCCACCTTAACATCTACCGGATGCTCTGGCGCATGAAGACGAAGAACGGCTTCATGAAAACTTGGCCAATCTTGCTGCTTAAGCATCGCCTCATCAAGCCATTCGGGCAGTGTTGGCAGATTTTGTAGTGCGCCCATCACGGCCTTACGCGCAACCTTTTGCGACAATCCTGCCGAGAGCGGATAAAGCGTCTCATAAAGCGGTAAATCATCCGCATTCTCGGGCGCAAGAATATAATCCGGATGCGTCATTTGCAGCTCGGCATTAAACACTTCTGTTTTGCCGGAGACAATGCGTTCCGCGCCTTCGGGTAGGACACGCCGTAAGTAGTCACCGCGCGCTTTAAAAAAAGTCAGGGTCATATCGCCTGTCTCGTCAAAGACTCTAATGCGGTAAGGGCGGCTGCGATTGCTCGGCGCCATATGCGTCCCTACGGTGACAGTAAATGTGCAAATTTCATCTGCCCTAGCGTCTGATATTTTCGGGCTGTAACTGCGGTCAATTAATCCGCTGGGCGGCGTGAGCAGTAAATCTTTAATCCGAGTCCCCATGGCACGGCACAAAGCTTCCGACACGCGCGGACCGACACCTTTCAAGGAGGTGACATCCGCAAAAACAGGAAAGAGAGCTTGTGGCCGCATATCAGGCTCTAAATAGACCTAAGTTTTATGCAATCGCAAGTGACACTCGAGACGAATATAGCTAAAGGATGCCGCTATGTTAGATGCAAGACGAAAAAGACTGGTTTATCGGGCTAATTACCGCGGCTTCAAAGAAGCCGATATGATTTTAGGCGGTTTCGCCAAGGCCTATATTGAAACGCTTACGGATGAGGAAGTCATCCAATTTGAGGATTTGTTAGGCGCGAAAGACCATGATGTCTATAATTGGATTTCTGGAAAAAGCCCGGTGCCGGCCAATTATGACACCCCGCTTTTTGAACGCCTGCGAGAGTTCAAGCCCGTTCCATAAATGCAAATCCAGCTGAACCGATATGCAAGCCGTGAGCTTGACCTTATTGCCGCGGGCTTGCCTGAAGGTGCGGACGCGCTTGTCTTTACCAAGGCTGTGCGTCAACGCAGCGGGCGGGCGCTGTTCATCGCGCGTGATGATACGCGGGCCTCTGGATTTATTGCGGCGTGCCGTTTTTTTGCGCCCGATATCCCTGTGCTGTCCCTGCCATCTTGGGACTGCCTGCCATATGACCGCGTCTCGCCCAGCCGAACATTAGCGGCCAGACGGTCTGCAGCTCTCCATAGCCTCTTAATTGCGCCCACCGATAAGCCCCTCATTATTGTGACGACGATTAGCGGAGCCACGCAAAAAGTTGCGCCGCGTTCTGTCATCGCGTCTGCCGGATTTCAAGCGCGGGAAGGTCAGCAGTTAAAACGCGAAGTCCTCGAAAGCTACCTTTCAGATAATGGCTATTCTCGCGCCTCTACAGTGATGGAAGCCGGAGACTTTGCTATACGCGGCGGGTTGATTGATATATTTCCGCCCGCTTTGGAAAACCCTATTCGTTTGGATTTCTTTGGCGATGAGTTAGAATCCATTCGTGCTTTTGATGTTGAGACGCAGCGTACGACTAGCCAGCTAAAGAATGTGCACCTCGCCCCCGTCAGTGAAGTCTTAATGTCTGATTTGGCTGTAGGGACATTTCGCAAAAACTATATTGCTGCCTTTGGCGGGGGTGTCAGCAAAGACCCGATTTACGCCTCAGTCGTTGAAGGTATTCGGCCGCAAGGTATAGAGCATTATCTACCACTATTTTACCCGCACCTTGAAACAGTATTTGACTATGCTGGCGCAGATACGCTGGTCGCCTATGACGGTCTTTTGGAAGAAGCGAAGGCCGAGCGGCGGGACCTCATTGAAGACTTCTACAGCTCTCGCCAAGACTATGTGCAAGCGCGCGATACAGGTTCAGGCGATCCGTCAAAATCAGCAGGCGTCTATCGGCCATTAAAGCCTGAGCGGCTCTATGTTGATGAAGAGCAGTGGACTGAGCTAACAGCGCCGCTTCAAACGCGAAACCATACAGCCTTCATTCCGCCGGATGCAGAAAATAAAGTCGATTTTGGCGGAAAATTGGCTCGCAGTTTTTCAATCGAACGCCGAACAGAAGGCGCAAATGTATTCGAAGCGCTCGTCGATTATGTTCGCAAACTGAAAAACGAAAAAAAACGCATACTCATTGCCGCTTGGACGGAAGGGTCATCAGAGCGTTTAGGTAATGTATTAGAAGACCATAACTTAATAGCCTCAAAAGAAGAGCGGGGCCCTGACGCGCTCGCTATATCGCCTGGCACAGTTCGGCGTGTTGTACTGCCAATCGAGCAGGGCTTTACCTTTGGCGATCTTTCAATAATTTCGGAACAAGATATTCTGGGCGACCGCCTCGTCAATCGCGGGCGCAAACGCAAAGCAAAGAATTTTATCTCCGAAGCTGCCGCGCTTACGCCCGGTGATTTAATCATTCATATTGATCACGGCTTAGGGCGTTATCTTGGCCTCCAAACACTCCAAGTCCAAGACGCCCCGCATGATTGCTTGCAGCTTGAATATAATGGCGGCGCGAAACTCTATCTCCCCGTTGAAAATATTGAACTGCTCTCGCGCTATGGCTCCGCTAGTGAAGGCGCTGTCCTTGATAAATTGGGCGGTGTAGCGTGGCAGTCCCGTAAAGCCAAAGCCAAGCAACGCCTAAAAGACATGGCGGG
>ENA-ORXR01001291-ORXR01001291.1-marine-metagenome-genome-assembly--contig:-NODE-1291-length-26998-cov-143.502879_pt1 | contig 26998 bp, 22 predicted proteins | sample MGYA00237866_ERZ511479 | MGnify/ENA metagenome assembly ERZ511479 | reverse complement strand
AAATATCCCAAACCTCACCCGTCCTCAAACGGACTCTGTGCCATCAAAGGCTTCCGGGGGCGAACCGTTGCAAGTTAGTTGCCATCGGTCTGGCAACCTTTCTTCACGGCCGGCTACGAACTACTCGGCCACGCGGATCCGGGTAAATGAGTCGGCTTTAAAATACACCGCCTGCTCGCCACGGAGAGAGATCATCTCGCCGACGAGCACGCGCGGGTTGTCGGGATCGCTGCGGTCCTCGACCACCGGCTTGTTTTGAAATCCGAGTATGAACAAATTGCGCGCGTCGCTGCCGACATCAATTTCCGCTTCGCCGGCCTCGGCCTGGATCATGATCACATGCAGGCCATCCTCGGGCGGGGCGACCATCCGCGCGGTGGTCGAGAAGGGCAGGCGGGTGACGCTGAGATCGCGGTTCACTCGGTCAATGACGAAGTGCCCGCCGTCCTTTCCGGACTCGGTCAGGTTGTACAACTCGCCGGTGCCGGAGGCGGCCGTCGTCATGTCGGCGACGAGTGTTTCGGTGCCGTTCGAAGCGACGCGGTAGACCCGGTAGCCGATGGTGTCGTGTTGGTCCGAAGATTCGTCTCCAGAAATCCATTCGAGCACGATGCCCACGTCGGTCACATACGCGTCGAAGGCTTCGATCTCGGGCGCGGCGGCTGGCGCGAACGCGTCCGCACCGGTTGCTCGATCTCCATTCCCTGGCAACACGCCGCCGCTTGCTGTGCCGAGGCTCGTTGGATCGCCGGAGGGGGCGGCTTCCGTTCCGACCGCGCCCTCACCCGCCGCTCCAGCAATCGAACCATCCGGACTACCTAAAGTTGCGGCGTTCCCGGCCTGATTGACGTCGACCACAATCGGGTCCGAACCAAAGCCTTCCCCTTCGCGGTTCTTATCGAACACCCAAAGCGCCACCCCGAGCAGGACGCTCAGCAAGATCAGAACTCGGTATTTATTTCGGGTAGCCATGAGGAGGAAGAAAGAGAGGACTATTGTATGACGCGACAATCGGTTTGGTAGTCAGTTTAAATCGCATGTTGTTTCAATTTAATTGAAGCAAGCGCTATTCTCTGTGGCAGGCAATCGCCCTGAAGTAGAGCCTAACGCAGAGGTCCGCGTTCAATATTCGCCTAGAGATCGTCGGACTCAACGATTGTGCGCACCCGCCGGGCTTGGTATCGACGCAGTTATGAAACTGCTGATCGCCACCGGAAACGCCCACAAACTAGAAGAAATCCGCCAGCTCTTTTCCGTGCCTGGCATCGACCTCATCGGCCTATCCGATCTCCCCGAACCCGCCCCCGAGGTCCCCGAGACGGGCCTCACGTTCGAAGCCAACGCCCTGCAAAAAGCGGTCGGCTACGCTGCGTTCGCTGATATGTGGGCGCTCGCCGACGACTCCGGTTTGGTGGTCGACGCGCTCGACGGCGAACCCGGCATCTACAGCGCCCGCTACGCCGGCACCCACGGCGACGACGCGGGGAACAATCGTAAAGTGCTCGAAAAACTCGTCGGCGTTCCCGATTCCGAACGCGGCGGCCGCTTCGTCTGCGCCGTCGCCATTGCCCATCCCGACGGCACCACGCGCGTGCTCGAAGCCGCCTGCGAGGGCCGGATCGACCACGAAGAAACCGGCGATCACGGCTTTGGTTATGACCCGATGTTCATCCCCGAGGGTCACGCGCAATCGTTCGGCGTTCTCGATGCGGCGATCAAAGCCGAGATCTCTCATCGTTCGAAGGCGGTTCGCGCGGCGGCCGACGCCTGGTCCGAGCTGTTGCTTGGGCATTGAGCATTGCGACCTCCGTGACCGGGGCGATTCCCCTTGTGGCAAACGCTTGCCATAGAGTGGCAAGGTCTTGCCATAGAGCGGCAAGGTCTCGCCATGCTATGGCAAACGCATGCCATAACCGTCTTTTGCTTTTCTGAATGCCAAGAATACTACTCTTTATCCTGCGTCGAATTCCTATGAGCCTTTTCCGTTCTTTGATCCTTGTGATCTGCACCTTGGCCGCCACTTCCGCAGCACGTGCCGCCCCCCCGAACATCCTTCGAGCAGGTTTGACTGAACCAAACTTTCATCGCCTCGGATACTGACAAGCGCCCGCGAAGTGTTAAGCCATCCGCGACCATGAAAATTCAACGCGCCATTCTTTCTGTTTCCGATAAAACCGGCATTGCCGAGTTCGCCCGCGGCCTTCACGAACTCGGCATTGAACTCCTCTCCACCGGCGGCACCGCCCGCGCCATCCGCGAGGCCGACCTGCCGGTTATCGACATCAAGGACTACACCGGTTCGCCGGAGATGCTCGATGGCCGAGTAAAAACGCTGCACCCGACGGTGCACGCCGGCATCCTCTACCGCCGTGACCTGCCCGAGCACCAAGCCACGATGGACGAACACGGCCTCAGCCCCATCGACCTTGTCGCGGTGAACTTGTACCCGTTCGAACAAACCATCGCAAAAGAGGGCAGCACCTTCGCGGACGCGATCGAGAACATCGACATCGGCGGGCCAACCATGATCCGCGCCGCCGCCAAGAACGTCGCGCACGTGACGACGGTCATCGATCCCGCCGACTACGACGATGTGCTTCAGGAACTGCGCAACAATAAGGGCGCGACCACCGAGGTGCTGCGCTTACGTCTGTCGCAAAAAGCCTTCGCGCGCGTCGCCATGTACAACAGCGCCATCGCGAATTACTTCGCGGCCAACGTCGACGGCACGCGTCCGCTCGTGCTCGCGTATCCGACCAGCCAAAAGCTCGCCAAAGGTGAGAACTCGCACCAGCGCGGCTGGTTGTACAAGGACGTGGTCTGTGAAGAACCCTCGGTGGCACACGCCGAAGTGCTCCATGGCAAAGCGATGTCGTTCAATAACTACGTCGACGGCAATGCCGCGCTCGAAGTGGTCAAAGAATTTCCCGACACCCCTGCGGTGTCGATCATCAAGCACACCAACCCCTGCGGCTTCGCCACCGGCGAAACCGTGGCGCAGGCCTTTGAGGCGGCGTGGGCGGGCGATCCCGTTTCCGCGTTCGGCAGTGTGATCGCGGTGAGCTGTGAGGTGGATCTACCGGCGGCCGAGTTCTTGCAAGGCAAGTTCGTCGAGGTGGTGATCGCACCGTCGTTTTCAGCGGACGCCTTGGCCTTTCTGCGCGCCAAAAGCAAAAACCTCCGCTTGCTCCAGCTCGACCATGACATGAGCGGTTCCGCCGACAAAACGGAGGTCAAGCAAGTGACCGGCGGCTTGTTGGTTCAAGACGCCGACACCAAGGTGATCGAAGCGTGGTCCGTGCCCTCAGCCACTGCGTTCCCGGACGACAAACGCGCCTTGGCCGAGTTTGGTGTGAAGGTGTGCAAGCACGTGAAGTCGAACGCGATCCTGTTGGTTCGCGAATACGCCCCGGGCCAGTTCGCGGTGCTCGGCATGGGCGCGGGGCAACCCAACCGCGTGGACGCCGTTCGAAAACTCGCGGTCACCAAGGCCAAAGAAAACATCGTCGAACTCGGTCTCGACGAGACTGAAACCATGGCCAACGCCGTGCTCATCTCCGACGCCTTTTTCCCGTTCCCCGACAACATCCACAACGCCGCCGCCGCCGGCATCAAGTTCATCGTCGAACCCGGCGGGTCCAAACGCGACGACGAAGTGATCGCCGCCGCGAACGAGTACGGTATCGCGCTCGCGTTCACGGGTATGCGGCACTTTAAGCATTAGGAGTAGCCAGTAGCTGGTAGCTAGGAGCCAGGAAGGTGGAGCGGTTGTAGCTCCTCCTTCCTAAGAGGTGTCTGGACCGCTGGCTCCTGGCAGTAGGGAGCCCCAAAGCGGGCGAGACAATGTAGCCCGGGGTGGAGCGAATCCGCGCAGCGGCATGAGCGCAGCCCCGGGTTGTGGCAGGGCGATGAGGTTCCCCTCAGGGATCGCTGATGTCCAAGAACCCGGGCAGGACCGGATTGGTGAGTTGGTCTTGGATCCGTTCGCCCTCGAGATCCGGACGGGTTTCTTCGGGGCTGATCAGCAGGTCGTAGACTTGGCCCACTTGTTTGGTGACCGGCAGCGGTTGGCGATCGAGAATGCTCCAGTGGTAAATTTTAATTTCTTCCTCATCCAGTTTGCCGAACACCACTTGTTGCACCTCGTAGGCATAGGCGACCAAGTCGCGGCGGTAGGCACCGAGGTCTTTGGCGTCGCGCTGCGGACTCCTCTCGACCAATTTGGCCCGGACGCGGACGATCGGCGCGCCCTTCTTGCCGGCAAGACTGGCTTGGTAGAACTTGGCATGGGCGGCAATCTCCTCGGGAGCGAGCGCGCGCGAGTACATGGCCACATGTTCGATCATGCCGGGCCAGTCTTGCGTGTGGTCCATCAACGAACCGAAGACGAGCGGGTGTTCATCCCACTTGAGCTTGCCCTTGAAGTGGATCGACTGTTCGCGCGGCTCGCCGTTGACGAACACGCTGGTTTTGCCTTTGGCAAAACTGATGGCGAGGTGCACCGGCTGGTTAACCGGCAGGTCGAACAGTTCCAGCGGCGTGGTGTCTTTGAGGCTGCCCTGGGTGGTGCGGATCTTCAGTTTCAATTGCGGCTTTCCGTACAGTTCGGATTGCAGCAGCACGAAATTGCCCTGGTCGAGATTGCTCAGTTGGCCGGCGAGGACGGCGGACTTGGCGTAGTGTTTTCGTTCCAGCATGAAGCAGGAGAACTCGAGCGTGAATGCGTCCGAGGCGCGCACCGCCTTGGTGATTTTCTCGTCCATCTGCAGCCCGCTGAGTCCGCCGTTGTGCAGGATCGCTTGGCCGAACTCGCCGTAACGCGCACGTCCGAGCAAGCGCGCAAAACATTTTTCGTAGCCGTCGGCGCCGCGGTCGATCGCATTCTGGTGTTTCGAGTTTTTCCACACGTATTGCAGGCCGTCGTTCTTGGCCGGCCAATCGCCGGACGCCACCACCGCCGCGCCGGCAGCGACCGGCGGCGCCTTGGCGGTGCGCACGCCCTCGCTGCCGCCGCCTTGCACCCACACGTCGGGAAAGTGGTCGATCTCGCCCTCGGTAATGCGCGCCCAGGCCTCGATGCCGTTAAACTCCTTGTTGAAGCGACCGACATACACACCCGAACTGCCGCCGCCGCCAATGGCGTTGGCGATGCCCATTTCCTTGTAGGGCCCGGTCATGGTGATCACGCGCGGGTGGTTGCTCCAGCGCGGATGGTAGGTTTCGAAGTTGTCGATCCCGGGCGCACCGCTGATGTAGACTTTACTGATAAAACGCTCGCCTGGGATGCGTAGTTCGAGGTTTTTATGCGCCCCGTCAAACACCCACATGTTGTAGCTGTTGTCCGGCGACATGGCGACCCAACAGCCGGTACCGACCCGGTCGATGGTGCCGGCCTCAAGGTTCATCAGGCTGGCTTCCGGCCAGGGCGTGAGGCAGGCGGCGCGTTTGCCGTCGGCGGAAACTTGAAAGGAATCGAGCGTGATTTGGGTTTTGTCCCAGACCACTTTCTTTTGGCCGGGTTGGTCGAGCGGAGACCGAACGAGTGGTTTGCCGGCGGCGAGAATGTTGACGTCGGGTTCGTCGTCGATCGAGTACAGGTGGAGGACACCGTCGGCGGGATCGGTCCACAGTTCCATCGCGATACCGCGCCCCAGCGAACGCAGTCCGGTGCCGTCCCAGTTGACGATCTTCATCTCGGTCTTCAGGAAGTCGGTGAACACGATCCGTTGTCCGTCCGGCGTCAGCATCGGTTTGCGGTAGCTGCTGGGCGTGGACAGGATGTCGACCGGACCACGTCCATCGGCGCTGTCGTAGCCCATCAGTTTGAAGCCGCCTTTGTACGCGAACGGGTCGTGTCCCTTGTTGGCGACATCGCGGATCCACACCACGCGGAACGGTGCGCCGGCCAGCTTTTGGACGGACACCTCTTTCCCGGCCGGCCCCGCCTCGCCGCCGCCAATGGCCGAGGTGCTGGGATTGCGCAGAACGACGAACAGCAAGCAGGCAGCTGGCAGGGCGAGAAACAACATCGTCTTCCACGCGAGCGAGAACCACGGATTCCTAGCTCGGGTCGTGGCTGCTAAGGCGGTGGAAGAGTCGGGCGCGGCGGTTTGGTAGGGGTTTGGAGAGGTCTTCATGTGTGACTGCGTAGACTCGCCAAAACGGATTCTTACGCTTGGGTCGAGCTTTCTCCAAAGAAGCGTGTTTTTTCCTGATTCGCCAGACCGGAATCATGCGTCGGGCGGATCGTCTTTACCCTACAACAAACGCAAATAGCGGAGCAGCCTAGTCAATTCCTGAGCACTCAGTGGCTGGTCGCGTTGGTGCTGGTGGTCTTCGAACACTTCGAGCCGTTCGATGCGGCGGCGCAGTTTGCGGTCCGGGGCAAACATTCCTCGCAACGAAACCCCTTCGGTTTTCGTTTAACGGCAAATCGGACGAGTTGCTAAAAAAGCGGCCGCCCCACATGGGACGACCGTTGCGAACCAGATGATTGTCTGGCGTTAGAAGGAAGCTCCAATCCAGGCGCCCGCCACTACGGCATCGTCGATATCGCCGGTGCCACCGGGGTCCTGAATGTACTGGACGGAGGGCTGGATGTAGAAGGAAGGGAGCATCTGGATGCGGTGCCCCAACTCGTAGACGGTTTCACTATCCACGTCCAACGGCGCCTCCTGGGAGTCGCCCCACTTGTCGCTGAGTTCGCCGTAGGTGACGAAGGCGATGGTACGATCTTTTTCGCGACCGGGGATCAAGCCGGTCCAGTTGGCACCGCCGCTGATCTGCAGCGGAACCGAAGCAGTTTCGTCTTGGGAAGTATACGCGCCGAAAGCGAATAAGGTCAGATCTTGAGTCACCTCCACCGCACCATGGCCGTACAAACGAAGCAGGTTGTCGGTCGTGCCTCCGTCGAAGTCCGTATAGTCGTACACAGAATCGGCAATGCCGACATAAAAGCGGGAGGGACGATCCAAGATCTCCGGAGTGTAGTCGTACTGCCCCATAATCGTTACCCCGTCACCGCTGCGAAAACTCCAGTCGTTTCCCTTTAGGTAATCGCCGAAGGGGTTGTCATTGATCTGGTAGGCACCAAGCTGGAGCTTATGAGTGTCGTTGGGTGTGTATTTGACCCGACTGCCCCAAAGGGCAAGGGGGAAGGAAAAGATCTGAGGATTCTCGAGCATCATGGAACGGATGGGACCGTTGATCGCGGTACTTAAAGAATACCGATACAGATCGTCATTGGCAAAATCCTCGTCCATCGAGGTGCGACCGAATTTGACCGCCACGTGATCACCAATCGTTTTTTCGATCCAGGCTTCATAAAGCCAGGCGACCTGCCCTGATGGACCGCCGTTGATGGTCATCGGGTCATAGATGCCGCCGACATCCCCGGCGATGCCGTTGCCCTGCCGGTTCACCATAGAAATTTTGGCCGTGGTATCATCCCATCCGAGCAGTTTTTCCAGATCGAGATTCATCCCGGCGTAAACCTGTGAGGTAAAATTGTCGGAGGTCCTCTTCCCCCCATCGAGGCTCGCGGAAACGATGCCATCATAATAGAGAAACGGAGAGATTCCCGATTCCTCCATGTCTGCATGTCGGGGCAGTAAGCGGTCTTGCTCGTACCATGCTTTTGTTGTTGCAGACTCCTGCGCCCATACGACTCCGAATGTGAGCAGCAGGAATGTAGTTATTTGTGTTTTCATAGTATATCTTCCTTATTTTGAGTTAGCTGATATCGATTTTCTCATCAGGGGTGCGATATCTGGATTTTCATAGAGTGCATTCACGAATCCCGAATAGAGGGTTGTGAAGCGGGGGTGGGTTAAAAGGTCGCCGAAGATGGATTCCAGCTTCAGGAATGACAGCACATCTTCCTCCGTGCCGGCCGCGGCCTGATGCAACGCATCTTTCATGTCATCGACGATATCGAGCGGTGTGCCGTGGCGGTTGAGGCCTTTGTCGCTGTAATAACACCACGCCGCAATCACCAGGGTGGCAAATTGGATACTGCCGCCCGAGCCGAGATTCTCCCGGATCGTCTCAATCAAAAATTTGGGTAACTTGGCCGAGCTTTCTCCACAGATGCGAGCCAGACTGTCTTTGATGTTGGGATTGCCAAAGCGCTCGAGCAAGCTGTCTTTGTAGGCGTCCAGATCGATGCCCTCGACCTCGTCGAGCGTCGGGGTGGCCTCCTGATCCATAAACGCACGAAGGTAGGTTGCGAACAACGAATCGGATACCGTGCCGTCAATCGTATCGTGTCCGTGGATGGCACCCAACAGCCCGAGTACGGAATGACCGGCATTGAGTAGGCGAATCTTCATTTTTTCGTACGGGGTAACAGCCGGCACAAACTGCGCGCCGACCTGTTCCCATGCTGGGCGTCCGTTGGAGAACTGATCTTCAATCACCCACTGACAAAATGGTTCGCAAGTGACCGGCCAGGCATCCTCGATGCCGAAATTCGTTTTCAGCATATCCATGTCGGCTGGCGTGGTGACTGGAGTGATGCGGTCAACCATCGCATTCGGAAAACAGACCTTGGCTTCGATCCATTCCGCCAGATCCGGATCCAGCCTCTTTGCGAAGGCGAGCACTGTTTTGCGGGTGATGTCGCCATTGTGAGGCACGTTGTCACAGGACTGCACGGTGAAGGGGGGACGTCCCGCATCGCGGCACATCTGAAGGGCAGCGGTCAGGTATCCGAACACCAACCGGGGCGCTTCGGGATGCGCCAAGTCGTGCTGTACATCCGGATGGTCGAAATTGAACGCGCCGGTCGCAGGGTCAAAATTATATCCACCTTCGGTGATGGTCAGCGAGACTATCCGGGTATCTGGAGAGGCCATTTTCTCGATGACCGCTGCCGGATCATCCGCGCTCAGCAGGAAGTCGGCAATCGATCCGATCACTCGGTTTTCAACCCGTCCGTCAGGGTAGCGCACGATCAGGGTGTAGAGAAAATCTTGGGCTTTCAATAGGTCGCGCATTTTGCGGTCTCCCTCACGCAGCCCTACCCCGCAGATTCCCCAGTCGGCGGTGCCGGTTTTATTCATCAATTTATCCGTATAAAAGGCCTCGTGCGAACGGTGAAATCCACCCACTCCGACATGCACGATGGGGGTCTTCAGCTGCGTCCGGTCGTAGACCGGACGGGCAATTGATCCGGGCAACTTGCTGAGGGTTTGCTGGTTCAGTGGATACGACGGTTTCATAGGATATTTTCCCTCTTAGGAAGCAGGAGAAGGTAAGATGAATTTAGGCGGAGCGCATCATGGACTCATTGATCGCACTTACTAGGAGGGGATCGACCTTGGCCTTTCTAGCCAGTTGGGCCCCCTTGCGGACGGGCTTCGCCTCCTGGATGCGCAGGGCCTCCGTGATCCAGGCTTCAACGGTTGGCTGATCGATGAGGTCGGTGTTCAGCACCAAATCAAAGTCACGTGCGTCGTGCCAATCCCTGCCATAGAAGCGTTTGACAAACAGCGTGCGGGCTCGATCATCGTTCGCCACCTGCTGTTCAGCTTCCGCTCGAACCTCCAGCCCTTCACGTTCCATCACCCGGTCGGTCCGGACCCTGAACGGCGCATTCAGGCGCACGTGGAGCACGTCCTCGTACTTGTTCAGCGTCACGTAGCCTCCCCGCACCAGGATCAGGGTCCGCCCGCGCTGGGCCAGCGCTTGCAAGGTGTCGTTGAGCATCGACAGAACTTGGAGGTTTTTGGAGTTGGTCAGGTCCAGGAAGTTGGGCGGCGTGGTGTACACTTTGCCGAACCCGGTCAGGCCGTATTGGCGCATGGTTCCCTCCAGAATAGCTCTGTCGATCAGATCATAGCCCAGGTCCTTGGCCACGTTTTTAGCGATCGCCCCGGTATCGCTGCCAAGCAGTGTGGATAGTACAATGGTGTTCATGTTGCTTCCCTTTGAGGTGTTAGCTGGTCTTGCGGTGCTGCAGGCAGTCGAAGGCCACAGCGATCAACAGCACGGAGCCCTTGATCACCATCTGGGTGAATTCAGAGATATTCATCAGCACCATACCGTTGCTGAGAACGCCGAGAATCAGCACGCCGGCCACCACGTTGGAGATGCGGCCCACGCCGCCGGTGACGCTGACTCCGCCAAGTACGCAGGCGGTAAGAATCTCGAGTTCCTGCATTTTGCCAGCGGTGACCGTCGCGGAGTTTGTGCGAGACAGGATAACAATGCCCGCCACTCCGGCGAAGAAGCCGGACAGCGAATACACCAGGTACTTCACGTTTTTCACTTTGATCCCGGAAAGCTTGGCCGCCTCCTCATTGCCGCCCACCGCATAGAAGTATCGGCCAAAATAGGTTTTATTGAGGATGAAGGCCCCGACCGCCATCACCACGATCATAATGACCACCGGCACCGGGATCGGTCCAATGTATCCCTGTCCGATATACGCGAAAGAGGCGGGAAACCCATAGATCGGCAGTCCTTTGCTGATGAGGAAGGCCACCCCTTCAATGATGATCATCATCGCCAAGGTGACGATGAGCGGGGGCATATCGATGTTGGCGATAATCCAGCCATTGATAAAGCCGATCAGCGTCGCTATGGCGACCGTAAGGGTTACCGCCAGCACTGGGTCCACGCCCATGGTCACCATCATCCAGCCGCAAACCACATTGACCAGGGTGATGTTTGATCCCACCGAGAGATCGATGCCTCCCAGCAGCAGTACGAAGGCGAAGCCGACGGAGGCGATACCCAGCATCGATACCTGACGGGCGACGTTCATCAGGTTGTGACTGACGAGAAAATTTTCCGAAGCAAAGGAGAAGAATCCGACCAGTACCAGCAGTACGACGTAGATGCCATTCCGTTTTGCGAAATCGACCGTCTTCGCGGCGCCTTGTAATTTTTTTAGATGATCCATATTATTTCTCCTACTTTTGCGATGCGAGATTCATGATGGTTTCCTGATTGAAATCTTTTCGCTCCAGGCTGCCCGAAATTTTCCCCTCGCAGAGCACGACAATGCGGTCGGACATGCCCATGACCTCCTCCATTTCCGAGGAGATCATTAGTACCGACTTCCCGTCCTCCACTAGCGCGTTGACCAAGGTGTAGATTTCCGATTTTGCCCCCACGTCGATTCCGCGGGTGGGTTCGTCGAAAATCACTAAATCGGGTTCGGATGCCAGCCAGCGGGCGATGATCACCTTCTGCTGATTTCCTCCACTGAGGTTTTTGATCTTCTGCTCGATGGAAGGCGTTTTAATCCGGATGGACTGCTTGTACTCTTCGGCCAGCCGTTTCTCTTCTTTCAGGTCGACGGTGAACCACTTGGAGATCCGTTCGAGCACGGCCATGCTGGTATTGCTCCGGATGGTCATGTCCATGAGCGCGCCTTTGCCCTTCCGGTCCTCGGGCACCAGCGCGATGCCACTGTCTATGGCGTCTCGAGGTGACTTGGGTGCCACCTTTTTGCCGTTGAGGCGGACGGTGCCGGCGGTCCTTTTTGCGGCACCGAAAAGCAACTCTGCAGTTTCGGTGCGGCCCGCCCCGATCAGACCGGCAAAGCCGAGCACCTCGCCCTTGTGGATCTGGAAGCTGATATCGTGCACGCCATTACCAGAGAGGTTTTCCACTTCGAGCAGGACCTCATCAGAGATGCAGGGTTTGCGCTGGGGATAGGTTTCTTTCAACTCACGCCCGACCATCAGTTTCACCAAGTCGTCCATGGTGGTTTCACTGGTTTTAACCGTGGCGATCTTCAGGCCATCGCGGAGGACGGTGACGCGTTCCGTGAGTCGAAAGATTTCCTCCATGCGGTGGGAGATGTAGATAATGGTCACCCCTTTGGCTTTCAGGTTCTCCACCACCGCATAAAGGCGTTCGGCCTCGGCGGAGGTAAGCGGGGCCGAAGGTTCGTCCATGATCAGCACCCGGGCCTTCTGCGAGAGCGCTTTCGCAATCTCTACCAACTGCTGATAGCCGACGGTCAGATTGCCCACCAATTCGTTGGGGTCGATCGTGATGTTGAACTGCTCAAAAATTTTGGCCGCTTCGCGGGCCATGGCTTTTTTATCGACCACCAGCCCCTTGCGAATGGCCCGGCCGAGAAAAATGTTTTCCGCAACAGAAAGCTCCCCAACCAAATTAAACTCCTGATAGATGACGCCGATGCCGTGCGCCTCAGACAACTGCGGGGTAAGTGAGCTGAACGTTTCGCCCTGAATCACAATGCTACCCGAATTCGGAACCACCGCGCCGGTGCAGCTTTTGATCAGGGTGGATTTTCCCGCGCCATTTTCGCCGACCAGAGCATGCGCCTCCCCTTCGACGAAATCGATACTCACATCGTTCAGTGCGATAACACCGGGGTACTTCTTGGTGATATTTTTCAGTTCCAAAATATTCATAGCAGATGTCTTTTCGAGTTCGAACTCAGGGGAGTAGACCCGCGCAGAGGGCAAATTCCGCGGGGGGCTGGGGGCGAAGTGGAGGTTTATTTGCCCAAGTATTCGTCCACGTTTTCAGTGGTGACGGGAATGAATACGCGGTAAACTTCCTTGGTTTCGATGGGGGCAGCGGAGGTCAGTTGTGTCACCATCGCCCAGATTTTGTTGGCGATGTCGGTGTTGGTGCCGGTCACGGTGACGCTCATGCGAATGCCTTCGTTATTTTTCATCGCGGACAATTCCGGTTGCGTTGCATCGGCCGCAAAAATACCAAAGTCGTCGGTTATTTTGCCTGCGGCTTTCGCGGCTTCGTTGGCGCCAACGGATCCGCCGCCGCCAATAGAGCACACGACTTTAACATTTGGGTTGGATTGGAAAATGGTCTCCATCTTCTCAATGCCACCTTTGGTGTCGATTGCGCTGCTTTCCGCCACAATCTTTGCTTTTGGGGCCACTTTTTTGATCGCGTCCACAATCCCATTCCCGCGTTCCAGCAAGATCGGCAACTGCGGGTAGTTCAGGATGGCCACCTCAGCGTTTCCGCCCAGCTTTTCGTTGATCCAATTGGCCGCATGCTCACCGATCGTGTACCCCATTGAATGATTGTCGATCAGCCAAGCCATATCGGCGTTCTTCAGGTTGTCGTCCCAGGCGAGGACTTTAATGCCGGCATCACGGGCCTGCTTGAGCGCCGACTCAACCCCCTGCGGGTCTGCGGGATGAATGATAATGACATCCACGCCGCTGGAGATAAAATTTTCCACCTGCGTGATCTGTTTGCCGACATTGCTGTCGCAGGCCACGTAGTTAATACTGCTTCCCTCGGCTTTGATTTTCTTTTCGATCGCCTGGCAGTAGCCCGCCCACGTTGGATTGCTCAAAGATTGCACGGTCATGCCAACCTTGATCGAGTCGGCACCGCCCCCCGAGCTCGCTTGTTTTTTTCCGCAACCGACCATAAAAATTCCTATGGCGGTAAGTATGAGTCCTGGTTTGATGAATTTCATGATGTATCCTGTACTTATTTATTTATTTCTGCGGCGTTGGCAGAAACGTTGATTCGAAATTGTTCTGGAAGGTTCGGGGTGGCGCCGGGCTGCATGCAGACATAAGCCGAGACGTCGCTGGCAAAACGGTTGACCTCAGCCAGCGGCCATTCCCGCAACAGGCCCATGCACAGAGCCGCAGTATAGGAATCGCCGGCACCTACCGTGTCCACGGCTTCCACGGCGCGTCCCGCAAGGTCATCCATATCCGTTGCACTGAGCAACAGACTGCCCTCTGCCCCACGGGTGTAAGCGATCAGGTTTAAGTCGAAGCACTCCCGCAGACCCGTGAGCTGCTCCGCTGGCGTTCCAGCCAAAGTGAAAAATTTTGCCAACTCTGGCAGTTCTTCGTCACTCAGCTTGAGTACGTTTGCGCAGTGGAGGGACTCCTCGATGAGTCGCTTGGAGAAAAACGATCCCCGTAGGTTGATGTCAAAAATTTTAAGCGCCGTATCCGGCACCTGCCGCAGAAATGAACGGATGGTGCCCCGGGATTCTCCACTGCGCTGAGAAAGCGAACCGAAACAAACCGCGTCGAGTTTTTCGGCGGCCTGCCTTAAAGAGGAGGGGAAGGGAATGTGATCCCAGGCCGTAGCTCCGCCGATGAGGTAGGAGGGTTTGCCGTCCCGCAACGTGACCGTCACCGTGCCGGTCGGATACACTTCGCTCTCGTACACATACCGCGTGTTCACCCCCAGCCGCTTCAGCTCTTCAACCATTTCCCGACCCAAAGGATCGGTGCCCACACAGCTAACCGGCCAAGCCTCTGCTCCCAAGGCTCCACAATGAAATGCGAAGTTGGCCGGAGCACCTCCCACTCGTTTGTGGGTGGAAAAAATATCCCAAACTAGCTCGCCTATGCCTGCAATTGTAAACCCTTTGCTCATGGTAGGTTTCTGGTGGATTTTGCGCTTAAACTGGTTAGATTGTATCTCATATGAAAACATATTTGTATTACAATCGCCTCACACATGTAAACATATTTGTAATATACTTGACTTCAATGTAGTTACATTTGATTTACATTTAGCTATGAAACTCCGCAAGCCCAAGTACTTACAGATATACGATGAAATCCGCACCTCGCTGGCAAATCAAACGTGGCAGCCGGGTGACTACCTGCCGACAGAGGAGGCGTTGTGTAAAACATACCAGGCGTCTCGCCCCACCATCGCCAAGGCGCTGCATCTCTTGGTCAAGGAAAACCTGGTTCAGCGTCGGGCGGGAGCAGGCACAAAGGTGCTGGCACCCAAACGTTCCGGGCTGAGCGCAGGATTCCTGATTCCTCGTTTGCACCAAACCGAGATTTTCGAACCGATTTGCAGGAGCCTCAGCGAAACCGCCGGCATGGAGGCTATGCGCATTTTGCGCCCCGCTGAAATCAACCAGGAACAGGACCCAGCGCGGTCGGCTGAACATCTGGCAGAGTACTTTATCAAGGCCAAAGTACGCGGCGTCTTCTTTACCCCGGTGGAGCGCATTGCCGATCAAGAGAATTTCAATATGGACATCATCAAGCGGCTCACCCGCCACAATATCCGGGTGGTGTTGTTGGACCGCGACGTGTTTCCATGGCCGAAACAGACTCCTTACGACCTCGTCGGCATCGATAATATTCAGGCGGGCTATGTCACCGCGATGCACCTGCTCGGGAACGGCTGCCAACAGCTGGCGTTTGTCAGCGCCGCAAACCCCGCGATGACCGTACAACTGCGCCGCATCGGATGTAGAGAGGCGCTGCTCCACAAAGAACGCCCTGCCGCAGACCTGGTATCGGTCGCGTACCATCCCGAGGCACCGCAGATCACCGCCAAGAAGCTGCTCGAACTGAACGTCGCAGGCGTCATCTGCGCCAACGACGCCACGGCAGCTCCCCTGCTGCGGGCGCTGGTGGACATCGGGGCCGACATCCCCCATCAGCTTCAAGTCTGCGGATTTGACGATGTGAAATACGCCGCCCTGCTCAGCGTGCCGCTCACCAGCTACCATCAGCCGGTTAAAGACATCGGCAAAACCGCCGCCCGGGTCATGCTGAACCGCCTCCGTTATCCCAACGCTCCCGCAACGCGCGTCACCCTTCGCGGAGAACTGGTGATCCGCGATTCGTCCTGCGGACCGGTTTCTACCAACATTCGGCGGCGGCGCTGAACAAATCCACGTGCGCCGCGCAGGACGTTTCAATCGGGACGCCGTATCCGCCGCCCATGGTCACCACCAAGGGCACGCCGAACGAGCGGGCAAAGTCGAACACGAGTTGGTTCCGCTGCGCGACTCCGGCTTGGGTCATCGTCAACTTTCCCAACCGGTCGGTCGCCAGCACATCGACGCCGGCTTGGTACAGAATGAGTTCGGGTTCGAAGCGCTTCGCCTTCGCCGCTAGAAATTCGGACAGCCGTTCGAGGTAGGGTTCGTCGCCCATGCCTGGCGGCAGTTCGATATCCACATCCGACCGCATTTTCCGGAACGGGAAATTTTTGGTGCAATGAAACGAAACCGTACGCACTGCTTCCGGTCGCGGTTCGAAAATCGCCGCGGTGCCGTCGCCTTGGTGCACATCCAAATCCAAAATGAGGACGCGCCGGATGCCATGATCCCGGATCGCGATCAGGGCTGCGATTGCGAGGTCGTTGAAGATGCAATAGCCCGAACCGAAATCGCGATAGGCATGGTGGGTGCCGCCGGCGATGTTGCCGGCCACGCCGCCGTTTTCCAAGACCTGGCGGGTGGCGGCGACGGTCGCCTCGGTCAGCATCCGCGTCCGTTCGACCATGTACACCGTCCAGGGTCTAAGGCCGATGCGCCGGACTTCTTTTTCGCTCAGTTCGCCCTCGAAGAACCGTCGGCGGTATTCGGGGCAATGGGCGAGGTCGATCTCCGCTTCGCCGATGAAGCCGGGTTCGTGAAAGCGAATCTTTTCGGCGAGGTGGAGCTCCTCCAACCCGGCCCGAACGAGGCGGTAGCGCTCCCGGGGGAAGCGTGCATCCGGCGAAAGACCGCCGGTGTAGATCGGCGCGTACCACAAGTGAAGCATGTCAGTTCAATGGAGCAGCAGATGAGCGGACGCTCAATCCCCGAGCAGCGCGTTGATCCGGAGGGCGCAAATCACATCGTTGTCGGACAGGCCGCCGATGGAATGGGTGCGATACCGAACGCGGCAGTGTTTATAGCTGATCTGGAGATCGGGATGGTGGTCTTGGTCGTGGGCGATCCAAGCGACCGCGTTGACGAAGGCCATGGTTTCGTGGAAGTTCGCGAAGGTGAAGCTGGCGGCGATGGTGTTCGGGTCGTCTTCGGTCACGGACCAGCCGGGCAGGAGGGCGAGGTGGGCGTCGAGTTCGGACCCGACCAGTGGCGGGGTGCCTTTGGCTTTGGGTTCGCAGTGGGCGGCGAGCAGCCGAGACTTCAAGCGGGTATTCGGTTCGGCATCCATGGGACGTGAACGGTGACGGAAACGGCGTGGAGGTGTGAACGCGGCGCGTTACAGTTTGCCGAACATTTTGGCGAGTTCCGGGTCGAGCGCGCGAACCCCGGCGGCGAAGGCGCGCCCGTAGGGTTTGTTGCCTTCGAGCTTGGCGAGATAGGCCAGGGAGAACAGGTGTTTGGCCTTCACCTTGTTGGGCGCGGCGGACTTTGAAAGCGCCTGCTTGGCCAGTTGAAAATATTCGTTGGCGGTCAAATCGCCCCATTTTACCGGCACCTCGAGCCCGCCCCCAACACCAATCAGGATCCCTTCCTTGTCGCCGTTGATTAGTTTGCCGGTCTTCGAACCGACCTTGCGGGTGAAGCTAAGCGAGGGGGCCTTGTCGACTACCGCCGCGTGCATGGCGGGCATGTTTTCGTAGATGCCGCGAATGATGTCGGCCTTCTCGTCCCGGGCGGGATCGTCCGTTTCGAACGCGCCCAGTGCGCCGACCGCCTTGTCGAAATCGCGCTGCTTCGCCGCAGCGATGGCGGGCTTTTCCCAGTCGGCGAAGGACTGCTTCGGATCAGCGGCGGGCGGGGGAGGCGTTGGCTCTGGCGTGTCCACGACGGCCGGTTTTTCTGGCGTCTTCTGCGTGGTCGGTTCTTTCGGTGCCGCTTTTTCGGGCGGCGGTTTGGGCGTCGGTTTTCTCGGCGGGGGCGCTGCCTTCGCGGGGTATTTTTTCAGTTCCTTGTCGAGCACCGTGTACCAGATTTTCGAATAGCCGTTGGCCTTACGTTGGCCCTCGAGCAGGCCGCGCGCCTTGGATTTGTCTTTGGCGGCTTGATCGATTTTGGACTGCACGGTGCCGGCTTGGGACGCGAGCGACTTGGCATGACCTTGCAAAATGTAGGGCCAGTTCTCGTTCGGTCCACCCTTGCCGTCGATGTAGGCTTTTGTGGTCGCCGCGAACTTGCCCGGGGCGGAGTCGGCGGCACGCAAGGCGGTAGCGTAGTCGGCGAGATGCTGGAAGCTGGGGGCAAACGATTTGCGTTTGGATTGGAACTCCGCCTCCGACATCTGACCTTTCAGGTATTTGGCATAATGGACCGGGCTGTTTTTAGGCGGCTTACCTTCGGTATATTTGATCTTGGACCCGATCACCTTGTCGAGCTGGTCGTGGAAGCCCCGGGTCTCACCCTTCTGTTTATAGACCATGGCTTGAAATAGGTTGATCCACTGGCGACCGATCCGGTCGTCCTTGGCCTTTTCCATCGCTGCGAACAAATCGGTTTCGCCTTGGAACCCTTTGCCATCCATGAAGTTCTTGCGGGCAGATTCCAGTTTCTTGAGTTGTGACGAGGTAAAGGGCTTGTTGTCGGTGCGGTCCGAGCTGACAATCAGTTCCGGCTTGGCCGGATCGGTTCCGGTCACGGTCCCTTGGCCGGGCGCGGGCGCGGGTGCGAGCTCTGGTTTATCTTTGGTCGCAAAGGCGAACACCAGACCGCCGAGCAGGAGGGCGAGCAAGCCGCCACCACCGAGAACGACTGGCAGCACTGGGAACTTTTTCTTCGGCGCCGCTGCTTCCTCGTAGACGTAGGGGCCGGGATTGGCCTCGGCGTCCTTGATCGCGTTGGCGAAGTCAGCCTGCATCGAGGCGTAGGTCGGATAGCGGGACGACGGCGAACGCGACATCATGCGTTCGACAATGGCCGAGGTCTTTTTGCTGACGTAGGGATTGACCTGCCACAGCGGCGGCGCGTCGTCCTGCAAGCGCGCCACCACGACATCGCGCGGGGTGTCGCCGTCGAACGGCGGACGGCCGGCGAGCGTGTGGTACAAGGCGGCGCCGAGACTGTACTGGTCGGAGAGATGGTCCTCGCCCTGCTTCTTGGCTTTCTCGGGCGCGATGTAATAGGGCGTGCCCCAGACTTCCTTGGGCTTGCCTTCTTCGCCGCCGCCGAACTTGGCGAGTCCGAAGTCCATGATCTTGGCGTTGCCGCGTTCGTCGAACATGACGTTCTCGGGTTTGATATCGCCATGGATCAAGCCGTTGTCTTTGGCGGCTTGCAGTCCTTCGGCGAGATCTTTGGCGACATGCAGCATGGCCACCTGGTCGAGCGCTTCGCCGGCGACCATCTGGCTGGCGAGGTCGCCGCCGGTAACGTACTCGGTGCACATGTATGGCTGGCCGTACTCTTGTCCGTAGGAGTAAATTTGCACCACGTTGGGGTGGTTAAACCGAGCCATGGCCTGGGCTTCGATCGAGAAGCGTTCGAGAAATTTGGGATTGTCGCCGAACTCCTTGCGGTTGACCTTGAGGGCCACTTCGCGTCCGAGTTTCTCGTCGATACCGAGGAACACCGCGCCCATGCCGCCTTGGCCAAGTTTGCCCGTGAGGATGAAATCGCCGAAGCGACCGGGGGTGGTAATCTCGTTCTCACACTCGGGGCAGGCAAATACATCAAAGAGGTCGTTGCCGCTGATATTGAGTTCGGCGTCGCAATGCGGACAGCCAATCGCCTCGATCTGTTGGGTGAGAACGCCAGCGGTGTTGTTTAGTTCAGACATGGTAACCGAACCCTAATCCCAATCGGTGAAAAAAGAAAAGGCAGTATTGCGACCTGCGGTCGCGAAGATGGAAGATCGAAGATTGAAGATGGAAGATCGCGTGTGGCGACCTGCGGTCGAAAGGTGGAAAGACGCTGCGATCATTTGCGAAAATCCGCCATCTTCCATCTTCAGGCCGCAGACCAGCAAAAGCCTTCCATTTCTCCGAACGCCCTTTATGGCTGAAACATGGACGACCCCCGTGTCATTTTCGAACTCTTCGGACGCCCCATCCAATGGTATGGCGTGATGTTCGCCGGCGGCTTTCTCGCCGCCGTCCTACACTGGGCCTGGCTCGGCAAACGAACTGCCCGCCCGGCCGGACTGGGTTCGGACCTCGGCCTCTGGATCATGATCGGCGGTGTGGTCGGCGCGCGCGCCGCGTATGTACTGGCCAACTGGCAAGACTTCGCCGCAAAGCCCGGCGACATCATTCGGGTCGACCAAGGCGGCTTGGTGTTCTACGGCGGCTTCTTCGGCGGGGTCATCGCTTGCGTGCTAATCTCGTTGTTCAAGCGCAACAAAAGCACGTGGACGCTGCGTGGCCGAACCCGCAAGGAAGGCACCTGGTCGCTCGGCGATTTTGCGGTCACCGCCTTGCCGCTCGGTCACGCCTTCGGCCGCTTCGGTTGTTGGATGCACGGCTGCTGCCGCGGACGCGAGACCGACAGCGCGTTCGGACTTCCGACCAAGCTCTACGGCGAAGACGGCCAGTTGCTCCAGACCCTCACCTGTTATCCGGTACAGCTGTTCGAGGTGGTTGGCCTGCTCGTGCTGTACGTGCTCTGCACCTTATTTTATCTCCGCAATCAGATCCCCGGACGCGTGTTCGCCGTGTACATGATGGCCTACGCGGTGCTGCGTTTCTGCAACGAATTCTTCCGCGGCGACGAACGACTCGCCACCATCACCGGCTTCAACGCGGCGCAGACCACCGCGATCATTTTGTTTATTGCCGGTGCCGTTCTGTTTGCCTGGTTCACCAAGACGCGGATCACCCGCGGGCCCGCGTCCGAAGAGGCGGTACAAGCGGTCGTCAAGAAGTAGCGCCGCGTCAATTTACTATTGCTGGATCGTTCGACATCAAAAACCTGGAGGGCGAGGGGCCGCCCGAGCCGGTGCGGTTGAGGACGACCGAGATGGCAGCAGACGTTCGTTCGGGTCACGCCATTCGCTTTCGGCTGCGCGCGTTTTTTCGACCGTGGTCTACAGCGCAGAAGCCCACTCGCTTTATGGCAAGAGTTTGCCATAGTATGGCACAAGGCTGCCACCCTATGGCAAGGGTTTGCCACGCTATGGCAAACCGTTGCCATAGGATCAAAAACACCAATTATGAACCAATTTAGTTTCATCGTCGACGAGACCGGCTTCCGTCTCGACACTTGGCTGGCCGACCGAATTCCGGACGTGTCGCGCAATCGTATCCGCGACCTCATCAAAAAGGGCTTCGGCACCGTCAATGGCGAAACCGTTAAGCCGAGTTACTCGGTGGCGCTGGGCGACCAGATCGAACTCGAAATTCCGCCGCCGATCCCCAGCCACCACGAACCGGAAGACATCCCGATCGACATCCTGCATGAGGACGAGGCGATCATTGTCGTCAACAAATCCCCCGGACTCGTCGTCCATCCCGCCATGGGCAACTGGACCGGCACCCTGGTCAACGCGCTGCTGCACCACTACGGCGAACTCGCCGGCGTCGGTGGCGAGGAGCGTCCGGGCATCGTTCACCGACTCGATAAAGACACCAGCGGCGTGATGGTCGTCGCGAAAACCGACGTCGCCCATCGCCGCCTACAAGACCAGTTCCGCGAACGCCAAACGAAAAAAGAATACGCCGCCATCGTGCTCGGCGTTCCACACCCGCTGACCGGCACCATCGACAAGCCCTTGGCGCGTCACAAAAACCACCGGGTCAAGCGGGCCGTCATTGCCGAGGACGAGGGCGGGCGACGCGCAGTCAGCCATTACGACGTGGTCGAGGACCAAACCACGCACGCCTTGGTCCGCGTTCGCATTGAAACCGGCCGTACCCACCAGATCCGTGTGCACATGATGTCGATCGGTCATCCGGTGATCGGCGATACGGTGTACGGCGGCAAACAGCCCGGCTTCGACGCGCCCCGCCAGTTGCTGCATGCCCGCAAGCTTGGTTTCACCCATCCAGCGTCCGGTGAAGACGTCGCGTTCGAAGCGCCCTTGCCGGAAGATTTCGGCGTGTGGATGAAAGCATAAAAGATCCATGGTCCCCTCGTATCTCGATCCGCCTTTGCGCAACGAATGTGACTTCCGGCCGATTGCCGAACATGAAATTGAAAGCGGCAGTACGTTGCCAGCGGGGTTTACGTATCCAACGTCAGTCCGCGCAAACGCGGGTCTAAGGGTCAGGGCATGGTTGCCCTGGATGCGATTTTTTAAGTGCGGATTTTCTAATGATGAATATGATGAATGGTGAATTTCGAATGATGAATTGGGAATGGACGCAAGCTGGGCCTGCGATTTTAAAATGGCTCCGAGGGCAGGACTCGAACCTGCAACGAACCGCTTAACAGGCGGCCGCTCTGCCATTGAGCTACCTCGGAATGGATGAAGAAAAGGGCGTCGCGCGAGTGGAGGAAGCAGTGTTGATTTCTCATTTGAAGTGAGTGCCTTTACCAATTCGGCTGCATACACAGGATTCGAACCTGCAAAATGCTTTTCAGCTGCTTGTTACTTCGTTCCGATTGCGTGACGTGAATTATGATGCGTTGAAATGGTGCCGCGAGAGGGAGTCGAACCCCCAACCTTCTGCTTCTAAGGCAGCTGCCTCTACCGATTGGGCTACCGCGGCGTAAAAATGGGCTTCGTGCGAGTGGAGGAAGTTTTCTTGGTGTAGGCAGCCGGGACTCGAACCCGGCATGATCCCTCCGAATGATGCATTCGTTGATCTGCCACTTAGTCAATGCTTGTGACTTCGTTCCGATTGCATGACGCATATTAAAATGGGGCCTTCGGAGGGATTCGAACCCACAACCTGATGTTTACAAAACACCGGCTCTGCCAGTTGAGCTACAAAGGCGAAAAAGGAGCATCGCGCGAGTGGAGGAAGTGCGGTTGAGTTGCAGTCGGATTTGAACCGACAGCCTCTGAATTATGAGTTCAGCGATCTTACCAATTGATCGATGCTTGTGACTTCGTTCCGATTGCACGACGTAAATTGAAAATGGCATTCCGGGTCGGAATTGAACCGACGTAGACGCGTTTGCAAGCCGCTGCTTGAGCCTCTCAGCCATCGGAATATGGTTAATAGAAAATGGTCAGAATGTCTGGATTCGAACCAGGATCGCCACGCCCCAAACGTGGTATGTTCCGCAGAAACCACTACACTCTGATAAAAGTTGAATGACCTGGAGGCGATGAAATTAAAAGTGCCGGGGTATTTGACCGAATTGGTCGGCCCCCCGCGGCAGGACCGGAGTTCCTCACTTGCCAACGCAGACCTGGGCCTACGCACTCCTTGGCATCTCTTTTTGTACAGACATGTACTGGTTGGTTGTGTTGTGCTAGTAGGGCTTCTGGAGGAGCCCGACTTGCAGAATTTTTTTCGATCAAGCTGGTGCGACAGCGGAAGGGTTAGGCTTCGAGGACCGCCTTCAGTGTACGCTGCACTTGATAGACATCGGTGAACTGCTCTACGTTTACTTCGGTGTACGGGACACCGAGAGTTTTCGAGGCTTGGCGGACGGTGAGGCCACGGTTCCAGCCGCGAGCGACGTTCACCTTTATCCGGATAAAAAGGATTTCGGCCTATTTTTTCCCGGGGAAGGGTAGGCCAAAAAAATGGAACGCTCACCGTTGCTCAACGAGCAGCCGCAGGATTTCAAGGCGGACGTTTTGGTGTTTCAGGCACACCTCCCGGGGGAAGCCTTTGAAAATTGGATGTTGCGTTGTGCGGTTGTTTGTCGGGTCTGAAACCAGTGCTTGGCCGGTGCTCGGGGTGAGCAATTGTAGCGGATGCGGGGCGGGATCCTCGAACGCGACGCGGCGCCAGCCGGTGGTTCGTGGCCCGTTCTGCGAGGTGGGGCCGTGCCTGGTTTCAGGCTCTAACATGTTGATTTAAAGGGGTTCATGAAAAATTTTGGCGACAAAAAAGCCCTGGGCTCGTTCGGAGCGCAGGGCTGGTCAGGCGGAGAAGTGTATTCTCGTTCTTACCAGCCGGGGTCTCCGATGGTCTCCATGTCACACACGTTCCTCAAGGCTTGGCCTAAGAGGTTGTGTAGGCAGAGAAGGTAGAGGAGACCAATTGACCGCACGGATGTATTCCGGGGGCTCGTCAGGCTTCTTGTTGGATGAAAGGGACTCATGATTTGTTCTGTAGAACAGGGTTTTTGAAACGGTTGTTGAAAAGGGTGTTGAAAAGGTAGCTTAAATTTTTTGTTTCCGTGGAGGAGGAGTGTACGCATAATTTAGATCGATAGTCAAACGAATTGTGATTCGTTTCCCATTTTCTAACGAGCCGCTTTCTGTTCCGCGCTCGACTGTGCGCTTGCTCCGTCCCTGAATTCCCCGCATGAATAAACCATGAACCGCATCCGAGTCGCTTGGTGGAATCTTGAAAACCTGTTCGACGCGCAAAACGAGCCGACCCGTGATCCGGTGTTGCAGCGAACGTTGAACCGCGCGCTCCAAGGCTGGACTGCGGCCGTTCGTGATCGCAAGATTGCCCAACTCGCGCGGGTAATCGACTTGATGTTCGATGGATCGGGTCCGGACTTGCTTGGGGTTTGCGAGGTGGAAAATGAGGGGGTGCTGCAAGTTCTGGCTGACGCCTTGCAGGTCCCCGGGCGGAATTACCAAGTCGCGCATCATGACTCGCAGGACGCGCGTGGGATCGACACCTCCTTTCTATTTGATGCGAATACCTTGCGTATGCACGACCGCGGCGATCAGACGGTGTTCAAACGGAGTGCTACGCGCGATCTGTTTTGGGTGGAGTTCGAAGTACTGGCGACCCGTGCGGTGTTTATTGCGGTGGCCAACCATTGGCCGTCGCGTTCGGGCGGGCGTTACGAGACCGAGCCGTTCCGGATTCTGGTCGGCGAGACCTTGAGTTTCACGCTCGAGCAAATTTTCCGCGAGTTTGAGGACGGCAACGAAATCCCGGCCGTGATCATGGGCGATTTTAATGACGAACCCTTTGACCGGTCGATGCGTGAGTATTTGCTGAGCACGCGAGAGCGTATTCGTGTGACGCGTTCGCGCACGCCACGTCTCCACAATCTCATGTGGCCGTTGATGTCCGGGAAGGAACCGGGGACATTCCGCTTCAGTTCGGACTGGCTCATGGTCGATCAGTTTTTAGTCAATAAAGGCATGTTGCTGCGCGACAGCCTGATCGGGGTGGAAGATGGTTCGGTCGCGGTTTTCCGGCCGGACATCATGCGCAAGAGCAACGGCGAACCGCGCCGCTTCGGTCGGCCGTCGCGAAGCTTAGATCGCGACGGGTTTTCGGATCACTTTCCGGTGACGATGGTGTTGCGGGTTCGCGACAGTTCTTAGGGGGGCGAAGATGCTGGAGATAAAACGATAGCCGCGTAGCGGTGACATTCGAAGAGCTGTGGTTGTAGCCCAACGGGCAAGGCCACGGTTTGAAATAGCGTGAGAGGGGTAGCCGCGTAGCGGTGACACAGGGCTTCCAATGGTGCGTCCGGTCAAAGAAACCACTGCAGATGCCTTCGGGGCCATGGGCCGTTCCGACCGGACTTGGAGCGAAGCGTCCGTGCAAAGGGTCAGACCGGTCGGTTCACAAAGGCTCTCAGCTACCCCGGGTTCCGCTCGTACCTCGCTCCACCCGCGGCTACTGGCTTGCCACCACTCCGTGGTTCGTCGTAGAGGGTTCGTCGTAAAAGCTTCGGCGTCGGTGCGATGACCTTCGAAATTTCAGATATCTTTGGTTAAGACTTATCGGACCGATGGACGCTTCCGCCTACCCGACTTTTTTCTCGAACAAGGTCAGGTTATCGCCGCCGTCGAACGAGAGTAAGCGCGAACCGGATGGGGCGACTTTGGCGAAGTGTTCGAGGCAGGTCGGGATTTCTGCGGGCCACATGTACATGAACACGAAATCGGCTTCGAGCGGCCATTGGGTGAAGTCGGTATGTTCGATGGTCGCGGGGAGTCCGAAGTCGGCGAGCAGGGAGGCTGCTTGCTGGGCAAGTCTGGGTTCGCGTTCCATCCCGGACGCGGTCCAGCCCAGCGCGGCGGCGAGTCCGGTGACGACGCCGAAGCCGCAGCCCCACTCGAGGAAGGTGCGCGGCGCGGGTTCGATCTGGGCGAGGGCTTGATAGACGAGGGCGTAGTCCGAACTGACAAAGGCCTCCGGCAGTTCGCCGGCGTCGCGGCTTGCCTCAATCCGCCGGTCGGCTTCGCAGAGAAAGCGGGCGATGCGGTCGGGGAGGGGGCGTTCGTCCCAGCGATTCCGAACTTCTCGGAGGCTGTCCGGCAGGGCGCGCGGGTTCAGGGCACGCCTTAGCGAAGCTGTTCGAGGTACAGCGAGGCGATGATGGTGTGTCCGGCGTCGTTGGCGTGGATGCCGTCTTCCTGCAGCAGGGTGGTGCCTTCGCCGAACGTTTGGGAGATCCGGGCGACCTTCGCGCCACGCGTGCCGGCTTGGCCGATGCCATCGTCTACGATCAGGCGGACGGCGTTGCGTTCGGCGTCGGCTCCAGGGGCCGGTAGCAGCGTGCCGATCACCACTGGGAGTCCGCGAGCGACGCAGATGTCGACCATTTGGCCAAGGTTTTCGAGGGTAAAAATCGGGTCGAGCACTTGTAGTGTGTCGACGGAGCCGAGCATGATGCAGACGTGCGTTGGTTGAAACTGGTCCAATTTCGACGGCAACTGGGCGAGGCCCTCGGCGCTGGACATGCCAAACTTGCCTTCGCGATAGACGGGGGCGCCGAGCGCAAGTTCGAGTTTGTCCGGCCAAGGCTGGCTTACGCCAAAGCCTTCGACGTTGCTGTCGCCGAAGGCGAGGACGCTCATCTTGCTGCCGTTCGCAGCGACCGCCACAGCCCCATCACGGGAGACGCCGCCCTCAGAGGTGTCGATCGTGGTTTGGCCGTTTGAATCGACGGCCTGTTCGGCCATCATTTCGGCAAGGACATCGTCATCGCTCGAACTGCTGCTGCCACCGCAGCCGATTGACCAGAAGGCGACCAGGGTGATCGCGAGGGAAAAGAGAAGATGTTTTCGCAGGGTTTGCATGGTCGCGAAGAAAGGGGCTGGCCTTGCGGATTGCAAGGCGAGATCTCATTGGTTTTCGCCAAACGCCCTGTGGGCTTTGGCAGTGATCAGTCGTCAGTGAGTAGTAATCAGTGGTTTACGCCCTTTGGATCAGTGGTTTACGCCCTTTGGGCTTTGGAAAGTGATCAGTCGTCAGTGAATAGTAATTAATTAGATCCTTGCTTTGTCGATTCGTGACTAAATGAGTCAATTTTTTCAAATTCCCTCAGTAGCAGATGCCCTCG